>JADMIO010904341.1_pt1 | contig 73769 bp, 51 predicted proteins | sample 8958161 | NCBI WGS metagenome assembly JADMIO01 (sample SAMN16585339, study PRJNA669376) | soil metagenome | isolation source: Crop rotation soil | place: USA: Cullars Rotation, Alabama | collected 2011
CGCGACAACTTGTCCACGTGGAATTCTAAGCTTAGGATCCCAATGTGCTGGAAAGACGTGATGTCCAACGCAAAGCCCCGAATTCCGTTCTGTCCCTTCAGGTTGCCTTGCACGCGCAGCACATGCTGGCCCGGCGACAACGGCCTGAGCATGAACCAGTATCCGTCGGCGACCGCGAGCCGCTCTCCCGCGAAAACCGGATGCACGGCTTGCCCTTCGGGCGCCGCGTGCAACCGGAATATGCCGGACTGCACGCGAGATTCCGTCAGGTCGCCCAGCGATTGCGCGTCGAGCGTGACGGTCATGCTTTCGACCTGGTCCATCTCGGGCAATGGGCTGCTAACAGGCGCGCTCTGGCCCGCATCGGCCGGCACGGATGTCAGCGACCAGAGGACGGGCGAGAAGATCGGCTTTCCAGCGGGCACGGTCAGATCGCGGACGGTTTTTCCGCCCAAGTTGCCGGCCAGAATCCAGACGTCGTCCGGCTGACCATCGCTGGCGAACAGGCCGCTAGGATCGGTCAACGGGCTGCGGTCGGCGGTGGCGCCCAGCACCCATTGAAAGTATGTCTGGGTCCAGGCGTCGAAATTGCGTCCCTTGACCGGATCGCGGTGGTCGAAAGTCAGGGGCGCGGCGTCGCCTGCCTTCGGAGCAATGCGCGTCGCGTCCGGCGTGCGCGGCTGATCCTGGGCAATCTCCGCGGGCGTCGTGGGTTGCCTGGCGGCTATCGTTTGCTTGGCGGGAGTTTGTTTCTTGGCAACGGCTGGTTTTTTGGCGACAGTTGGCTTCTTGGTAGCGACGGGTTTCTTGGCGACGTTTGGCTTCTTGGCGGTCACCGACCGAGGGGCCGCAGCGGTCGCCGTGGGCTTTTTCGCCGGGGTTCGGCTGGTAACCGATGGTGATGTCGAAGGGCAGCGGTATGTTCGCTGGCCCGCGGTCGATCCGCCGGGACAAGCCTGGGAATGCCGCGTGGGCGATCCGCCGAAACTGACCGCGACGAGCAGGACGAAGGTGGGGGTGAATGGCGACTTCATGGCGTGGCTCTGGTAGTTGTTGGGGAAATCCGTGCCAATGGCGATGGTAAACACCGTTTTGCCCCTACACCAATGAGACTACGTGCGATAGGACGAAAGTCTGAATCGCGGCTTTCAATTCCTATCGCGACGAGGCCGACTTGGCCTCGGGATTCTTCGGCCCATTCAATTCAAATGACGCTTCGACGGCAATGCGGTACGCCAAATCACCCGCGGTGGGGCTGACGGCTTCCACGTTGCCATCGCGACCCGGTCGCGCAGGACCGGGCGAAGCACCGCCCGGCGGCAGGGCCTCGAACGGGCTGCCGATCACGGGCTGTTCGGCCACGGCAAGCTGACGGACGACGCCCAGCTTTTGGCCGGCGGCGGTCGCCAATTGCTGGGCAATTCGCCGCGACTGGGCGAAGGCATCGGCCAAGGCAGCCGCTTGCTCGTCGGCGGAGACCTGGCGGACGAAGAGAAAACTGGGCGCGCCAGGTTGAGGACCGCATGTGGAACAGGCCACGCCGGAGTCGAGTTTCCGCATGCCCGACAGATCAGTGTCGGCGATTTGCTTGCGCAGTCGCTCGACCGCCAACAGGCCATCGGCCGCCGAGGCGCCGGCCGACAATGGGAAGTCGGCCGACAGCACGACCGCGACGATCGGCCGGATGGAAGAATCGGGAACGTCCGGTGGGGAAGCGGGCGACGCGACGGTCGGGCCCTGGTCGAAGTTGCCCGGGCCTTGGCCGCCGGGCGGCTGGTCAAAACCGCCGGGCGCCTGGTCGAAATCGACAGCCAAGGGCTGCAAGGGAGCCAATTGCGGCGTGGCGAACCGGCCGGTCGCCACGGCGGGGGACGCGATGCGGACCGATGCCGCCGGCGCGCCCCATTCCGTGGCCTGATCCGTGGCCGATTTCGTGGCATCGGCCAAGGATTGCAGGGCTGACTCCAAGTCGTCCCCCTGGGCCAAGACTTCGATTTGCAGGCGGACCGTGGTTGGCGGCGACGATCGCTCGGCGTCGCCGCGGGCTGTCACCTGGCCATTCTCGGCGGCGAACAATGGATGCCGCGCGAGCAACATGAGGACGCACGTCAGGCCAATCGTGGACATCGATTTGGGGAACATGACGACTCTCCTTGCAACCTGGAATGGACTGGACGGTGGACGACAGCCAGCGGCCCGGTTGATCGGACCGCTGGCGTGGACGATTGTTGGTGCGGCCGGTCGATTATCGACTCATGCGACCGCACGGTCATCGACTATAGACGAATCCGCCGACGCACTGGTAGGCGGAGCTATTCCAGGTCTACTTTCTGTAGCCGATGTAATTCTGGTAGTTGGAGTTCGTCAGTTGGACATTGTTGACCTGAGAAGCCACCGACACCACCTCGCGCCACCATTGCTTCGCCGTGTCGCTGCTGCACGCTCCGAGTGGACGGCGGTTGACGATCTGGCCCTGATACAGGATCCACTGACCGCGCTGCTTGTAATAGAACTGGTAACCCTCAATCAGGACTGGCTTTGGCTGCACCGGAGTTCGCCCCGGGCAGGCGTAGGTCCAGACCTGTCCAGTGCAGTAGTTGCCAATATGGGAGACCTTGGTCCCGATCATGCAGGCCCGCTTGGCTTCCTCTTCGGCGCGGGCGTAGGTCGGGTACGTATGGCTCGACCAGCTCCATCGGCCGTCGCCGTACACATCTTGGTAGAAGCCGAAGCAGTTGCTCTGCGCTTCCGCGACCTGTTCCGACAGTTGAACGACGACGACCAGGGCCAACGCCAACATGCCGCTACTGAAGACCTTGCGAAACATCACAAACCTCCTGGAAAATCGAAAACGCGGTGGAATTCTGGTGGCCCCGGACCCGGCGTCCGATGGCCTACATGGGAGATATGCGGGTGGAGTCCCTGACATGACAGAGAATTCCAGGATTTTCTTGCTTCGGCGGACAAGCCCGCCCGGCTCCCCGCTTGCCCCCCTGGCGGCGGGTGGGCACAATGGAACGGTCAAACCCGTCCCTCGACCGGCCGGCAACCGCCCATGGACACGACATCGCTGACACTGTTGGCCCGCGTGCGCGACACCTCCGACCAGACGGCCTGGGAGCGGTTCGTGCAGCTTTACACGCCATTGCTGGTGCATTGGTCGCGAAAAGCGGGGTTGAACGATGTTGATGCCGACGACCTGGTCCAGGAGGTTCTGGGCCTGATGCTGCGGAAGCTGCCTGACTTTCGCCACGACGGCCAGCACACGTTCCGCGGGTGGTTGCGGACGGTCACCCTGAACAAATGGCGGGAACTACAGCGAAAGCGCCGAGCGCGACCCTTGGGTTCCGATGACGACCTGCTGGACGACCTGTCGCAGGAATCGTCGGTGGCCTTTTGGGAAGTCGAGTATCAACAATTCCTGGTTGCCCGGGCATTGGAAGTCATGCGCGCCAATTTCGAGCCGGCGACCTGGCAGGCCTGCATGCTGACGGTGTGCGGCGGGCGTTCGGCCGGCGAAGCGGCCAAGGAGTTAAACCTCAGCGAGGCTTCCGTCTACCAGGCCCGCAGCCGCGTGCTGCGGCGGCTTCGGGAGGAGCTGGTGGAATTGTTGGAATAGGCATGGCGGTGCTCGGGCGGATGGAGCACTCCCGTATTCTGTCAGACCCGCGACAAATGGCGCATACAGACAGGTGAGGCCATGATAACGGCTATCCGGCTCCCGCCGATTTACGCGCGCCGTTAAGCCACTTCAGGACATGGATTGCATAGCCCATTTTCGTGAGAGGTACTCACATGGCGGAACCAGAATTTCAACTTAAGTGCGGGCACCCTGGCTGTAAGCGTTTAAGCGGACAGGCCTTTTGCGAATGGCATCGAGACGATTCAACCACCCGCGCGCTCGACTATTCCAATCCCAATTCGAGTGATTGGTGGGACAACTACTTGTGGGAATACCTTCGGCCCGCGTGTTCGTGGAAGATCGTTTCGCGGGTAATCATCGTGGGACTCGCGGTGGGCATCGCATTGATCGTTTGGATTTTGATTTTTCCCGGACAAGCAAGACCCAGGGGCGACGATTCGAATACCTCGCGATGGAAAGTAGGACAGCCTGTGCGGCAGATCGAATCCGTGCAACCGCCACCGTTGAAGTTCCCCGAGGGCGCCGATCTGACATTTCCGATTATCCGCCTCAGCCAAACTTGGATATTCCGCAGGATGCGACAAGCGGTGAAGCGCTGACTCACGAGTTGGATTGACGCGAGTCACGGGAAACGAAAAGATCCCCTACTTCAGCAGTTCGCGCATCCCCTCCATCAGCACGCCTTCGACCTGCGCAGCGACGCGCGACACCAGGCTTGTCTCGTAGCCCCCCTGCGAATAGGCGATCTCGGTGCCGATGTAGCCACAGCCGTAATCGCCATAGGCGGCCAGGGCCACGAAATCGTCCGGGCGCATGGCCTGGGCCGCCAATTGATATTCGATGAACAACTCGCCCGGCATGTGCAGGACATAGGCGTTGCCCAATCGCAGGCAAGCCAAATCGATGGGGGTCTCGGCCAGCGCGCGGCGTAGGAACGTCAGGTCGCGGGCGGACCGCAGCCGTTCGCGCTCGGCCAATTGCGAATCGTCCAGCCGGGCCAGAATCGCGGCTTCGTCGCGGCGGGGGTCGGCGGGCAGGACCACCGGTTTGGTTCGCCATTCAACTTCGGCCGCCGTGATGGGCGACTTCTGGGTCGCTTCCCAGGCGGCACGCATGCCGTCGGCCAGACGCCCGGTCAATTGCGGCCGCATGGCTGGGGTGCCGTCGTTGTACTTGCCGGCCGCTACGTTGCCCCCCGCGCCATTGAAGTGGATATGGGCCACGCCGGGCTGTTCCTGGTCGCGCTGGTTGCGGGCCAAGCCGACGAAATCGGCGCTGACCGCCCCCTGACCGTAGTAGCTTTGCGGGTGGGTGGCATAGTAAGTCAGCGAGGCGATCGGCCGATCGCCATCCCAAAAGCTGATTAGCCGCAAATCGGGGTCGATGGTTCCCTCGGGTAGCGCACGAATGGCCGGATCGGCGCAGGCGCTATAGCGCACATGCTGCACGCGCCCGTCTTCGCCCAACAGCCGGCGGTTCGACGCCACGTCCACCACGCGGCCGATTCCCAGTCCCAGGTGGGTGACGGTTTCCGGTTGCGCGATGGCCTGGCGGACGGCGTCGGCCGCGCGGGTGATCGCCTCGCGAGCAAAGACGACATTGAACATCTTGCCCCCCAATCCGCGCGAAGCGGCCAGTTCCTCGGCCGCGAAATCGCAGCCAGGCGCGTCGTGCGGATGCAGGCAATGCACCGCGACGCGATCAGCGGTCGTGCCCGCGGCCTGGGCCAGGCCCTCGCGCCAGGCTTCGTGCCCCGCGTTGCCGATGCCCACCCAGTCGATCGCGCAAAGTACGATGGGCGGCTCGACCAGCAGCACGATGCCCCTGGCGGAAAGCGGATCATCCACCTTGTCGGCCGGCGGCACCAGGCCGTCGCACAAGGGAGTGCCCAAAGGGGGCGTCACATCGGCCGCGAACGTGGCAATTCGCAACGGCACGTCGTCGGCGCGGCCAAACGCCGTCGCCGACAGGATCAATAGAGTGGCCAATGTCGCGCGCGTTGGGGTCGTCATGGGAGGGTCGATTCCGGGGTGAAACTGGGCAATTCCAAATGCTGCCATGTCGGGGGCTAGCATACCATCCACCGACCGGGCATGGGGAATTCCTCTCGCGCATCTGTCAGAATCCCGCCACCGGCCACGTATTCCTTGGTGTGGGCGGACTGGTCCGCTGGGGACCGGCCGCCAGGCTTTCGCCATCGCCAAACATGGAGACACCCCGATGTTTCGCCCCTTCCTGCTGGGTTTTGCCGCCCTGGTTGCCGCCGTCACGTTGTTGCCCGACCGGGCCGACGCCCAGTACTCGGTCTATGTATTCAATCACCGACAGCCCAACGAGGGCTGGCAGCGGTCCACCCGCGACCGCAGCATCAACGAGAGCCTGGCCGACTGTCAGAAGGACATCAAGGCCCGCCGCCTGCAGGCCAAGCGCTCGAAGCGCGACAATGAAAGCTTCGCCATCGCGCCCGGGCACGCGGCCACGATCCAGGCCCCCGCGATGGTGGTGTACATTCCGCCGAAATGGGCCGGCGCATCCCGGTTTGTCTCGCCGATCGATCCGGTGGTGCTGGCCGAGGAAACGCGGCGGCGGATGCAGGGACGAAGTCCGTAACTACTTCCAATTTCGCTCAAAAAAAGTCAGTGAAGGCAATTCATTGAAAGGAACCAGCCATGTACTCGATTCATGCCATCCCAGGGAGGCGCTCGACCGATGGGCGCGAAGACGCGTCGGCCTGGCGAATTGCCACCTGCCGCGACCACCGCGGAGTCCGTTGGGCCGTCGAACAAATCGTGCTCGACATGGCCGACCTGGGTTACGCTGAACGAGATCGCCAGGCGATGCGGATTGAACTGCGGCAGGGCATTGCCCGGGCCAGCGCCCGGGGCGAGGACGGCGGTTGCCTGGTCCGCTACCTATTGGACTCGGAACGGGCAGTGGCCGTGTTCAGCGACCCGGACGAAGCGCCAGGCGACTGGGCGAAAACCGATCGATCGGCGGCCGCCACGGCGGGCGAGTTTCGCCGTGGACAATCGACGATGGCCGCCTATGGCACGTGGGTGCGGTTCGATCCGCAAGGCCGCTGCCGATCGCTGTGCCGGTATCGAACCGCATGATTACCGCCGTTTCTTTTGATAGCGGCGGCTGGCCTCTTCCAGCGTGCGGCGTTCGTCGCGGGTCAGGCTGGCCTCGCCCTCGCGGCCGATCTTGTCCAGGATCTCGTCAACGCGCTGATCGAGGTCCACGTCCTCGCGCCAGGGATCGTGCAGCTTGAGCGAGGGGCGCGGCTTGAGTGATTTGAGCGACTTCAGCGAGAGCTTCGCGGGCAACAGCTTGCCCAGGCTCCAACGCAGCTTGTGGTACAACGCGCCATAGGCTGCCCCGCCCAGGTGGGCCGCGTAGCCAGTCGGGTCGAACATCCCGCCCCCTTCGACCGATCGCTGAAAGCCTTGCAAGTCGCCCAGCAAGTACAGCGCGGCCAACAGCCAGGCGGGGATGGGAAAGATGCCCCAAAAATAGATCGACTTGGTCGGGTAATGAATGACATACAGGATCACCGTGGCCAACACTCCACCCGAGGCGCCCACCAATGGCGTGGTGCCGTGCAGCAGGAATGTCTCGGCCAGCACCCAAGCCAATCCCGATACCATGATGCCGGTCAGGTAGAACGACAGAAACTCCCTGCGGCCATAGAACATCTCGACCTCGCGGCCGAAGAACCACAAGGCCAACATGTTGAAGGCCACATGCCACACGCTGTCGGCACTATGAGCGAATCCATACGTGACCAGTTGCCAGGCATTCCAGGGGCGCTGAAACAGATCGGGCTGCAGGCCAATCCACTTGTACAAGTCGCCCTGAAAGAACAACCAATCCACCAGGTAGATCGTCACGTTGACGATCACCAGGTTCATCACCATCGTCTGGCCGCCGAGGAAAAACCCACGGGGCTCCTCGCGGTAATACTCGCGGTCGTAGATTCCCATGCGGGCGGATCCGTCCCAAAGACGGCCAGGATTGCCAGGTGGCCGGGCAGGGAACAGCCCCTGACGGCGTTCTATCATTCTACCAGCGCCGGTCAATTGTCGATGCGCGAACTCGCATCAGAGCCAAGGTGGCCCAAGCGGTGGTCGAAAGCCGCTGGGCATAGCTTTCGGCGCCGGCGGGGCGCGTCGTCTCGGGCCAACTGCCGTCGGACACCTGGGTATCCAGCAAGAATTGCCGGCCACGCTCGATCAGCCCAGGATCAATCGAGTCCTCCTCTCCGGCCAACGCCAGCAGCACCACGGCCGTGTCGAAAGGCTCGGGGGCGCTTTGCACATAGGGCCCCCAACCGCCCGAAGGATGCTGCCCCTGGCGAATCAGTTCCAGGCAAGCGGCGCGATGTTCGGCGGTGGGCGCCAGTGGATCGGTGACGGGCGCCGGAGGGGCGGATGGTTCCGAGGCCAGCAGCGTCGGGAACGTCAGCGTCGCGAACGGATCGGTCGCGCCCGGCAGCAGGGCGGCGGCGGACAGAACGTTCGTCGGGCGTTGCGCCGCCAGCCAGCGGCTGGCTTGCTCGATCTGAGGTGCAAAGCGATCGGCGTCGGCGGCGATCAGCGCCCGCGCGGCCGCCGCCGTGACCAGTGTCGTGCCATAGGTGACGGGGGAGCCGACCGCCCCCGCGGCGTCGCTGGGCCACGAGCCGTCGGCGGATTGCAAGTCGGCGATCATGGCGGCGGCCTCCCGCAGGGGCTGGCGATCGGTGATGGTCCCGGCCCGCATCGCCGCCGCCAACGCTCCGGCGAACTGAATGGGCGTCAGGCGTGGGTCGCTGAATTCCTCGGAGTTGGTCTGGTGCTGCCAGCGGTCGGGCTGCTTGAGCCAAGCGGTCGTTTCGGCCAACGTCGCGGTATCGACGGTCAGGCCCAGCCGCTGGGCCGTATACAGGGCCCGAGCGCCGTCACCGTGGTTATGGCAAGAAAAGCAACCATTCTCCGCGGGCCAACGGGCGACTTCGGTCGAGAGGAACGACAGCGCACGGTCGATGGCGGCGGTCGTTTGGTCCTCGATGCAGTACAGGTACCGCGCTCCGCGCAAGAACAACTGCCGGCCGACGATGGCCGGCGAGGCGTCGATTGGATCGTCGAGCTGATTCGTGGCCAGCACGTCGAGCGCCGGTCCATCGCGCAGCACGACTGTCGTGCCGTCGCGCCCCACGAAGTAAATCCGTCCCGTCGCCGAAGCCGGCGAGGCATACACGTTGCTCAGGCCGGGCAAACGCTCGCGGTCATAGACCGCCGCGCCAGTGGCGGCGTGAAGGCAGGTCAACACGCCGATATTGGCGGCCGTGAAGTAGACGCGGCCACCCACCACGATCGGCGAAGGGACATACGGCGTGCCTTCGTCGTGGCGCCACAGAATCGCGTCGCTGTCGGTGATGTCGCCCCGCGCGTCGAGCGGAATCGCCCGGGCGCAGGCGCCGCGATAGCCGCTCATACACAACACCGCGTCGCCCATTGCCAAGGGGGATGGAATCGCATTCACCGTCTGGCCGCCGCATTCCCAGAGGACAGCGCCCGTTTCCAGATCGTATCCCCGGACGCGATTCGTGCCGTTGGCCACGATTTGCGACTGGCCATCATGTTCGACGATCAGGGGCGTGGCCCAGGAAGTGACTTCGTCGCGATCGACGCGCCAACGGATTTCGCCAGTGGCCGCGTCGATGGCCGCCAGGAACGACTGTTCCTCCTGATCGCAATTGGCGACCAGCCAATCGCCATGCACGGCGGGCGAAGTCCCCTCGCCCCAGCCAAAGCGGGTCCGCAGGCGGCCCAAGCTTCGCTGCCAGAGCGGATTGCCATCCAGATCGAAGCAGAACAACCCCCGCGATCCGAACCAGACATACAACCGCAGGCCATCGGTCACGGGCGAGGCGGAAGCATACGTGTTGGTGGGATGCCGGCCTTCGTGCGGCACTTCCTCGCAGGCCACCCGCCGCCACAACTCGCGGCCGGTCGCCCGATCGAGGCACAGCACGACAAACTGGTAGATCTTGGCGGGAGGTTGCGTCTTGGCGTCGTCGGCCGCTGGAGGCTGGGGGGCTTCGCGGTCGGTCTCGATGGCCGTAGCCAGGAAGACACGATCGTCCCAGATGATCGGCGTGGCGCTCCCTTCGCCGGGAATGGGAACCTTCCAGCGGATGTTCTTGTCCTCCGACCATTCCACGGGCGGATCGCCTTGCGGGGCGATACCATCGGCCCGCGGCCCGCGCCATTGCGGCCAGTTGCGGTCGCGCGGGTCGTCGGCTTCGTCCGCGAAGGTAATATTGATCGCCAGACAGGCCGCGGCCAACAACGCGGTCCTCAGGCAGCGGCAAGCAATCTGCGTCATGGTCTTGTTCCTCGTGCAAACGATCGCCAGAATCAGCAGCGGCGGTGATCCGGCCGGCCACCTGGTCCACGGAACCGTTGTACGTGGAACTATTGTACGTCCGGCCGCGACTGCTTGAAAACCACTCCTCCGGTGAGCCATCCATCCATGAATCCATCCGAAATTGTTTCCCGCCCAATCGTGCTTAAGGCGGCCGTGGCCCTGGCGGTGTGTTTCGTGATCGCGGCCAGTGCTGTCGAGGCGGCCGAGGATTCGCCCGCCGTTCAGCGCATCGCCGATGGCGCGCCGGCGGGCGGGCACGTCCATCCGGCAATCTGCGTAACCGAAAGCGGCGCCATCCTGGTCGCTCACTTCGGCGAGCCCGAGGGGAAGATCTTCCTGCTTCGCTCGACCGATGGTGGTCGCACCTGGAACGACCTGGGCACGGTCCCGGACATCGGCGGAGGCCATCCCTATCCCGGCGCGCTGAACACGCTGGCCGACGGTCGGATCCTGTTGACCTGGAACCTGTGGGCCGACTCGGCCGACTATGGCAAGGGCCGCCGACCCTGGTTCGCCACCAGCAGTGACGAAGGCACGACCTGGACCGCGCCCGGTTCGTTGCCCATCGCCGACGAGGGCGAGGCGTACATCCGCCACGCAGTGCTCGAGCGGACGGCCGAGGAATGGGTGTTTCCCACGGGCGTGGGGATGCTTAGCTTCCAGCCAGACAGCGGCGAACTAGCCCCCTTTGGCGAACCCATTTTGAAGCCCGGTCCGCTGGTGCGGACCAAGGCCGGCACGTTGATCCACGGCCTGGGATATCGCTCGACCGATGACGGCCAGACATGGACTCAGGTCAGCCCATTCCCCAGTGTGTCCAGTTATCGTTGCGACCTGAAGGCGCTCGACAATGGCTGGGTCGTCGGGGCGGTGGCCGAGGACGACATGACGTTTTACCTGGTCGCATCGTATGACGATGGCCAGACCTGGAACCTGGATCGGCGGTGGGTGATCTACAATCCGGGGCGCTACATTGGCCGGGCTTGCCCCCAGTTGGCCCAACTCGACGCCAATCACTTGGGCGTCGTCTTTTGGGACGCCAACCGCGAGCAACCTGGCGGCATCGGCGTGTATTTTGCCCGATTGGGGATGGACGAGTTGCGGGAACGAACGGGCGGACCGACCGAGTGATTGCCCCTTAGCCGGCGAACTTCACCCGCGTCCGCCGCAGCACTTCTTGAATTTCTTGCCGCTGCCGCAAGGGCAGGGATCGTTGCGGCCCACGCGGGGACCATCGCGCCGGACTGGTTGCGGCGCATCGTAGCGACTCTCGTCCACCGCGTCGGGGTCTTGGACGCGCTCCAGGGCGGACAACGTGGCGTTCAAGCGAGGTGACCAACCATGAGCGACTTCGTCATCGTCGTCTTCCTCCTCGTATTCGTAACCCTCGTCGTCATCGTCGTACGACCAGTTCCAGTCCCGCATCAGCTCCACCGTGTCCTCGATCTGGGTCGGGGGCAGTCGCTCGAACGCGCTGGCCATGCTTACTTCAGGCCCCTGGGCCAGGTCTTGCTGGAACAAATCGCGAGAGATAATGCTTTCGTCAACCAGCCCCGTTTTAAAGGCATCATCAATTTCCGCCGTGGCCTCGACGGGACAGAAACTCTCCAACTCGGCAATCAGGGGTGCATAAATCTCGTCATCACCTGCGTCGATAGCCGTGCGCAGTTGTCGCCGCAACCGATCGACCGCCGCGGCCCGTGACATGCGGCCATCGCGGACCCAATAGGCGAATACCTGAGCGCACTCCCAACGGACATACATGTTCAAGGCACGATTCGCGATCAGGCCATCGACGACTTCGGGGCTGTCCTGGGCCAAAATCGCCAGAATGCGGGCCATGTCCTCGGTGATCGTATCGCCGTACAGGTTGTATGGCCCTTCGCCGGGCAGGGACAGAGCCTCGATGATCGCGTCCAGCCCCTCGCGGGCCTCGAACTCGGCCAGCAGGAACGTTGCGAACAGGTGGGCGTTGCCAGTGAATGGTTCTCCCGCCGCTTCCCGGCGCGTGGCCTCGCGGATCGCTTCGATCAACCGCGGCACGATGTGCGCGCGTTGCTCCCGCGCCATCCGCAGCGCGCCCTCTGGAAAGTAATTCGGCGTCGCGTCCAGCAAGCTCATGATGCCCGTCAGGATCACGTCGGATGTTTCCGTCGGAAGCGATTCGTTCGTCGCGGCAGTCTGGCCGGCGGAAGCCGCTTCCTCGGTGGCGTCGGACGCAACACCCGCTGATGTCTCCTCGACCCAATCGATAAAGTCAACTTCCGGCGGCGTCACGCCGGATTGCCGCAGCATGTTGATCAACTGCGCGCGGTGATGCGTACCATGCCCGCACAGTTGCACCAATGATTCGATAACCCGGAACTTCGTCGGCGGTCCGCCCGTCAGCACCGCCACCACGCGCTGCGCGCCCGCGTCGTCCAGGCCGGCGATGAAGGCGTCGCGCCGCCGGGCCACGTCCATCCAGGTACTTCGCATGTCGGCGATCGACATGTCGCGGGGGGAACGCTCCAACGCGGCGGTCCCCTCGGTCCAGTTGCGCAGCCACCACGGCTCGACATCGTGCAGGTGCAACAGCGTCTTGCGGATCGAACCGGGGCCCATTTGGAAATCGCGATCCAGGGCCGCGTCGTCCAGCCCGGCCGCCAGGTCCAGCACCCGAGCATTGGCCCAATCGTGATAGGCCCAATACCGCTGGACCAATCGGCGGTCCCAGGCCACGTCCACGCCCGGCTCGGTGTTGTGCTCCAGGCCATACGCCCGCAGCGCCTCGATGGCCGCCGCGTCCTGCTCGATTGTCGGCCTGGCCAGTCGATAGAACAGGTAATCGACGCCAGCGGGCAGCGTGCGGTCGAACTGCTTCAGAAAGTTCAGCGCCTGCGACCGGTGGTGGATGCCATGATTGGCCACGTGCAGCAACAGGTCGTCCAGCGAGCGAGAGTACTGGTTCTGGCGACTATCGCGATAGGTGACGATGCGCTTCCAGCCGTCGGCCCGTTCGCTGTCGATCAGACTCCGCCGCTCGTTGGTCGCGCTCCGCAAGCCGTCGGCGATTTGGTCCAGCGACGCGCCATCCGGCTGCATGGGAAACGGCCGCCAGGGGACGCCCCTCCAGCGCTCCAGCCAGATCTGCTCGGCTGTCAAGATGTGAAACAACGTGGCCCGCAACGTGCCAAAACCCATCGGCCGCGGCGCATCGAGTTGCTCGTCGGTCAGCCCCTGGCACAGGCCGAAGATGCGCCCGTGCGCCCAGTCGTTGTAGCGGTACAGATCGTCGATGATGCTGACGGTGGCCATGCCTCGCTCCGCGCGGTCGGAACAGTCCAGTCGTCCGGGCCGACGCCCGGGCGGACGGCAATTTACCGCGCGCGGGGCGAAGAGGGAACGAGCGGTTTGGCAAAGGCACGCCAAAGTGGTCGCCGAATCGAACTGCAACGGTGCGTTTTGCGCATCGTGATCAAGCGGAGGGGTAAACGGGTCGGGACGGGACGAAAAAGTTCAACGAACCAAGTGACTACCGCAGCACCCATGCTTCGTTCGCCAAGAGGCCATCGCTGCCAATCGCCCCTCCGCTTGATCAACATGCGCAAAACGCACCGTGGTTCCGCGGCTGCGGCAACCATCTGCTCTCGCCCACAGTGGATTCGCCCCTCCGCTGATTGGCAAAGTGGAATCTTCGTCGGGCGTATTCTCCGTCGGCTGGCCGGCAGTGCTAGTCCACTTCCTTCAGCTTCACGTTCTCGCCGCCGCCGATCGTGAACAGCGCGCGGATCGTGGCGGCGTCGTTTCTGAACGACAAGAAAGCGGGCCTGCCATCGGCGAAGGAGGCCGGGAACCCGTCGGGATACCAGCCACCCAGTTCGGGCAGGTCCGCGCCAGGGGCCGGATCGAAGATCACGTCCTCCGGCTTCGTCCAAGGGATGGCCCGACGCGACTCGACCAGCGCGATGGTGTTGCTGGTTCCGTCGCTTATTTCAACCATCCGCGCGCCGGCCGGTCGCGAGAAGACCGTGCTGCCCGCCGGGACGAAGACACCATCGGCGATGTATCCGCCAGGTGCGTTGCCGGGTGCGTCGGGCGCGCCGGCAGGCACTTCGGTCCCGACATCGGCCACCCCGTCCGCCGCGCTGTCGGGCCAAACGATGCCAAAGTACGAGGTTTGCATCGAATCAGGCGCATCGAGCGGCGCGCGGAACACGGCTGGCATCCGGGGCAGCAGCGACAAATTGTGGGGGCTGTTCCAGGGGTCTTCAAATCGGTAGTCGTTGTAGAGTCCTGGATCTCCCAGGTAGGGCAGCAGCGCCACCCGCCAACTGTGCGACGGGCTGCCCTGCGTCGCCTGCCCATCGCGTCCGTGGATCACGGCCGGTGGAAAATGCCCGTGCTGATCGTGATAGTTTTGCAGGGCGAGCGCCAGCGTTTGCAAGTTCTTTTTGCTTTGCTCGCGCGCGGCGGCCAGGACGGCCGGGTCGAGTTCGATGGGAACGGGCCGGGGATGACTGTTTGTCGCCGATTGCCCGCCAGCGTCTGCTGGCATGGGACTCGTATTCGCCGGCTCAGGGAGCGCCGGGGTCGTGGCGCCTTGGTCCTGCTGCCCTGACGGCGGCGAGGCCTTTCGATCGGCCGACTTTGGAGGGTCGATCTTTCGATACAGCTCCAGCAGCGCCTTGGCCCCTTCCAACCGGCTTCGCGCTGCGGAAGCATCCTGCCGTGCGTTGGCCAACTCTGATGGCGATATCGACCCGGCGCGGAACAACTGTTCGCGACGACTCAACTCCTGGGTCTTCGACTCGACCACCTGCTCGGCGTCGCTGAGTTCCAATTCAATCAGCCGAATCTGCGCCGCTAATTCGTCGCGGATTAGCGAACGCCTCTCCAGGGCGCTCCGGAACCGCTGGATTCGGAGACTCTTCTCCCGCGCCGTTTCGTCCGGCCGTGTCAATTGCAAGTCCTGCACGGCCTCCGTAATCTCCGTCAGCATGCGGAGAAACTCAGTCGGGCTGTGGATTAACAGTTCTGTGCCACCGTGCGTTGTCGTCGGGGCCGCGACCCTATCCACCCCTAGGGCCTGCTCCGGCGGTTCGGCCGCGTCGACGATACCGCCGAGCGGGGCAGGCGGGGCGGCATCCGCAGCCGCATCCGCAGCCGCATCCGCCGCCGAGCGGCGATAGGTATGCAGGCCAACGTCATTTCCACCGAATTCGCTGGGGCGCACGGCCGCGTCACCGGTCCAGGCGGTGCGTAGCGTGCCATCGCTCAGGGCGAAAATGCCCCGCATCACCAACGGTGGCCGACCATCTTCAAAGACACCGATCAAGTCGATCTGATTGGGAATCGTATCCGTCCGCAGCACCAGGCGGTAGCGCGCGGGCACATCGCCCCGCCACACCGTCCACGTGTCGGGCGTGATGGATACTCGGATTCCCTGCTCGTGGCTGAGGATGTTCGGGCCGACGATGGAGTCCAGGTACCAGTCACCCTCGATCTGCGCCACGAACTCCGGTGACAGCGGAGACGGGGCGGCTTGCGCCTGGTCCCTTGCATCCCAGGCGGTGCCTGGGTTGAGCAGATCCTCGACGCGGCGTTTGATAATGCGTTCCTGCAGGCGATCGCGCGATTCGATGGTCTGTTCCAACTGCCGCAAGCGCTGCGAGAGCGCGGTCAACTCGGCCCGCTGTAATTCCTGCCGGGCGGCAAAGGCCGCGGCCACGGCCTGACGCAGTTCGCCGCGGATTTCCTCCTGTCTGCGCGGCCGGCCCTGTTGCCGGGTGGCCAGTTCCAATACTTCCCGGGCCAACGCGGCGGCGCGTTGTTCGTGGGCGTCATAGGCTGCCTGGAGCGCGGCCAGCGAATCGGCGGTCGGCATCAAACCGGCTGCCGGCGCGGCGCCGCCAGGCCCCATACCGGCGGCCGCACCCGGCATGGCGCCGCCGGGCGGGCCGCCGCCTACCCCACCGATGCCTGCCTCACCCACAGTGGACTGACTGCTCGGCACGTCCACCAGCGCGATCAAGTCCCGCAGATCATCCCATAGACTGTCGGGACCGCGCACGACCAACCCGTTCGTCCGGTCATCCGCCGCGATCGTGAGGCTGTCGCGAAACAACTGCCGCAGCGTCGGCTCGATAGCCGTCGCCCGGGCATGCTGCAGGTTAAAGACGCGGACGGAGAGTTGCTCGTTGGCCGTCGCCGGCGGGCCGCCGCCGGGCATGGGTTCCGCGTTCGACGACGCCGGGGCAGGCACGGGTTCGACGACCGGCAAGGCCCGCGTGACCACCGCCGTCACGCCCAATTCTTGCAGCTTGCTCATCACCGCGACCACAACATCGAAGGGCGCGTTCCGGTCGGGTTCCAACAGGACGCGCGGGCGCTTGCCGATCAGTTCTCCCAGAGCTGCCACTTTTACTGGGTTGAGTCCCGCTTCTCGCGTCGGGGCCCAATAGACCGTGCCATCTTCAATCACCCGCAAGCGGCCGTCATTGTCGGCCGCATTCGGATCGCGGGGGCCGGTCGAGGGAGGTTGATACGATTGGGACTTGTCCAGCCGATCAAACGGCCGAACGGAATTAGGGATATCGACCGCGGCAGGCAAATCTGCCGGGGCATCATCGGCGAGCGCCGCCAGCGAGAGCTTCTCATCGGCGATGACCAGCACGGGTTCAACGCCGGCAAGTCGAGATTCTTGCAGTAAGGGTTCGTCGAGTTTGTGAGGAAACCACGACAGGGCGCCAACCATTTCGGCGGGCACTTGGAATTGGATGTTTATGGAATCGATTTGACCTACCCGACGTGCATCGAGCTGCCCAATGCGCAGCTCGCGTACCGCCAATTCACGAATTGCCGAGAACAGCGGACTTTCGGGCGGTCCCTTGGCCGTATAGGGAAGAACTTTCATTCCGCCCTGTGCCGCGGCATGGATGGCGCCTCGCGACACAAGCCACGTCCAATCGATGGTCCGTTCCACGAAGGGGACAACAGGCCCCCTTTCCGGTTGTCGCCGCAAAACCAACGTCGTGGGAAGTGACAACTCGGACTGCGCCACATTGGCGACGGTTGAGCGCGCATCGAGCAAATGTGTCTTGGGAAATCGATGAATCGACTTCACTAGCCCGTGCTTTCGCAGCCAGGCCACGAGTTCGTTGAAATCGTCGGGGGCGAAGTAGCTCACGTGTTCCGGAGCGAAGAGTATCCGCGGCCCATTGGCGGCCAGGTTGGCGCGCAATTCATCCGTTAGCGAAGAAACGTCCGCCAACGCGGCCTGCAAGTCCGCCTCGATCGCCGCGGCATCTTGGCCCTTTGACCAGTCGGGTTCCAGCAACAGCACATACGCCTGGAATCCGCGGGAGAGCGGGGGCAAGTTGACTTCTTCGGGCTGCTTGGGCTGGGGCGATTCCGCGGCGGGTGCCTCGGCCGCACCCGCCACGATCGGATCACGCGGCTGCTGACCCACGACGAGGTTGCAGATAGCCAGCATCGACCACAGCGTTAAGGCAAACAACGTGAACCGCCTCATGGCGCGGACTCCTGTTTCAGTTCCTTGGTTGGCATTCCGTTGGCTTCATCCGCCGCCGGGGGCGGATCCCACAAACGCTCGATGCTTGGCGTCAGCGTGTCGGCTTCATCCGTCAACCCGTTGATTTCGCGGGACGTCGCGTCCCACTCCGTCGCCGGGTCGTCAATCGTGGGCGCTCGCGGCGGCCCGGCGTTCGATTGGCCAGCGGCTTCCGGCGTGTTCGCATTGCCCCGCTCCGCGGCAGGCGGCCGATCTAACAATGCGACGCTCGCCACGACGATGGCGATCGCCGCGGCCGACAACATCCACGCCATTGGTCGCCGCCAGACGGCATGCTTCAGCGGCCGGCCTTCGACCTTTGCCACCAAGCCGGCGGGCAGCGGCACGGCCGTGGGCTGTTGCACGTGCGCCAGGCAGCGTTCGAGCAGATCGGCCACTTCGGCCGCCGAGGCGTATCGTTCATCGGGCCGCTTGGCCAGCAGCCGGGCGATGATCGCCGCCAGCCACTCGGGCACGGCCGGGTTGATTTCGGCCAGCGGGCGCGGATCGTTGTCGGTGATCCGTCGCAGGATGCCGTAGCTGCTTTCCGCCCGGAAGGGAGGACGCCCGGCACACAGGGCGTACAGCACGCTCCCCAGGCTGAACAGGTCGCTACGGGCGTCGATGGCCTCGCCCTTGGCCTGCTCGGGCGACATGTACTGCGGCGTGCCGGCGATGACGCCGCTGCGGGTCAACGTGGCGTCGTCCACCGCGCGGGCCAGGCCAAAATCGGTCAGCAGCACCCGATCGACGCCCCGCTCCAGCAGGATGTTGGCCGGCTTCACGTCGCGATGCACCAGTCCCTGGGCGTGGGCCGCGGCCAGGGCGCCAGCCGTTTGCCGGCCGATCCGCAATACGTCGATCGTCTCCAGCGGCCCGGCGCGGTCCAACCGCTGCTGCAACGATTCGCAGGCCACGAACGGCATCACCAGAAAGGGCAACTTGCCGGCCGAATTGACCGACAGGATGGGCATCACGTGCGGATGCACGATGGCGGCCGCCGCCTGGGCCTCGCGGGCGAATCGCCGTCGCGCGGCGCCGCTGGTGGCCAGGTGCGGCGCCAGCACCTTCACCACCACCGGGCGGTTCAACTCGGGCTGGAAGCCCCGCAGCACAACGCCCATCCCCCCCTGGCCAATCAACTCGTGAATGTCGATGTCCGCCATTCGGCCCAACGCGCCCGGCTTGTCGGTTGGTTCCAGGAAATCGACGGCAAAGTCGGCCGCCGCATCCTCTGCTCGGCGGTCCTCAAGCGCATCGCCGGCGACCGTCACGGCCGAATCTCGCTTGAGGGCTTGGGCCACGCGCGACCAATCATCCCGGCCGGCGGCCAATTGCTCGAGCGCTCGTTGACAGGCCGCACACGCCGAAAGATGCCGCGCCAGAGCCTCTTCTTCGGGCTCGGTCAGCCGGTCGTTCAGCGACTGCCGCAGCAGGTCGCGATCGCAGGGTGAGAGGGATGTGGACATGCTACTCCTCCATAACCTCCCGCACTTTCGCCTTGATCCGCGCCATGATCCGGCCCCGCGACATGTAAATGCTGCCGATCGACACGCCGAGTTCCTCGGCCACGTGGGCCACTGGGCGCTCGTCGATCAGCGTGGCCCAAAAGGCCCGCCACGAGGTCTCGCGAAATTCGCCGCGGACCTGCTCGGCCGCCCACAGAACCAATTCATAGTCGTATTCCAGCAACTGTTGTTCATTGCCCGCCGGTTCCGCTTGCAAGACCTCCAGAAAGTCGGTCCCACCTTGCCCGGCGATCTGCCGCCGCTCGCGCGACATGAACTTGATGACCACATTTCGCGCCACCCGGCCGATCCAGCGGCGGAACGAGGCCGGGTCGCCGTCGTCCCGCCAGCTCTCGACGCCCCGGGCGATGGCCAGCAGCACCTGCTGCGTGACATCGGCCACGTTGCGGGGGGGCACGCCCTGCCGCTCGACCAACCGCCGCAGAAACGGCTCGTAGGCCGTCGCGAACTGCGTCCAGGCCGGCTCGTTGGGCTGGCCTTGCAGCCGCGCGATCAGGCTGGGACGTGTTTCCGGCTGATTCATGATTCCTCGCTGCGCCGCTTGTCACTATCAGGATTAGTCCCCATAGTCACTGGTATCTCACGGCAAAAGCTAATCCCGCCAGAAAAAGTTGGATTCGGGCCAGGCCGGCACGACCCATCCTACCCCAGCCTGGCCCCTCGGATGGTATTCTTTCCCCAGCCTGACGGCGAACCGTTGCACGACGCCGATCGTAAAGCGATCGTGGCGGACTATTTGCATTAAGTGCCCAGTCGGGCACGGAGCTAGCGAGCAGATGAACTCCCGACCGTCGCAGGGGTCCGGCAAAGGCATCGTGTTCGGCGCGGTGCTGGCGATCGCCGTCATCGGCGGAGGGATCGCGATCTGGCTGGCACTACGGAGTGCTGGGGATCCTGGTGGGGATGACGTTCCGCCAGTGGCCGACGCGGAGCTGACCGCCGAAGCGGTCGAGTTGTTCCACGTGGGCGTCGCGGCACTGGAAATCGACGAGAACCAACGGGCGGTCGAAAACTTCGAGCAATTGTCGCGGCAACTTCCGCGGGAACCGGCCGTGTGGGCCAATCTGGGCGTCGCCCGCCTGCGGCTGGGGGAATTACCCGCAGCCCGCCAGGCGCTTTCCAGGGCGGGCGAACTGGCGCCCAACAACGACGCCGTGACATTGCTTCGCGCGATCGTCGAGGACCACGCGGGAGAGGTCGATGCGGCGATGGATTTATTGGGGCAACTGCACGACATGGACGCGCCCGCACTGAACTTGCAGGCGGGCTTGCTGGAACGCAGCCCGCGCGAGGGTGCGGATCGAGAGCGGCTGGAAACGATCGATCGAATCCTCAAACTGCAGCCGACGAACTACGTCGCCCAGTTCGGCCGGGCGCGAATGGCCGCAAAGCTGGAAGACGCCACGCAGTTAAACGCGGCGTTGGCGGAGCTGGGCGGCGATCGCAATGCATGGGACGAGCAGGCGTTGGAGTTCTTTGATGCGGCGCGGGCTGCCGCCGCTGCCGGCGATTTCCGCGAGGCGGCGACCTCGCTGACATTCCTGGAGAACGTCAGCAAGCCCTCTCCGAGGTACCAGGAGTCACTGGTCAGTCTGGGTGTCTTCGGCAATTCGATCGGCGAGCCCATTTCCGCCTTCTTGAAATTGACCGAGCCGGGCGCAGAGGCAGCGGAACCGGATTTGGGAATTAAGTTCACGCTGGAAACCGTCGGCGACGGTCAGGAACCGGCCGCGGGCCAACCGGCGCGGGTCGATTGGTTCTCGGCTCGCTTGGTTTCCGCCGATCGACCGACGCGGTTGGCCTTGGAGGGCGACTCTCTGCGGGTGGGAACGACCGCAGCCTTGCGCTTTCCGCGCGACGCGGGGCAAGGTTTCATCGGTCTGTCCGCCGTGCTGCCGGTCGATCTCAACGCCGACTTCCTGGAAGACCTGGCCTTGGTCGGTCCGCTGGGGCTGTCGATGTATCTGCAAGCGGCCGACGGCCAATTCCAGCCCATCGAGTTGGCGGAACACAGGGAGGTATTCTCGCAACCGGGCCAGGGTGTCTGGGCGTTCGATTACGAGGCGGACGGCGACCTTGATCTCCTGGTATCTCTGAAATCAGGCGAATCGCAACTGATCCGTAACAATGGCGACCTGACCTTCACGCCGGTCGATGCGTTGCGGAACGTGCCAGCCCCGCGCGACCTTTGGTGGACCGACCTCGACCGCGACGGCGATACCGACATGGCGGTGCTGGATGGTGTCGGCCGTTTACTCATCCTGTGGAACGAACGGGCGGGCGAGTACACGGTTCCGGTCGAGATCGCGGGCGAGACTGGAATCGTCGCGGGCGCCATCGGGCAGGTTGAGTTTGTGGTCCTCCATCAGGATGGCGTGATCCGCAGTCTCGCCTTCGATCGCGACCGAGGCGAATGGTCGCGGAGTGAACTCGCCAAATGGACCGAGCCCCCAGACCTCAAAGCCGCCTTCGCCGATGGCCGCGCGAGCCTGTGGCAAGCCGATCTGGATAACAACGGCGCTGTCGATGTGGTCGCGTCGGCGGCGAACGCCAGCGGCATCTGGTTGAACAGCTTGACATCGCCGCTGACGAAGCTGCCCGACGCCCCTGGATTGTTCGTCACGTCGGTGATCGATCTCAACGACGATGGGCGGCTCGACCTGGCGGGCCTGACGGACAATGCCGCCGCGACCATGCGTAATTCCGGCAAACAGGACTACCACTGGCAGACCATCGAGCCCCGCGCCAATCCCCACGCCAAGGACAAGCGCATCAACTCGTTCGGCCTGGGCGGAACCATCGAGGTTCGCGCGGGTCGCCTGACACAGACCGCGCCCATCACCTCGCCGCGAGCGCACTTTGGCTTGGGGACGCACGACCGGGTGGGCGTGGCGCGGATCGTGTGGCCAAATGGCGTGGCGCAGGCGGAATTCGACCTCACGCCCGACACGATGGTGACGACTCAACAGCGCCTCAAGGGCTCTTGCCCCTTCGTTTTTGCCCGCAACGACGAAGGCTGGCACTTCGTGAAGGACTTCATCTGGCGGTCGCCGTTGGGGTTGAAGATCAATTCGCAAGAGACCGCTGGCGTGACGCAAACCGAGGACTGGATCAAGATTCCCGGCCCGCTGCTTTCGCCTCGCGATGGCCAATACGACATCCGTGTCACGGCGGAGCTGTGGGAAACACACTTTTTCGATGCGGTGTCGCTGTTGGTCGTCGATCATCCGCCAGAGGCCGACATCTATGTGGACGAGCGTTTCATCGCGAACCACGCTCCCGCGCTGGAAGTCGTGGCGACGACCCCTCCGCGACCCTTAAAAGTGGCCCGCGACCACTCGGGTGGCGATGTTTCCGGCCAGTTGGCGTCCATCGACGGGCGGTACGTGGATTCGTTCGCGTTGGGAACCTATCAGGGAGTTGCCGAGGAGCACTGGCTGGAGTTTGAGCTTCCCGACGAAGCGGGCAGCACTGGCGACCTGGTCCTGGTCGGCCACGGCTGGGTTTACCCGACCGACAGCTCGTTGAACGTGGCCATGTCCCAGGGCAACTTCCCGCGCCCCAGCGGACTGATCTTGGAGGTGCAGGAGAGCGATGGAACCTGCCGCCCGGTCAGCCCCGATATGGGATTCCCGGCCGGCAAGAACAAGAACGTACTCCTTCCCTGGCCAGCGGAAGTGACGCCGCCCGGGCAGCGGCGGTTCCGGTTGCGGACCAACCTGGAGGTTTATTGGGACTTTCTCGGCTGGTCACACGCAGCGCCCGGCACCGAACTGAAGACTGTCCGCCTGGAAGCGGAGGTGGCGGAATTGCGGCGGCGGGGATTCTCGGAATTGTCGCCGGCCGATCGTCGCAAGCCTGATATTCCGCGGTACGATCGACTGGCAGGGGTTGGCCAGCGATGGCGCGACCTGGAGGGGTATTACACCCGGTTCGGCGATGTACGAGAACTGCTGGCGACCGTGGACGATCGCTATGTCATCATGAACGCCGGGGACGAGTTTGTGTTGCGGTTCGCCAATCCTGGCCCGCCGCCCCCTGGCTGGACGCGGGATTTCGTGCTGATCGGCGATGGGTGGGTCAAGGACGGCGACTACAACACACAACATTCCAAAACGGTGCATCCGCTGCCCAGTCACGACGATCCAGATTACAGTGGCATGAGAACCAGTTTGTTCGACGATCCCGTCCATCGCCGTCATGCGGCCGATTGGCGGCGGCTTCATACCCGGTACGTCACGCCGTACCAGTTTGAACGTGGCCTGCGAGGAGTGGATTGATGCTCGCCAATCGGAAACGGGCGCTGTTGACCGTTTGTTTCGCCGTGATGTTGATTGGCCCCGCAGCGTATGTGCGGATGACCCGCCAGGATGCGTCCGCCTCGCATTCGCCCGATCGCGATCCGCGGCAGTCGCTCGACCGGTTTGGCATGCATTTCCGCGAAGCGGCGAAAGAGTCGGGCATCGAATTCCAGCATACGCCCCCCCGTGTCGACCCGAAGTTATCGCACATTGAACCCCAGGTGGCGTCGATGGGGGCCTCGGTGTCGATTGTTGATTTCGACGACGATGGCTGGCAGGACATGTATGTGACTCGCAGCCAGCCCGGCAGCGCCAACTGCTTGTACCGCAATCAGCGCGACGGCACGTTTCAAGACGTCGCGGTCGCAATGGGTGTGGCCGATCTGAATCAGTCCGGCACAGGGGCCTCGATGGGGAGCGTGTGGGCCGATTACGACAATGATGGCTTCGAGGATCTGTTTGTTTACAAATGGGGGCGACCGGAACTGTTTCACAATGAAGCCGGCCAGCGCTTTGTCCGCCGCACGGAGCAAGCAGGGCTGCCCGAGTGGATCAACGCCGGCTCGGCCACCTGGCTGGATTACGACAATGACGGCTACCTCGATCTGTTCGTCGCCGGGTACTGGCCCGACGACGTGCGGCTGGAATCGCTTGATCACACGCGGATCATGCCCGAAAGCTTCGAATACGCCAACAATGGCGGGAGCAAGTGGCTGTTGCGCAACAATGGCCAGGGCGGGTTCGTCGACGTGACGCGCGAGGTGGGAATCGACAGTACCCGCTGGACTCTGGCCGTTGTCGCCGCCGACTTCAACGACGATAGTCAACCGGATTTGTTCCTGGCGAACGACTACGGCGTGTCCGAAATGTACATCAACCAGGTCGACGGCAGCAGCCGCCGGTTTCGCGAAGTGGGCAAGGAAAGCGGCATCGGGCAGGCCCCCAAGAGCGGCATGAATGCCTGCTTGGGGGACGTTCTCAATCGAGAGGCGCTGGCCATCTACGTATCGAACATTTCGGAAGAGGGCATCCTTCTGCAAGGGAACAACCTCTGGTTCCCATCGCGGAAGGGGGAATTGAAATTCCAGAACATGGCGTCGGTCATGGGCGTGGAATTGGGGGGCTGGAGCTTCGGCGCCCAGTTCGGTGATCTGAACAACGACGGTTTCCTCGATTTGTACCTCACCAATGGCTACGTCTCGGGCCAGCCGGGCACGACCTATTGGTATGATTTTTCCGAAATCACCGGCGGGCACAGCCGCATCATCTCCGACGCCAGCAATTGGCCGGCGATGGAAGGGCGCAGCCTGGCGGGCAACCAGCGGAAGCGATTGTGGTTGAACGACGGAGCGGGGCGTTTCACGGATGTGGGGCCAGCAGTGGGTATTGCGGATCGATGCGACGGGCGCGCCGTGGCGCTGGCCGATTTGGGGAATCGAGGCGTGCTTGACGTGATCGTCGCCAATCAATCGGGACCGCTGCTGCTGTACCGCAACGAGGTCGATCCGCGAAACCACTGGATCGATTTCGAACTGGAAGGCACGACCAGCAACCGCGACGCGATCGGCGCGCGGGTCAGCGTGCATTGGAATGGGCAGCGGCAGTTGCAAGAGCTGGTCGCCGCCAGCGGATACTCTGCCCAGAACCAGCGCCGCTTGCATTTTGGATTGGGCGCCCAGGATGCCGTCGAGAAGGTCGTGATCCGTTGGCCATGCGGCCGCGAGCAAGTGATTGATGGGCCTGCGATCGACACGATCCATCGGATCCGAGAGGCGGACTAATGTTGCATCACGATCCATCCCGGCATGCTCCCGATCCGGTCACCGCTGCCGCGACGGCAGCGCCCGTGGGGCCTGGCGCTGTCGAAACGACGGTCGCGGACGCGACGAACGCGGCGCGCGAGCCGGAACACCAGGCGCGGCCTGGGCCGCTGCAGCGGTTCTTTCGCCTGGACAATCGGTTTCTGGCGCCGGTGTTGATCACCTGCATTCTGCTCGGTGGTCAGTTGACGTTCGGAATCCTGGAAAGCTGGACGCGGACGTTGTTGGCCATCTCCGTGGCGATACTGCTGGAACTGGTCCTGGGACGGTTCATCACGGGCAAGTGGCCGCACCTGGCCAGCGCGTACATTTCCGGAATCAGCGTCGGCATCCTGATTCGCTCGCCCATGTTCTGGCCCTACGCGCTGTGCAGCGCGCTGTCGATCCTGTCGAAGTACGTGCTGCGGTGGCGCGACCGCCACTTGTGGAACCCGTCGAACTTCGGCGTGAGCGCGATGCTGTTCCTGCACCCGACCGCCGTGGCGACACTGAGCATTCAATGGGGCAATTCGCTGTGGCCCATGCTGATCATTTGGTGCCTGGGCTCGATCATCATCATGCGCCTGCGGCGGTTTCACATCTGCCTGACCTATGTGGCGTCGTTCCTGCTGCTGTCGTTCGTGCGGAGCCAGATCACCGGCAATCCCTGGGCCGCCAGCGTGGCCCCGCTGACGGGACCGATGTACCAGTTATTCGTATTTTTTATGATCACCGATCCCAAGACGACCGTCTGCAGCCGCCGCGGCCAATGCGTCGTGGCGTTCCTGGTGGCTCTGGTCGAAATGCTGTTCCGCCTGGCGGAAGTGGTCCATGCCCCCTATTACGCCCTGTTCCTGGTGGGGCCGACCGCCAACGCGATCGACATCGCCTGGCAGGGGCGTACTCGTCAGCGTGCTCTTCAGGACGCTCGTCAGGAAGTTCCGGCGTCGGGATAGGGGTACATATTGCGGCGGGCCGGGTCGCAGAAACCGCAGTGGTTGTACGGGGCGACGGCCGCGGCGGTTTCGTCCTGAAAGCGACAGACATCGTCGTCCGTCAGGTTGGGCTGAGCACCCAATGCCAGTAGACTGTCGTACGATTGCCGCATCGCCTGGCGGAAGGACGGATCCTGCGACTGCAAGAACAGGTCGCCGGCCGCCACGCCGTCGCGGCGGCGTTGCTCGCTGGTGGTGGCGGCCACGAAGTACCACGTGGCAAAGGCAGTGAGCAGGTCGAATCGCCGGAAGGCCACGCAGCAGCCATGCACCAACTGGTCGATCTGGGCGATTTCGAGTCGGACGCTGCGGTCATATTCAGCCAGCGCGTCGGGCAAGCCTGACCGCCCCCAGTGCTCCTCCAGCAGGCCGATCAACCGCTGGATGCCCGTCAGGTTGTGGGCGTTGCCGGTGCTGTGCAGGGCGTCGATGATCCCGGCCGTGGCGGGCAGCATGGCCCAATCGCGCCCCGCCGCCTGCCGGGCAATGCGTTGCAAGCGGCCGCTGCGCCGCAGGCCGCCTGCTGGCGCGACAATCCTGGCGTGCGCGAACTGCCGGGCCAGCGTGGGATAACGGGCCATGATTTCATCCCATTCGGCCTGGATGGGTTTATCCGTATCCAGGGGCCAGGCGTCGCAGTCCAGCGCGAAGCCGGCGCTCGTGACGCCCGCGTGATCTCCATCGCCAAAGCCCAGCATCCACATCCAGCTTCGATCCAGGATGTGATGCAGCGCGGCGTCGTCGCAGCGGAAGGGGTGTTCGGACACGTGGGCGCCGCCTTCGACCATCAGCTCGTGCCAGGGGCGGACGCCCTCGAAATGCGCGAAGATAGCCCGCGAACGCGTGCGCAACGGGGTCGGATCGGTGGCGATGCCCAAGTGCCGGGCCAGCACGCAGCCGTCGCCCGAGGCGTCGATGAGGAACCGGGCGTGGAATTCCAAGGATGAGACGCCGGACTGAGATTGGTGCGTCGCCTCGATTCGCCAGCCGTGCGCCTCGTGTTGGATGGCGGTGATCTGGGTGCGATCGAAGTATTCCACCCCTTCGCGTTGGGCCTCCTCGGCCAGCAGTTGGTCGAACTCGGGCCGGTACCAGTGCGTGTCGGATGCTTCGTCCGTGGAGCTGGCGGCGACTAGCAGTTCGTTATCGTGCGCGGCGTTGGGCACGAAGGATTCGCCTGGGCGGTGGCCGAAGTAACTGAAGCCACGTTTGAGGCCGCACGTCAGCCGAGGATAGGCCCGCCGCCACGTGCCGTACTTGCCCAACGGCGCGATCCGCGGCAGGTCATAGCGTGCGGTCAGTTCGCGCAAGACCAGGTCGGCGATGGGAGTGGAGGATTCGCCGATGGCAAAGCGGGGATGCGAACTGCGATCGATCAACGCCGGCTGCAGGCCGATCCGTCGCAGCAGGATGGCCATCAGGCTGCCGCCGAAGCCGGCGCCTAGAATCCCCACATCGACGTCCAGCCGAGTCATGCCTTTGCTCCGCAATCGCAGGTCACGCGGGGCAACACGCGTTGCGCATGGTTCATCGCCCGCAGGCGCTCGATGCGCGGCGGCCCGCAGCGCGGGCAGTCCGTGAACCGCTCGACATCCCACAGGTCCATGAACACCCTGCCCCGCGACCAGGCGACCGCATCGTCGTGGACGCGCTCCATCGAGCGAAACGTGGGGGGGGCAAATTGACCGGCGGCTTGCAACTGCTCCATGATGCCGTTGCCGGACCGCGTGGGAATCACGGCGCAACATTCCGCCCCGGCGTCGAACGCGAAAGCCATCGAGCGCAGCGCCCACTCCACGCCCTGCTCTTCGTCCAGATAGGGCGGCCGCAGCAGGATGAAGGCCCGCACCGCGATGTCGTGTTCTCGCAGGAACCCAGCCGCGCGGGCGAAGTCGTCGGCCGTCATCCGCTTGTTCAAGCGTGGCAATACATCGGGGTGGATAGTTTCCAGTCCCAGGGCGATTTCCAACTCCGTCCCCAGCAGGTCGCGAAAGCGGACGCAGCGGTCATCGCACAACTTGGGATGATTCTCGACGATCACGCGGCGGAAGCAGCGAACGCGATCGGCGATCGCGGCGTGATCGGCCGGGGGAATGGCCTGAGCGTCGAAAAAATTGCCGCTGTTGTACAGTTTGATGCATTGGGCCGCGGGCAGTCGCTCCAAGGCGTAGTCAATCTGCCGGGGTATCGCGCCGGCCGGGACGGGATTATCCGTGGTGTTCCGCCACAGGTCGCACATCAGGCAGCGAAACGGGCATTCCCGGTTGGTCAGGAACAACGTGGCTACATCCACGACTTTGCCCCAGGCGGCACGTTCCGGCTCGACCAGGAACGCATAGGGCTGATCGTGCGAGACGGCGTTCTTCGCCGGCCGGGCAGCCAGTATCTGGCGATCGGAAAGAATCGCGCGTTGCGCGAGCGTCGGGGCCGGGTCCGTCATGCGATGCGTCCGGCGTGCGATGCGTCAGGCATACAATTCGAGGAACGCCCGGCGGTAGGCGGCGGCATCGGTGGGGAACCGGGCGGCAAAGTCGTCGGCCGACGTGGCGCCATGTTGAAAGCGGCGCTTAGGAAAGACGGGCATATCCAGCCCGGTCACTGCCTTGACTCCGCGGCGGACGATCTCTCCCTTGAGGGCATACAGCCGCTGGTGGTCCCAATTGGTCAATTCGATAAAGGGAATCCCTTCGGCCACCTCGATGACGTGGGGCGTGGCAAAGGGACTGAAGCCGCGGAAACCGTGCCGGCTGGCCGGGGCATAGGTCCGCACGTGACCGCGACTCTGGCCGCCGGAGTAAGTCAGCGAGTGCTTCATGGCCGGCACGCCCCACCCCTCTTGATAGAGCATGCTGTTGTTCAGCACGCTACGGATGGTCAGTTCCGGATTGTCCTCGATCGGGTAATCCTTCAGGTTCTCGTCACCGCCGTCGCCGTCGATCAAGTGCGTCCAATCGGGATAGCGGCGGCGGATACCGGCACACAGGGCCAGGGCCATTGTGGCCGATTGCACGTCGAGCGGCTTGTAGTCCTCGATCACGCGAATGGCCTGCCGATAGTCAGCCGCTTCGCCTGGAACGTCAATGACCTCCAGGAACATTCTCAATCCTAGTGGGTTCAGGAACTGCTCGGCCTGCTCGGTGTCAGCGGCCCGCCCGGCGACGCGGAGCGTAAAGGCTTTCAACCGCGCCGGAGACTGGCCACTGGCCAGCAACAAGTGATACAGCACCAGGAAGACCGATCCGCTGTCGATGCCCCCTGAGAAGCAGACGCCCAGCGGTTCGCGCGGATTGATCGAGTCGAGCCATTTGCGGCACTCGTCGGCCAAGGCGCCGATGTACGCCGCACCGATGGTATCCAGATCGGTCGCCAGGCGGTTTCGCGGCGGCGCGAAAAACCGGGTGTAGGTGGGGTTGGGATCGGGACAACCGACTAGCGCGATTTCGACCACATGATGCGCGGGAACCATCCGCGTATACGTGGGATGAAACTGACCCTCCAGTCCTTCCTCGCGCAGGAAGGCGTGGATTTCGTCCATTCGCTCGGCCACGATCAGGCAGGGGCCTTCCATCCGTTTGGCGATGAAATAGCGCATCGGCCGCCCGATTGAACGGGCCATGCGCACGGTGCGGTCGCGCTTGTGGACGATGGCGAACTGGCCATCGATTTCGCGGACGCGGGCCGGATCGCCCGAGCCCACCCGGTCGATGGCTTCCGCCACGGGCATGTTGAAAATGATGTTTGCCGTCGGATCGATCAGATCGACGAGTCGTTCGATATTGGCGGCCTGATGCATGTTGAATTCCGACGGGTGGCAAGTGGATGAAAAGTCGAAGGCACGGGACTAGGGCGTAGCCGCGGCTTCCGGCGCGACAGCCCACGGCGTGATGGTCTTGTCCGGCGCGATCAGAAACAGGCCGGGCGCCCGCGGATCGACGACCAGCAAGTCGGGGCCTTTCCAGGTCAATCCAACCGGGTTGACGAATGGTTCTCCATTCACCCATTTTTCTGGCTGGCCGCCGGCGGGCACTCGCCAGACTCCCTTGGCGTAGCCGTCGGTGACATAGGCGTTCATCTGGTCGTCAACCGCGACATTGTGGGCAAAGTCGAAGACGCGCTCGGTCACCAGGGGTTCAACCGTTCCATCAGGCGCAATGCGCACCAGCGGGTTGTCACCGTGCGAAACGACCCACAATCTCCCCTCCTTGTCCAGGAATAGTCCGCGCGGGGCGGGTACGTCGGCGAACTTGACCTGGGCGCTGCCATCAGCGGGGACTTTCCAGATGCAATGCAACTCCAAGTCGGCGACGTACAGATCGCCATTGGGCGCGGGAGCCAGCGCCATGGGCATGCCAATCCCAACCCCCTGAAGTAGCGGCTCAGGTGTCCCTTCCGCGTTGAAGCGATAAACCTGCCGGGTCGATGTGTCACCCGCCAGCACGCGACCTTCGTGATCGATGGCCACAGAGCGCACGCGGTTGAGCGGGGTGCGGAACTTCTTGTCGGCTTGGAAAAAGACCGAGAACTTTCCGTCGACCACTTTGCGGATGCCCGGCATGTTCAAGTCGGCGACGTAGATCGCCCCGTCCGCGGCGACGGCGGCTGACAGCGGGTAATACGTGGCTGGATCCACCGTTTGACCCCGTAGTTCGTCGCCGCCGAGGCCGAACATCGCGGACGCGAATACGTAGAACCACTTGTCCCATCTTCGTACGCTTGAAAACGACATGCGAAGGCGCCTCATTGGATAATTGCGATGCAACTGGAGTTGGTCACGGCGACTGGCAACTGTTGCCGGGCTGGCAAATTCGTTGACCGTGCCTATGCTTGATTACTATACTTACGATTAGCGAACTGGTTCGCAAAAATGTTCGCTGAAAATTGGCGGGTGGGGACCGCCCGGCCCCCTTCCAATCGGTCCATCTCCACATCACGTCTTTTGTCATTGTTCGATGTATCTTCGCTTGCCCTCCATTCGTCAAGTTGGTCCGCGGCCGATTCGTGCCGCGCGCGGCCTGGCTGGCTTGGCGGTGGCAGGCGTACTCCTGCTTGCCAGCGGGGATTTCGCCCAAGCCAGTTGCGGCGACTATCTGATCGAAGGTGACCAGGCCGAGGCGGACAGCCGGCAAATGGCTGCCATGCCCCGGCATGGGCGACAATCTCCGGGCGGTGTACCCGCCTGCAATGGCCCGAACTGTGGCCGCCGCTCGCTTCCCCCGCTCGCGCCCGAGTCGGCGCCCCATTTGACCTCGACCGAAGTAGTCATTTGGCTTCCGACGGATGTGCCGCCATCTGGCGGCGGGCCGCGATTTGGACATTGGGAACGGCAACCGTCTCCGTTGGATGGGCATCGCTTGGAGATCGAGCATCCTCCGCGGCATCGGGCGACTTCCGGTTCGGTCTGACCTCGATGGTCTTGCCCAACGCGCCCTCCTCCTTACGGAGCGCGATGGTTTCGTGCATCCATCCAGGCCTCCGCGCGATCTGGTCGCGGAAGTGACTCCGGCCCGGCGTCGCGCACTTCCGTTATCGATCCTGCTCGCACGATTCTCTCGGGGCTGCCGGAGCGCTTTCCATGTCCACCACAGCGTCCCCCACCGCCGCGCCAGGCCCCGCGCCCAAGCGGCAGGTATACGTCAAAGCCGTGAGTCCACGGCTGCGAAAGCTGCTGTACTTTATCTTCGCCATCGTGGCCCTGCTGGGCGCCAACTCGGTCTATCTGGCCAGCATCACCGCCATGGAGTGGATCAGCGCCCAGCAAGGCGCCAACAAGCTTTATCAGACGCCGTTCTATTTCTTCATGCTGCTGGCGCATTTGGGGCTCGGTCTTATTCTGATCATTCCGTTCGTCGTCTTCGGCGTGGTTCACATGTGGAATTCCCGCAACCGCAAGAATCGTCGCGCGGTGCGGATTGGATATGCGTTGTTCTTTGTCTCGCTGGCCGTGTTGGTGACGGGCCTGTTGCTGGTGCGGATCTCTGGTTTTTTTGATCTGCGGAATGCCTTCGCGCGGTCGGCGGTGTACTGGATTCACGTGGCCTGCCCGCTGGTGGCCGGCTGGTTGTATTGGCTGCATCGCCTGGCGGGTCCCAAGATCAAATGGCGGATGGGCCTGGGATATGCCGGCCTGGTGGCGGCGGGCGTGCTGGCCATGGTGGCGTTGCACGCGCAGGATCCGCGGGAATGGAACGTGGTCGGGCCCAAGGAGGGGGCGAAATACTTCGAGCCCTCGCTGGCCCGCACGGCCACGGGCAACTTCATTCCCGCCGCGGTGCTGATGAACGATCAATACTGCGAAAAATGCCACCAGGACATCTCCAAGGGGTTTTATCACAGCGTTCACAAATTCAGCTCGTTCAACAATCCGGCATACAACGCCAGCGTGCGCGAGACCCGCGAAGTGTCGTTGAAACGGGATGGCAACGTGCAGGCCTCGCGCTGGTGCGCTGGCTGCCATGACCCGGTGCCGTTCTTCAGCGGCGCGTTCGATGACGTGAAATTTGACACGGTGAAACACCCCACGTCCCAGGCGGGCATCACCTGCACGGTGTGCCACTCCATCACGCACGTCAACAGCACCAAGGGCAACGCCGACTTCACGATCGAGGAACCGCAGCACTACCCCTTCGCTACCAGCGAAAACCCCATCCTGCAGTACGTCAACAATCAATTGATCAAGGCCAAACCCTCGTTCCACAAGCAGACGTTCCTGAAGCCGCATCACAAAACGGCCGAGTTCTGCTCGACCTGCCACAAGGTCCATCTGCCCAAGGAACTAAACCATTACAAGGAATTCCTCCGCGGCCAGAATCACTATGATCCTTACCTGCTGAGCGGCGTTTCCGGCCACGGCGCCCGGAGCTTTTACTATCCGCCGGTGGCCAAAACCAACTGTGCTCAATGCCACATGCCCCTGGTGGCCTCGGGCGACTTCGGCGCCAAGGACTTCGACGGCAGCGGCGTGTTGAAGGTGCATGACCACTTGTTCCCCGCGGCCAATACGGGCATCGCCTGGATGCGCGATCTGCCCGAGGTGATCAAGGCGCACCAGGATTTCATGAAGGACGTGGTCCGCGTGGACATCTTCGGCGTGAAGGAAGGGGGCGGAATCGACGGCGCGTTGACGGCCCCCTTGCGGCCAGATGTGCCAACTTTGAAGCCCGGCGGCAACTATCTGTTGGAAACGGTCATCCGCACGGTCAAGATGGGCCACGTTTTCACGCAAGGCACGGCCGATTCCAACGAGATCTGGATGGACGTCACGATTCGCTCGGGCGACCGCGTGATTGGCCGCAGCGGCGGCATGGCCGATTCCGGCGAGGTCGACCCTTGGTCTCATTTCGTGAACGTGTTCATGCTCGACCGAAACGGCAACCGTATCGATCGCCGCAACCCGCAGGATATCTTCGTGCCCCTGTACAATCACCAGATTCCACCCGGCGCAGGGCAGGTGGTGCATTACGCAATGAAACTGCCGGACGATCTGACTGCCTCGGTCACGGTTGAGGTGAAGTTGCAATACCGCAAATTCGACCAGCAATACATGGACTTCGTGACGCGAACAGCCAAGCCGGGCGACAATCCCATTCGCGGATATACGCCAGGCACGAAGTATCGCAACGAGCTGCCGGTCACCACGCTGGCCGCCGATACCATGACGTTTCCGGTCGAGGGAGTGGCCGCCGAGGTGACGAATGGCGAAGTAAAGATCCCAGTCTGGGAGCGTTGGAACGATTACGGCATCGGCCTGCTGCTCGAGGGTCAGACCGCTGGCGCCAAGGGCGAACTGCGCCAGGCGGCCGAGGCGTTCGCCGAGGTGGAGCGCCTGGGGCGATACGACGGGCCGCTCAATCTGGCCCGGGTTTATGATACGGAGGGCCGCATCGAGGAGGCGGCCGACGCGCTGACTCGCGCGGGGGGCCACAAGGATCCGCCGGCGCCCCGCTGGACGCTGGCCTGGCTGACCGGGCGGATCAATCGGCAGCAGGGGAACCTGGGAGTTGCGGTTGACAATTTCCGTTACGTGCTGCAGTTGCGGACTCCCGAGACGATCGAGCGGAAATTCGATTTCAGCTTGGACTACGAAGTGATCAACGAGCTGGGAACCACGCTGTTCGACCAGGCCAAGCAGCACTATGATGAGTCGCAACGAGACCAGCGGCAGGCCTTGCTGCGGGAAGCCGCCGAGCAATTCGAGCGCACCTTGGCGATCGATTCCGAAAACGTGACGGCCCATCACAACCTGCATCTAGTTTACAAGGAGTTGGGCGACGCCGAGCGGGCCGAGGAGCATCAAGTGCTGCACGCGCGGTACAAACCCGACGACAACGCGACCGACCGGGCGCTGAAGCTGGCGCGCGAGAAATATCCCGCCGCGAACCACGCGGCCGAGTCCGTGGTGATTTACCCGTTGAACCGGCCCGACGCGCCGGGACTGTCCAACCTGGCCGCGACCCCGCGGCGGAATGATGAAGGTGGAGGCGGCCGATGAGCAATCCAGAGCACGAAACCGATTTAGAGGGACCGATCGAGGTCGACCTGGTCGACAAGGACGATTCCGTCATCACCCGCGCGCTGGGTTGGTCGCTGTTGGTGTTCGGCATTGTCGGTATCGCGGTGTGCGCCGCGGTCATTTGGTTTAATCAGTTGCCGCCCATTCCCAACGCGACCGAAGTCATCCTAGCCCCTCCCAAACCCCGGCCGCCCGTGCAGGTCGAGCCGCCGACGGCCCGCTTTGCCGAGATTACTTCGGCGGCGGGAATCGGGTTCTTTCACGAGAACGGCAGCGAGGGGGAAAAGCTGTTGCCGGAGACGATGGGCAGCGGCTGCGCGTTCTTTGACTACGACAACGATGGCGATCAGGATTTGCTGTTTATCAATGGCAAGCCCTGGCCCTGGTCGACCAAGACTCGCGAAGGCCCTCCCCCGACCTGCGCGCTTTATCGCAACGACGGGACCGGGCGATTCGACAATGTCAGCGCCGCGGTCGGACTGGAGATTTCGCTGTGCGGGATGGGAGTGGCGGTCGGGGACTATGACAATGATGGTTGGACGGACGTATTCATCACGGCCTGTGGCGAGCCGAATCGGCTGTTTCGAAATGATAAAGGGACGTTTGTCGATGTGACAGCGGCGGCGGGAGTGGGCGGCGGAGACGAGAAGTGGAGCACCGGCTGCGGCTGGCTCGACATCGACCACGATGGCGACCTGGACTTGTTCGTGTGCAACTATGTCAAATGGTCGCGCGAGATCGACAAGTCGCAGGACTTCCGCCTGGTCGGCGTGGGCCGGGCCTTCGGACCGCCGAAAGCGTTCGAGGGAACATTTCCATTCCTGTATCGAAATGACGGCGGTGGAAAATTCACGGAGATTTCGGCCGAGGCCGGCGTGCAAGTCCGCAATCCGAATACCGACGCGCCGATGGCTAAGTCGTTGTCGATCTCGCCGGTCGATCTGGACAATGACGGTTGGATCGACATTGTTGTCGCCAACGACACGGTGCAGAACTTCGTCTTTCACAACCTCAAGGGTGGCAAGTTCGAGGAGATCGGCGCCCAGATCGGCATCGCCTTCGACCCCTTTGGCAACACGCGCGGCGCGATGGGGACGGACACCGCGAGGTTCCGCAATAATGAGACCTTGGCCGTGGCCATCGGCAATTTTTCCAACGAGATGACCGCGCTGTACCTCTCGCAAGAGGGGGCGCTGCAATTCTCCGATGCGTCGTTGGCGACCGGCCTGGGACCACTGACCCGGCTGCAGTTGACCTTCGGGTTGTTTTTCTTCGACTTCGACCTGGATGGCCGGCTCGACCTGTTGGAAGCCAATGGCCACCTGGAAGAAGACATCAACAAGGTGCAGGTCAGTCAGCACTATGCCCAGCCACCACAGTTGTTCTGGAATTGCGGGCCGGGACAACCTACTGAGTTCATTCGCGTCTCGGCATCGGAATGTGGCGAGGAATTCGTCCAGCCGATCGTGGGCCGCGGCGCGGCCTATGCCGACATCGACGGCGATGGCGACCTGGACTTCGTCCTCACCGCCAACGGCGGACGTCCGCGGTTGTTCCGAAATGAGCAGGAATTGGGCCACCATTGGCTGCGGGTGAAGCTCATCGGCCGCGAAGGTGGTTCCAATCGCGAGGGAATTGGGGCCTGGGTCGAAGTCCGCCCCGGCGGCGCCGCCAACGTGATGCGGCAACAGGTCATGCCCACCAAGAGTTACCTGTCGCAGTCCGAGTTGCCGCTGACCTTTGGATTGAAGACTTTGGACCCTGTCGAGAGTATTGTCGTGCGTTGGCCTAGCGGCAGGATCCAACAGCTTCGGGACGTGCCGGTCAATAAACTGCTGACGATCGAGGAACCGCCCGAGGAGCCCGCCGTCGGTAAGGCCGCGGCGAGCGACAATCAAGCGCCTGTTCCGTCGAACCGAACACCGTCCTAGCGAAACACTTGCGCGACGCTAAACTGAGTGGTCCTGTCACGAACCCAGGTTCACCTCGTTCAGTTTCGCTCATGAAATCGTTCCGCAAGTTGCTCGTCGCCAATCGGGGCGAAATCGCCATTCGGGTGTTTCGCTCGGCCCACGAACTGGGCATCCGCACGGTGGCGGTTTATTCACACGAGGACCGCTTCGCCCTGCATCGCTTCAAGGCGGACGAATCTTACGAGATTGGCCGCGCCGGCGAACCCATCCGGGCCTATCTGGATATCGATGGCCTGATCGACATCGCCCGGATGCATCAGGTAGACGCGATTCATCCCGGATATGGCTTCCTGTCGGAAAACCCGGACCTGGCCCGCGCCTGCGAGAAAGCCGGAGTGGTCTTTGTCGGCCCGCGCGTCGAAGTGCTGACGCAACTGGGCGACAAGACCGCTGCCCGGGAACTGGCCCACAAGGCCAAGGTGCCTGTGCTGGGTGGCACGCCGCGGGCGGTGAAGGGCATCGACGAAGCCCGTCGCGCCGTGGAGAAGTTGGGTTTTCCGGTGATCCTCAAGGCCGCCAAGGGGGGCGGCGGCCGCGGGATGCGGGTCGTCCGCGAGGCCCAAGAGTTGCCAGGCGCGCTGGAACAGGCTGGTCGCGAGGCGCTTACCGCCTTCGGCAGCGCCGACGTGTTCATCGAGAAGTTCATCCAGCGGGCGCGGCACATCGAGGTGCAACTGCTGGGCGATTGGCACGGCAACCTGGTGCATTTGTACGAGCGCGACTGCTCGATCCAGCGGCGTCACCAGAAGGTCGTGGAGATTGCGCCGGCGCCCATGTTGGATGCGTCCCTGCGGGAGCGCATCTGCCAGGCCGCGCTCGATATAGGCCGGGCCGTTCGATACGAGAACGCCGGCACCGTGGAGTTCCTGGTGGATTCCGACAGTGGCGAGTTCTACTTCATCGAAGTCAATCCACGCATTCAGGTGGAGCATACCGTCACCGAGCAAGTGACGGGAGTCGACATCGTCAAGTCACAGATCTTGGTGGCCCAAGGGTGCCCGCTGGACGATCCAGAAATCAACCTGGGCGACCAAAGCCTGGTGCAAACCCGTGGGTTCGCCATCCAATGCCGGGTGACGACCGAAGATCCGGAAAATCGCTTCATGCCGGACTATGGCCGCATCGCCGCCTATCGCTCGGCGGCCGGCATGGGCATCCGGTTGGACGCTGGCACGGCCTTTAGCGGCGCGGTGGTGACGCCGTTTTATGATTCGTTGTTGGTGAAGGTGACGGCCTGGGGCAAGCGGTTCGTCGATGCCTCGCGCCGCATGGAGCGCTGCCTGCAGGAATTCCGCGTCAGGGGCGTGAAAACGAACCTTTCGTTTCTGATCAACCTGGTCACGCATCCCACCTTCCTCGAAGGGCAATGCGTCACGCGATTCATCGATGACACGCCCGAGTTGTTCCAGTATGTGCGCCGCCGGGACCGCGCCACGAAACTGCTGGGCTATCTGGGCGAGGTGCTGGTCAACGGCAACTCCCTGGTCAAGGGCCGGCCGCGGGCCACGCGTCGTGAACCCGCCCCCATCCCCCCGTGCGAGCATCTGCCCATTCCGCCCGGCCATCGCCAGCGCCTTTTGGAACTGGGGCCAGGGAAGTTCAGTCGCTGGATCCTGAAGCAGAAGCCCCTGCTGCTGACCGACACCACCTTTCGCGACGCGCATCAGTCGCTGTTGGCGACGCGGATGCGAACCTACGACATGCTGGCCATCGCCGACGCTTATGCCCGGCTGTGTCCGCAGTTGTTCTCGCTGGAAATGTGGGGCGGGGCCACGTTCGACACGTCGATGCGGTTTCTCAAGGAGTGCCCCTGGGACCGGCTGACGGCGCTGCGCGCGAAGGTGCCCAACATCCTGTTTCAGATGCTGCTGCGGGCCTCGAACGCGGTGGGCTACACGAACTATCCCGACAACCTGGTGCGGGCCTTCACGCGCGAGGCCGCCGCCGCCGGCATCGACGTGTTTCGCATCTTCGATTCGCTCAATTGGGTTCCCAACATGCGCGTCTCGATGGAGGCCGCCATCGAGGCCGGTGCCTTGTGCGAGGCGGCCATTTGCTACACCGGCGACATCCTGGACGACCGCCGCGAGAAGTACAATCTGGCCTACTTCGTCAAGATGGCCAAAGAATTGGAGGCCATCGGCGCGCACATCCTGGCCATCAAGGACATGGCCGGCCTGTGCAAGCCCTATGCGGTCGAGCGGCTGGTCAAGGCGCTGAAGCAGGAAGTCGGCATCCCCATCCACTTCCACACGCACGATCCAAGTGGCGTCCAGGCCGGCGCGATCCTGAAAGCGGCCGAAGTGGGCCTCGATATCGCCGACGGCGCGATGGCCCCCATGTCCGGCCTGACCTCGCAACCGAACCTGAACGCCGTTGCCGAGGCGCTGCGGTTCACGCCCCGCGAGTCGGGGCTTGAGGTCGAGGCCCTCCGCCCATTGGCCCATTATTGGGCCGCGGTCCGCGAGTTCTACTTGCCCTTTGAAACCGGATTGAAATCCCCCGATCCTGATCTGTACCTGCATGAGATGCCCGGCGGGCAATCGACCAACTTGTTTCAACAGGCCACCGCGTTGGGCTTGTCGCACCGCTGGGAAGAGGTCTGCCTGACGTATGCCGACGTCAATCGACTGTTTGGCGACATTGTCAAGGTCACGCCCACGTCCAAGGCCGTGGGCGACATGGCCTTGTTCCTGGTGGCCAACAATCTCAAGGCCCAGGACGTGCTGGACAGCGAGCGCGAGCTCGCTTATCCGGAATCGGTCATCGACCTCATGGCCGGGCGGATGGGTCAGCCCCCGGGCGGCTTTCCGCCCAAGGTCCGCAAGCGGATTCTGCGCGATCAGAAGGCCTTCCGCGGCCGTCCTGGGGCCAGCTTGCCGGCGGTCGATTTCAAGGCGGCCGAGGCTGATGTGGAGAAGCTGTTGGGCCGCCCGGCATCGAATCGCGAGGTGCTGTCGCATCAGTTCTATCCGCGCGTGTTTCAGGACTTCGCCGCGCATCAAGAGCAATTCTCGGACATTAGCGTGCTGCCCACGCCGTATTTCTTGTATGGCCTGGCGCCGGGCGAAGAGGCCTCGGTCGAGATCGAACCGGGCAAGACGCTGATCGTCAAGTTCCTGACCATCGGCGATCCGCACCCCAACGGCGAACGGACGGTGTTTTTCGAGTTGAACGGGCAGCCCCGCGAGATCAGCGTCCGCGACCTGTCGCTGGAGCCCGAATTGGCCCCGCGACCGAAGGCCGATGCCGGCGATGCACGGCAGGTGCCCGCTCCCATGCCGGGGCTGGTGGTCACGGTGGCGGTCCAAGCCGGCGACAAGGTGGCCCGCGGCCAGAAGCTGCTGACGCTGGAGGCCATGAAAATGGAAACCACCCTCTACGCCGAGCAAGCGGGCCGCGTGGCGGAAGTGCTTGTCAAACCGGGCACGCAGGTGGAGACGGGTGAGTTGTTGTTGCGGTTGGAAGGCTAGCAACCGCTTTCCAGCACCCATTGCGCCGCTCTTTGGATCAGACTCGCCATGCTGTCCACGTGGAGCTTCTCCTTGATCCGCGCCCGGTACGTTTCCACCGTTTTGGGGCTGACATGCATTCGAGCGGCGATCTGCTGTGTTGTTAACCCCTGGCCCATCAGTTGGAATGACTCCAATTCCCGGTCGGAGAGACTGTCAACCGACGCGAGATCGGCTTGCGGACCGTTCCCCACCAATCGCCCAAGCAATTCAGTGGACAAGTCCGGGCTCAAGTACATCTTGCCAGCCAGGACCGTGCGAATCGCCTCGATGATGTCGCGGGTGGCCTTGCCTTTGTGGACGTAGCCCATCGCCCCAGCACGGAGGGCGCGCTCGGCGTACAGGTTTTCCGGGTGCATCGACCAGACCAACAATCGGACGGCGTTGTCGCGCGCGCGAATTCGCTTGATCAGGTCGATGCCATTGCCGTTCTTAAGGGAAATGTCGATGATGGCGACATCTGGCCGGGCCGTCGACAGCAGCGCCAAAGCGGCGCCCACGTCTTCCGCCTCGCCACTGACTTCCAGGTCTGGTTGCAAGCCGATCTGCAGGGCCAGGCCTTCACGGACCGCTGGATGGTCATCGACCACCAAGATTCGAGACTTGGGATGCTCCGCTGCGGACTCCGTCCGATTCATTCGTTTTCTCCTGCTTCCATCGCCAGCGGCACCGTGCAAGTCAACCTGGTGCCCCGACCATTGGCCGGACCGATCGAAAGCGCGCCGCCAATGGCCGCGACGCGGTTGTGCATAATCCGGATTCCCAGACCATTGCAGTCGGGCTTGTCATTGGGAATGCCAACTCCGTCGTCGCAAACCGTCAGCATCAACATGTCGCGCTGGGTCCGCAACGTAACATCTATTTGGTGGGCTTGCCCATGTCGCAAGGCGTTGCTGACGGCTTCCTGCGTGATGCGAAACAGGTGCGTGGCAACCTGCGTGTCCTTGACTAGCACCGGAGCGCCGCAGTGGAAAGCGCAGTTGACGCTGGCCTGTTCATTGATCCGCGTGACGAATTCCTCCAGTGCGGCCCGCAACCCTTCGGCATCGACCTGGACCGGGACCAATCCCCGAGAGAGCGAGCGCACTTGTTGATGCACGCGCCCCAATCCGCCGGTAATGCGGTCGGCCAGGCGCGCCAGATCCGGCAATTGCCCACTCAAGTGCTGCCGCAGCGCATCGGCCATGAGCGCCAATCCCGTCAGTTCCTGGCCCACGCCGTCGTGCAACTCCTGACCAATTCGCTGTTGCTCAAGCGCGGCCACCTCCATGACTTCCTGCTCCAACTCCTTGCGACGGCTGATATCGCGCAACAGGCCCGTGAAGAGTCGTAAGTGGTCCACCTCGCTGACGGCCAATTCCAGGGGAATTATCGCGCCGTCCTTGCGTTGTCCCTGAACCTCGCGACCGATTCCGATGATGTGCTTTTCCCCGGTTTCCAGATAGCGGCGCATGTACTGGTCGTGCTGTTCGCGATGGGGCGTCGGCATGAGCATGCTGACATGATGCTGAACCATCTCTTCGGCCCGATAGCCGAAAATGCGCTCGGTCGCCGGATTGACCGAACAGATCGTGCCCCGCGCGTCGATGGTCACGATCGCGTCGGCCGCCGTATCCAGGATCGCGCGCAGCATGGATTCGCTTTCCGCCAGGGCCTGCTCGGCCTGGCGTCGCTGAGTCACATCCCTGACCACCTTCGAGAATCCGCGCAAGATCCCCGCGTCGTCGCGGAGGGCCGTGGTGACCACGTTGGCCAAGAACCGCGAGCCATCCTTTCGAACGCGCCAACCATCCACTTCGACGAGTCCCTCCACGGCGGCGGTCCGCAGCACCTTTTCCGGAAGGCCGGCCTGGACATCTTCGGGCGTATAGAAGCAGGAAAAGTGCCGGCCGAAGATCTCGTCGGCCTGGTATCCCTTGATCCGCTCCGCTCCCACGTTCCAACTCGTCACTTCACCGCTGGGTGAGATCATGAAAATCGCGTGGTCGGCCGCGCCGTCCACCAACAACCGAAACTGCTCGCGACCTTCTTCGCTGCGGCTCCACATCGTTCGCAGGCCTTCGGCCAGCCAACTGATGAATGCGCCCTCCAGCAGGAATACGACCAACGGCAGGTCCGTGCGCCAACCAAAGGCGACAAATGAGTGAATCGGCTCCATGAAGAAATAGCCCGCCAGCATCGTGCCCAAGAGCGTGGCCAGCAACCCCGGCCCCAAGCCTCCCGCCCAGGCACTGACCATGACGGCGGCCGACAACAACAGAAATGGCGGGTCGTCGGCGAACAGGGGGCGAATCGCGAACTTCAACAACATCACCACGGAAATAGTAATCAGCGCCACGCCATACCGCAGCGGCCCGTGGATGATTCGCGTGAACGGATTCACGGCGACCGGTAAACCGCGAGTCGGACCTGTCCGAATGGAACGTTCCTGAAGTTCGGATCGCATGCGATTGGCCTGGGGATGCACACAGCATAGCGATTACCGCCAAATGGTCGAGCGATCCTCGTAAATCGCGGCCTTGTAGGGAATCTCCCGACGCCTCGACCAGCGAGTTCCCGACGTGATTCCTCGTCCGATCCTGATTGTCGTGACCCTCTGCCTGGATATGCTGGTTGAGCACGTGACGCGCTGGGAATCGACCCATAACGACTCATCAGGAGGAAAGGTCATGCTCGTCTTGACTCGCAAAGCCACCGAGGAAATCCGGATCGGGAACGACATCACCACCACGGTCGTGCATGTCCGGGGAGACCGGGTCAAGCTCGGCCTCTCCGCACCCCCGCACGTGAGGATCGTCCGAGAGGAAATCCTGCGGCGGATCGCGGTGGAATCGCGGATTTCCCTGGCGACCGCTTGAATGAGAAACCTAGTGCCGCCCGGTTCAGCCAGGGCACGTTTCGTCACTCAGTCTCCGAACTTCTTCCTTGCCAGGAGTCCGATCCATGTTGGGATTCGCGAGAAGCGATTCCTCCGCGCCGTCGCGGACCAACGAACTCCAAGGTGGTCGCTTATCGATTGACGCGCGCATTCGGGAACGATTACTCACGTGCTTCCATGCCCCAGCCTTCCGCCGAGTGACCTGGCGCTTCCGCCAAGGCACTCTGGAATTAGCGGGAACCGTGCCGTCGTTCTATCTGAAGCAGCTATTGCAGTCGCTGCTGCAACGAATCGAAACCGTTGAGCGGATTACCAACGACGTGGACGTAGTCTACCCGGTCGGACTGGTCAACCGTCGGTCCGGCTAATTCATCCTTACTCCACGGTCACGCTCTTGGCCAGGTTGCGGGGTTTATCGACGTCGCACTCGCGCATCACCGCGATGTGATAGGCCAGCAATTGCAACGGGATCGTCGTCACGATGGGTTGCAAAAAGTCCTCGACGGCCGGCACCTCGATGATGTCGTCCGCCAGCCCCGCCACGTGCGTGTCACCTTCATTGACCACGGCGATCACTGGCCCGCCACGGGCCTTGATCTCTTCCAGGTTCGACATCACCTTGTCGTAAACCGTGCCCCGCGGCAGGATGAACACGCTGGGCGTGTGCTCGTCGACCAAGGCGATCGGGCCGTGCTTCATCTCGGCGGCCGGATAACCCTCGGCATGGATGTAGCTGATCTCTTTCAGCTTCAGCGCCCCTTCCAGGGCCACGGGATAATTGTACTGCCGCCCCAAGTACAAAAAGTTCCGGCAGCGGTGGTACTTCCGCGCGATCCGCTGGACGACGTCGTTGGTCCGCAATGCCTGGGCGACGGCCGTGGGCAATTGATGCAACTGCTCGATGATCCGCAACCCGGCGCCGAAGCTCAGGTGACGGAGCCGTCCAAAATACAGGGCCAGCATGGCCAGGGCCACGCACTGCGACGTGAATGCCTTGGTCGAGGCCACGCCAATCTCTGGGCCGGCATGCAGATAGATGCCACCATCGGCCTCCTGGGCGATCGTGCTGCCGACCACGTTGCAGATCGCCAGGGTCGGGTGCCCCTTGCGTTTCACCTCGCGCAGGGCGGCCAGCGTGTCGGCCGTTTCGCCGCTTTGCGTGATGGCGAACAGCAGAGTGCGATTGTCCAACGGCGGATTGCGATACCGCAATTCGCTGGCGTACTCTACCTCGACCGGCATCCGGGCGAACTCCTCGATCATATACTCGCCCACTAGCGCCGCGTGATAGCTGGTGCCGCAGGCCGTCAGCACGATCCGCTCCATGCCCCGCAACTGCCGCGTGGTCAGGTTCAGCCCGCCGAAATGGGCCGTGGCCTCGTCCACGCTCAGGCGGCCGCGCATGGTGTTTCGCAACGTCTCTGTCTGCTCGTGGATCTCTTTGAGCATGTAATGGTCATAGCCGACCAGGTCCACGTCGCCCTGTTGGAAGTCCAGCGTATGCACATTGTGCGAGACATGCCCCTGGTCGCGATGCTCGACGCGCAACTCGTCGGCGGTAATCACCGCCAGCTCGTGGTCGGCCAGGTAGACGATTTGATCGGTATAGCCCGCCAGGCAACTCGCGTCGCTGGCCAGATAGTGCTCGTGATCGCCCACACCCACCACCAGCGGGCTTCCCAGGCGGGCCACCAGAATCACGCCCGGGCAGCGGCGGAACATGACCGCCAGTCCATACGTGCCCTGCAACTGGGCCAAGGCCGCCCGGACCGCGTCGACCAGCGGCGCATAGTTGTCGGATTCCGGCTCGACCGCCAGTCCGCCATCTTCCGTGCCCAGGGCATCCTCCAGGCAGGAATGCAGCAGGTGGGCGATCGCCTCGGTGTCGGTGGCCGATTCAAAGCGGTAGCCCAGCCCTTGCAGCCGGTCCTTGATCGAGCGGTAATTCTCGATCACGCCGTTGTGAACGACGACCAAATCGTGGCTGCCGCCAAAATGTGGATGCGCGTTCTCGTCAGTGGCCGGGCCGTGTGTCGCCCAACGGGTGTGGCCTATGCCCACGTGCCCCATCACCGCGGCACCCTCCAGGCGGGCCGCCAGGCGGTCGATCCGGCCCGCCGACTTAACGACCTGCAACGTCCCGTCGGCCTCGCTCACCGCCACGCCCGAGCTGTCATAGCCCCGGTATTCCAGCCGCCGCAGGCCCTGGACCAGCACGTCCGTCGCCTGGCGATATCCCGCATAGCCGATAATGCCGCACATGTGCGTCGCCCTCCTCCTTGAGGTACACGCCTGGGTAAGGGGGGCGATCGTAGCACAATCCGGCCGCGCAACCCAGAGAGTCTGGGTAAAGTCAGGGTTGCACGTCTGGGTTGCGGAAGCCGAACCCGCGTTCCCGCGACCAATACAGGTCGCCGCCCCGTCGCAAACGTTCCAGGAAATAGACGACGCTAGCACGGTCCTGGCCCACGAGTCGGGCCACGTCCTCTTCGTGAATCGGCTCGAAACCGCGGAGTTCCAGCCCACGAATCGCGTCGGCCACTTCGCGCTCGTCCCGCGCGACGCCATGCGATACGTCCTCCACGCCCCACAGCAGAGCCAGAAAAGCCACGGCCAGGGGCAACAGCACATACAACGATGTCGTCACGATCACCGCCCAAACATAGACGAACCATCCCCCGCCGCTCAGGATGTCGTCCAGGTTCCAACCCACGTCCTCCCTGAACAGCGTCAACGCCAGGTAGGCCAGCAACATCAGGGCCAGCACGATCGTCACCATCAGGTATGGCAGCGCTGCGCACGACAGCCACGATACGTCCTTGCCCGTCAGCATGCTCCAGACACGCGCGCCGATGGCGCAAATCAAACTGGCCAGGCAGCACGCTAACGCCAGGCCAAGACTGGGAAAGCTCTCCCACATCAGTTCGCCCAGCGGCGTGATCGGCAGGGAAGCCACGATGTACCACAACAGTCCACTGGTAAACGCGGTCACTAGCAATGCCGCCACGCGCCACTTCCGGACCGTGGCGGCGGCCACGATCCACATGCCGAAGATGGCCATCCCTGTCATGGCGCCCGCGGCGAATCGCCACCGCATGATGGCGAATGACACGGAGACGATCGTGATCACCGCGATCAAGGATCGCAGTGAGAACTGAATATCCGGCAGCCAGCGAATCAGCCGTATGCGGGTGCTTGATGCCATGATTTTTGTTGGAACATCAGATTGGCGCCGGAGTTGGGATGCCAGCATAACAGGACGAGCTTTGCCTGGAAGCTTCCTGGCATCCGGTCCGCTCACAGGATACCCTGGGCAACATCGCCGTCGTTCCGTCCTCGTGTGTCATCCGATACCTTTTGCGCCAATGTCCGCATCCGCCGAAGTTCTGCTCCGCATGTCCGACGTTTCCAAGCGGTTCGGCGCCACCCACGCCTTGCGCGGCGTCACGCTCGACGTGCGGCCGGGCGAGGTGCTGGCCCTGATTGGCGAGAATGGCGCCGGCAAGAGCACGCTGATGAAGGTGCTCAGCGGCGCGCACGCCCCGGACGCCGGTTCGATGCAATTGGCCGGGCGTCCCTACGCGCCTCGCGGGCCGCACCAGGCCCGGCTGGCCGGCGTGGCCATGATCTATCAGGAACTGAACTTGGCGCCCGACCTGTCGGTCGAGGACAACATCATGCTGGGCCAGGAGGAGCGCCGCGGCGGCCTGCTCGACCGGCGCGGCGGGCGATTGCGGGTCGAACGCGCCCTGGCGCTATTGGGGCATCCAGAATTGCGTCCCGAGACGCTCGTGCGGCGGCTTTCCGTGGGTGCAAGGCAACTGGTGGAGATCGCCCGGGCCTTGGCGGTCGAGGCCAGAGTGATCGTCTTCGACGAGCCCACCAGCTCGCTGGCCGCCCGCGACGTGGAGCATCTGTTTCAGGTCATTGACCGTTTGCGTCAGACGGGCATCGGCATCGTCTACATCAGCCATTATCTAGAGGAAGTCCGCCGCTTGTGCCAGCGGTACACGGTGCTGCGCGATGGCCAGGTCGTGGGCGGTGGCGAAGTGGCCGAAGCGACCGATGCCCACATCGTGTCGCTGATGGTGGGGCGCAACGTCGAGGAGATGTTCCCCCGCGTGCCACATACGCCGGGCGACCAACTTCTCTCGTTGGACGGGCTGACGGGGCAGGACAAGCCCCGCGACGTGTCGTTCGACTTGCGCCGGGGCGAGATTCTGGGCGTTTCCGGTCTGGTCGGCGCGGGGCGTACGGAATTGCTGCGCTGCCTATACGGGCTCGATCCGGTTCGCGCGGGTCGCGTGCGGATCGTCGGCGGCTCGTGGAGTGGCCGGCCCCGGCAGGCCATCCGTTGCGGCCTGGGACTGGTCTCGGAAGATCGCAAGGGAGAGGGCCTGGCTCAAAGCCGCTCGATCGCCGACAACCTGACCTATAGCCGGCTTACGCCCTACAGCCGTTGGGGTTGGCTGAACTTGCGGCGGCGGCAAATGGCGGTGACCGATTGGATGTCGCGCCTGGAAGTCCGCGCCCGATCGCCCCAGCAGGAGGTGCAGGCCCTTTCCGGCGGCAACCAGCAAAAAGTCGCCCTGGCGCGGGTGCTGCACCAACAGGCCGACGTGCTGCTGTTGGACGAGCCGACCCGCGGCATCGACGTGGGAACCAAGGCCGTGATCTATCGACTGATCGGCGACCTGGCGGCGGCGGGCAAGTCGATCATCTTCGTCAGCTCGTACCTCCCCGAGCTTTTGGCCATCTGCGACCGCCTGGCGGTCATGTCTCGCGGCCGCCTGCGCGAGATTCGCCCCACGGCCGACTGGACCGAGCATTCCGTCATGGCCGCGGCGATCGCGGGGGATGAGTAGGCCCCGATCGTCGGAATGGGCCACCATGACGGGACAGGACCGCTCGATCGTGGCTACAATGGGTACTTGTCGGAACCGTGCTTCGATGCCCCTGCCCGGCGACCCAATCCTCGCATGCGACTGATCCGATGCTGTTGCCTGTTGCTATGTGTCGCCATGCCGCCGCCGCACGCGCGGGCTGAGGGAGAATGGGAAATCACGCCCGAGAGCGAGGCGGCCCTCCAGCGGGGGCTGGCCTGGCTGGCGCGGCATCAAGGACCGGAGGGCAACTGGGAGTCGAACGATCTGGGCCTGGTTGGGATGGGTGCCCTGGCCTTCCTGGCGGCTGGGCACTCGCCCGGCGTGGGGCAGTATGGCGACGTGGTCGAACGCGCGCTGGCCTATATGCTCGAGCATGCCCAACCGTCGGGCCTGCTGAACATCGCCGATCCGCAGCGCGATATGTACAACCACGGCCTGGCGACATTCGTGTTGGGGCAGGCGCACGGTATGAGCGACGACCCCCGGACCGGACCCACCTTGGATCGGGCCTTGCGGCTGATCGCCGCGGTGCAGTGCGAGGACGGCGGCTGGGACTATCGAGCGCAGCGTGGCCCGCATGGCCACGACCTCAGCCTGGCCGTGATGCAAGCCAAAGCCCTGCGGGGCGCGGTCGATAGCGGGTTGGAAGTGCCCCCCGAGACGATCGCCTTAGCGATTCGCGGCGTTCGCGGTTGGTATCGCGCGACCAGCGGGCTGAACGGCGACGAGGCGGTGTTGCGTTCGCAGCCGGGGCAATTCACGTACAACGGCGGCGGCGCCACGGTGGCCATGGCGGCCGCTGGGGTCGTCTGCCTGCAGGAATTCGGGCAGTACGATGATTGGCGGATCGAGAAGAACATGGCGGTCATCGAAGCGGCCGTGCGACAGGTGGTTCCCAAACCCACCAGCGGCGACTTGCCGCTGGACGCCTACACGCTGTATTACGTGGGACAGGCCCTGTACCAGGTGGGGGGGAGTGACTGGGAAACGTGTTATCCCATCTTGCGCGATGCGCTGATCGCCAATCAATTCCGCCACGCCGGAGAACCGGCCGATGGCCAATGGCGCGAAATCCGCCACGTCGGCGGCCGGCCGGGCGAGCTGTACGGAACCGCCGTGGGCTGCTTCGTGCTGGCCATTCCCAACCGCTATTTGCCGATTCTGCAGGAAGGCCAGATTGAGAGCCTGCGGGCGCGGTTTCGCCAGGATTGACGCACCGCGGGGAGAATGCATGCCGGGCGGATTGACTCTTGTCGCGGGATCACTGGCCGTGGCCGGCCTGGTGGCGGCTGTCGGGCCACTGTTGATCCATCTACTCAATCGGCGACGGTACCGCGTGGTGGATTGGGCGGCAATGGACTTCCTGCGGCAGGCCCTGGGCCGCAGCCGTCGCTGGATCAAGCTGCGCGACATGCTGTTGCTGATTCTGCGGACCGTCTGCCTGCTGCTGTTCGGACTGGCGATGGCACGTCCCTATTGGTCCACGGGTCCGTCGGCGCTGAATTCGGCCGGACCGGTGCATGCCGTGCTGATCGTCGATAACAGCCTGAGCATGGGCTACGCCCGGCTGGATGGCACGCTGCTCGACGTGGCCAAGACCAAGGCGCGGGAGTTCATCGACCAGTTGCCCACCGGCAGCCGTTGCACGGTCCTGCCGCTATGCGGCGGCGAACGGGTCTTCTTGCTCGCGCCGGCGGCCACACTCGATGACGCCCGGGCGGTGTTGATGTCGATCGAAGTCGTCGATCGCGGCGCAAACGGGGCGATGGCCATCGAGTTGGCGCGGGAAGCTTGTCGGCAAGTGGACCATCCGGCGACGAAACGCGTTGTGTTCTTGGGGGACCAGCAGGCAGTCAACTGGCCCGATAATCTGGCCGCGATTGGGGACGGCCTGCCCGGATTGCAAGTCGTGCACGTCCCGGCGGACTCCGCGGACAACACCTGGGTCGAGGAAGTAACCGTCCGCGATCGTCCGGTCGACTCCCGGACGCTGACCAGCATCACGTCCATGATCAGGCATCAAGGCGCGACAAGGCGAACCGACGTTCAGGTGTCGCTGTCGGTCGACGGCCGCGCGATTGCCAGCCAGTCGATCGACCTGGAACCGGGCCAGGCGCGGGAAGTGCATTTCGACCATCGTTTTGATGCATCGCCTGGCCAGGGACTTGAGCATCAGGCGATCGTCGAAGTCACGCTTCCGGCTGATCGGCTGCCCGACGACGATCGACGGTTGCTGGCCGTGCCGGTGGTGTCGTCGCTGCCCGTGCTGTTCGTCGATCAGTTCGGCGAATCCGAGAATCCGACGACGAATCGGCATGGAGAAACGTATCGTCTTCGCCGGTTGCTGGCGCCGCGACAATCACGTAACGAATCTTCGGAAACGTGGATCGAAGTCCGCCAGGCGACGATCGATGGCGTGTCGGCGGAATCCCTGTCCGATGTTCGACTGGTGGTCGTGGCGGGTGTCGAGCAGCCGGGAGCGGCCGTGGAAATCCTGCGAGAATTCGTCTTTCAAGGCGGCCGGCTGCTGATCGCCGCGGGGGGCGATTTCGACCCGCTGAGGTGGAACGAGGAGGCGTGGCTGGATGGGGCGGGCATCTTGCCCTGCCCCCTTGGCAGCCAGTTCCTGGGCCGCCTGCCGGAGAGCGTGGCCGGCAGTTGGCAACCATTGGGGCTGGACACCGCCAGCCTGGCGCCGGAGTTTTTTCTGTTGCCCAACGTGGACGGGCAGGAGCTGAGCGACTTGTATCGCCTGCCCTACTTTTTTCGGGCGATCGAGGTCAGCACTCAACCCTCTGACGTGGAGGCGCTGCTAGCGGCCGAGACGGCGCGCATCGAGCGGCATCGGGAAGCGTTCGCCGCAGTCGAGGCGAGTTTGGCTGCCTGGGACCGGGCCGAAACCGCCGGTACCTTGTCCGAAGCGCAATTTGGCGAGCGCGAAGCACAATTCGCCGAGCGCCGCCGCCTGGCGCCTGATTGGCTGGCTTGGTCTCCGCGCGTTGCCATGACGGACGAGCTCGATCCGCTAGCACAAGCGAAGGCTGAGTTGCCGCGGATCCTGGCGCGTTATGACAGCGGAGCGCCATTTCTGGTCGAGCGAAGCATCGGCCGCGGCCAGGTGCTGTTGATGACCACGGGTCTGGATGCCCAATGGAACACGCTGACCACAACCAACGCCGTGCTGCTGCTCGATCGCATTTGCCGCGTGCTGATCGATCGCACGCTTCCGGATCGCAATCCAAGCACGAGCGACCGGTTCACTTTGCCCATCGCGGCGGGCGAACGCGGACTGGAATACACGCTGCGCCGGCCCGGCAGCGACATTGCCGAACCCTTGACGATCGAAGCGCTCAGTGGCGAGCGGGTTGGATTGACCGTCCGCGACCTGACACGCCGCGGCGTCTACTCCATTGATGGGCGGGAACCCACGAGCGACGATCGATCAGGCCAGGCGGCCGCCTCTTGGAGGGCGTCATTGGTGGCGAACGGCCCCGCGGGAGAATCGGACCTGACCCCCTTGGACGAGGACTCGTGGCGGTCGCGCGTCGGAGATGCCCCGTGGGTCTGGATCGAACCGGATGCGACCCCTTCGGTCGATGGCGGTTCAGTCCTCGGACGCGACCTGTGGAAATGGCCCATGGCGGTCGTGCTGCTGTTGCTGCTGGTCGAGCTGACCGCGCTGGCCTGTACGGGCCGCAATCTCGAACAGCAAGATGCACGTCCGGCGGAGTTGATCGGGGGTCGTCCGAAATGAACTGGCAATCCCTGGCCCGTTGGTGGACGGGCGATAGCGAACTAGGATCGATCGAGTCGGTCGATTTGTCCCTAGCCGCCCCGTGGGCACACGATCATCCCGGTTGGATCATCGGCCTGTGTGCCGCCGTCCCTGGACTGGCGCTATGGTCGTATACGCGACGCCGGCCGGTCCGCGGTCGCGCCGTTCTCGGTCGCGCCGTTCGAGGTTGGACCGTGTTGACTTTGATGCGCGCGGTGCTGCTGATCGTGCTGGTGCTGATCCTGGCTGAGCCGACCGTGGTCATTACGTCCACAAGCACGCGGCCACCCATCGTTTGGCTGTTGTTCGACGGCTCTGAAAGCATGTCTCTCCGCGACGAGTGGCCTGCCGGCGAGCGACTCAATCTCGAAAGAGCCGTGGGTTGGAATACGTTCAGGCGAGCGGGGGGCGTTAGCCCCCCGGTATCGTTGCCCCCAGTTACATCGCCCCCAGTTACGTCGCCCCAAACGACGACACCACAGGAATCAACCGGCGAACGACCCACGCGGCTTGATTACCTGCAGTCCTGGCTGCACCGCGACGACGACAACGCCATCGACGGCTGGAACGATCGCTTTCGGTTGCGGGCCTTTGCCTTTGACCGGGCCGATGGCGTCGTGGCCTTGGAGTCCGACGCGGCGGAGGTTGATCCGAAGGATGTCCAACCACGATTGGACCCGCGCGCGATTTCCCAACAACTCTCGGCCGCTGGCCAGGTGACGGCCCTGGGGGCGGCGCTGCACGATCTGGCGCGGCGGCAGTCCGGCGCCAAGCCATCAGCCCTAGTGGTCTTCAGCGACTTCAATCAAAATGCCGGTCCCCCCACACTGCCCGCCGCGGCCGCTTTGGGCGTACCAATCCACGCAGTCGGGATTGGTCCCGAATCGGCGCCCGACGTGAAAATCGAGTTGACCGCTCCGCCGGTGATGAAGCAGGCGGAACGCGCGCTGATCGCCGCCACCGTGCGACAGACCGGCTTCGACGGCACTCGGGCCACGTTTCGCCTGTCGGCCGAATATGCTCCAGGAGTCGATCCAGCAGATTCCTTGCCCGTCGTGCTGGACGAACAAACCATCGACCTGACACTACCCGCGCAGACGATCGAGTTCCCGCTCGTCCCCGACCAATCCGGCCCGCTCGTGCTGCACGCCACGATCGAACCCATCGCCGGAGAAGTCGTGACGGACAATAACAGCGCCCGGCGGGAAATCGTGGTCCGCGACGACTTTCTGCGGTTGCTGTTCGTCGAATACGAGCCGACGTGGGAATGGCGGTTCATCAAGGAAGTCTTTCATCGCGACAAGCTGGTGGGCGAGCGCGGATTTCGCACGTTCCTGCGATCGGCCGATCCAGCGGTTCGTCAGCGAAACGAGCTGTTCCTCGACACCGCCGCGCCCGCGCGCGCCGAATTCTTCACCAACGACGTGATCATCCTGGGAGACATGCCCGTCGAAGCGCTTTCCGATCGCTTTTGCGAGATGACCCGCGAGTTCGTCGGTGACTTCGGCGGCGGCCTGGTGGTGCTGGCCGGACCACGATTTGGACCGGCACAACTGGCCGGTACGCCCCTGGCCGACATGTTGCCGGTCGTCCTCGACGCCGATGCCCGGCCGCGCGATGACGCAACCTTCGTGCCTTCGCTGACGGCCGAGGGTCGCCTGGCCGACTTCATGCGGCTGGGAGCGGACGACGCGGAGAACGAACAGGCGTGGGCCAACCTGGGTCCGCTTCCCTGGTATCAACCGGTCGCGCGATTGCATCCCCTGGCGGCCACCGCGCTGGCCGTTCATCCGACTGACACCTGCGATGATGGCCGTACCCCGCAACCGCTGATCGCCATCCGCCGCTTTGGCCGGGGGGAAGTAGTCTATCTGGGATTCAACGAAACCTGGCGGTTGCGACGACGCTACGGCGAGCGCTACTACCGCCAGTTCTGGGGCCAACTGATCCATCGCCTGGGGCTCAGCCATGCGCCGGGCGCACAGAAGCGATTCGTCGTACGGACGGATCGGCCGCGATACCAACCCGACGACCAGGCCGTGCTGACGGTCGAGGCCTATGACAGAGACTTTCAGCCCTTGGCGACCTCGACCCTGCCGCAGGGCCGGTTGTTGGCGGAATGGACGCCGCCCAGCGTCGGTGCGGCCGCCACCAGCGCGCGGTTACTGTCCGTGCCCGCCGCCCGCGACGGCCTGTTCGAGGCCCGCTTGCCGGGCTTGACCGCTGGTGAGCATCGGGTGAGAGTGAAGGATCCGGTGAAGGACGAGCAGCATGAAGCGCGGTTCCACGTGGCCCAAGTCTCAGTCGAGCGACGCAGCGCCGCCCGCAATGCCGCACTGGCACGAGAGTTGGCCACGGTCACCGGCGGAAGAGCATATGACCTGGCCTCGATCGACCAACTCGTGGCCGGCCTCGATCCACCCCGGCCCGTCGAAACCCAGACTCAGACCGCGCCGGTGATCTTTCATCCCTGGTTGACCTGGCCCTGCTTTCTGTTGATCGTGGCCTTGATGCTGGGCGAGTGGATCGGCCGGCGATGGGTGGACTTGCCATGACAGGACTGAGTGAACTTCGCGGACAACTGTCGGCCTTGCGCCGCCGCCGGCGCGATGCGCGGTGGGGTTCGGCGCTGTGCGGCCTTGCGCTGACCGAATTGATCGTACTCTCGATCGACTTTCTGATCGATTGGACGTTCGAGCCATCTCACGGAACGCGGTTGTGGATGGCGGGCGGATGCCTGATCGCGATCGCCTGGGCGTGGAGGAAGTTCCTGGCTCCGCTGTCTGAGTGCCAGGAAAGCGACCTGGAAATGGCGCTGCTTGTTGAACGGCGACAGGGGATCGACAGCGACCTGGTGGCTGCCCTGCAGTTCGAGTCGCCCGAGGCCACCCGCTGGGGTTCGGGTCGATTGCGGCAGGCGGTCGTGGAGTATGTGGGCGAGTTCGGGCGGGAGATCGACGTGTTCACTGGATTCACGTGGCGACCGTTGGCCCGCCGCATTACGTTGTTGGCCTGTGGCCTGCTTGTTGTTGGATTGCTCGCCGGCTTGTTTCCCGGCCATGCGGCCGCGTTCGTCAATCGATTCTGCCTGGGTCGAGTTCACTATCCGACACGCACGCGAATTGAACAGTTGACCGTGAACGGACAAGTTCTTACAGCCATCGACGTGAATCAATCGGTTCCCTGCCCGGCCGGACGGTCCGTTCTGTTCGCCGCCCATTGCGACGGCGCCCTTCCCCAAAGCGGTCACACCGTCGTGGTCGGCGTGACATCCGGAACACGTGCCGAGGTCATCATGGCCCCGGTGGCGAACGCTGACAGCGTGGGAGCCCCGCTACCTTCCCCACCAACGGAAACCGTGGCCAACTACTCCGGTCTACTTCCTCGCCTCGACGAAGACGCCGACATTCAGTTTTACCTGGGAGACGCCTGGACCGATCCCATCCGCTTGCGGGCCGTGCCGTTGCCGCTGGTCGAAGTTGAGTTGCACGTCATACCTCCCGCGTACGCCACTTCGATCGAGCAACCTCCCAGATCAGGCGAAACCGCCATTGCCGTGCTGGAAGGATCGCGCGTGGAGCTGTTTGCGCGAAGCGCGAACAAACCGCTCGCCCGGGCCTGGTTGACAATCGACGGAGTTGATCATCCGCTGCGCCCGTCCGACGATGCCGGCCGAACCTGGAAATTGGCGGCCGATGACACCCCCTTGGCCGATGTTCGGCGGCCGGTTGTCGGCCAACTGCAAATCGTGGATCAAGATGGCTTCTCGCTGGATCAGCCGCTGGAATTGCATATCCGCATGCGGGTCGATCAGCCACCGCGCGTCCAGGCGAGCATGGTCACCTTGCGGGTGCTGCCCACCGCGCGGCCGACGATCAGGTACGAGGCGGACGACGACTTCGGCCTGGCCCGCCTGCGATTGTTGCTGAGCGTCATGCGTGAGAACGTGGTGCTGGCGACCGACACGCGCGAGCTGACGCTTGACGATCAACATCCGGCACGCCAACGCGGCGAACTGCCGCTCGACCTGAGATCACTGAACCTGGCCAAGGGAGACCGGCTGACCTGCCAGGTCGAGGCCGTGGACCATCGCGGCGAGCTCGCCGGCCGCACCACGATCAGCGAGCCGGTCCATTTGGATGTCACGGACGAGCGCGGCGTGCTGGCGGCCATGCTCGAATCGGACGAGCGCCTGGCTGAACAGCTCGACGCCGTGATCCAGCGGCAGATCAACGTGGGAGAAATGCCATGATGCCATCCACGCGCTGGATTCTTATGCTGCTGCTGACCGCCGCCCCCGCCATGGCGCTGGCCCAACCGCTGGATCCCGCGGCGCTGGCCCGCAAGCAGGATGCCCAGGAACAGGCCCGCCGCTTGGCGCGCGACCTGGTGGCCACTATCCTCGATATCCAACTACGGCAACTGGACGAAAATGGGCTGGTCGAGTTGCCGTTGTATCTCGACATTCGCGCCATGCGCGACCATCTGGATGGCCTGATCGAGGCCGAGATGCGGGAAGTGATCGACCTGCTGATCGAGGCTCAGGGGGCCGACCGACAGCAACGCCAGGAGCTGTTCGTCGCGGCGCGCGGAAAGATTCGCGAGGTCGTCGGCCGACTGGCCGCCGAGCGGCTGAACCTTTCACGACGGCTCCGCGCGGCGGAGTTGGCTCTCCGCGCCCGGCAGGTGATCGAGCGGCAGACAGTCGTGTTGGCCGCCACCGAGTCCGTGCCGAATCAGCCTCCACAGCGCCAGGCCGAGAGCCAATTGGCCGCCATCGAGGACCAGCGCGACGCGCGAGAGCTGTTCGCGCAGTTGGAAACGTCGCTGCGCGAAGTCCGCGATTGGACAGGCCCGATCGCCGCTGGCGCGGCGGATGGTCTGAATATCGTGGAGTCGACCGGCGTGGGCGACTTGCTCGACCGCGCCCAGCAGGGGCTGCAAGCGGCCGACTTCACTGCCGCCGCCGGCAGCCAACGGGCCGCCATCGCCGGACTAGGGCAACTATTGGAGCGGCTGGAACGAGCTCAGGGTCTGGTGGGATCGGACCGCGCGGCGCTGGCCGAACGTATCCGGGAATTGAATTCTCGACAGCAGGCCCTGCAAGAACGCTCGCGCCAGGCCGATTTGCGCCAAACCGAAACGGCGGTCGACCTGGCCGAGCAACAGGCTGCGTTGCGAGGCGAACTGGCGAATCTGTCCGACGTCTTGCAAGCCACGCCCGATTCCCTGCCGACGCTCGACGAGGCCTCGGCGGCCGCCGAACAGGCACGCGGGCACTTGTTCGAGTCGGATCTCGAGGCTGCCCTGGCCGCGCAACAACAGGTTCGGGACCGCCTGGAGCAATTGACCAGCCAGGTGGAACAGGCTGCCGCCCAGGAAACGGCCGCGCGCAGCGCGGCCAATCTGGCCGACGACGCCAGGCAGATCGAGCAAACCGGCGCGCAAGTGCGGCAGGCCGCAGACCTGCAAGCTCAAGCGGCCCAGCAAGCCCGCGAACAGCCAGTGGCAGCCCTGGAAAGTGAACAGCAGGCCGCCGATGCGCTGCGCGCGGCCGCCGACGGGGAATTACCGGGCGAAGCGGCCGCGCGATTGGACGACGCCGCTCGGGTGGCCGAGGCCGCCACCCGTGAAATGGCCGACGCATCGCCTGACGCGGCCGATCGCCGCGCCAATGCCGCCGAAGCGGCGCGGGCCGTTACCGAATCCGCGTTGGAGGCGCTCGGCGACGCCATCAGCGACGCTCGCCGCCGGGCACTGGCGGCCCAGGCCGGAGAATGGGCCCGGTCGGCGGAGGCATTGGAACGCGCTGCGGCGGCCGAACACCAAATCGTTGAAACGGCCGAGGAAGCTTCGACGACGGGGCTGGATCCCGGTCAAGCGGCCGAGTTGCTCGCCGAGCAAGCGGCCGCTTCCGTCGTCGCCCGCGAATTGGCGAAAGCGACCGTCGAACCGTTGCCCGCCGTGGCTTCCATGCTCGTACAGGCCGCCGCAAGCGGCGGCAACGTCGAACGGCAACTCGATTCGGCACTAGATCCAGCAGTGACTCCCTCGCCGGAAGTAGCCGCCAACGTGGCCCGCGAGGCCGCCGCCGCCGAAAGCCGCTTGAAGGAAGCCGCCCGGCAGTTGCGTAACGAGGCCGGGCGGGCCGCCGCGGAATTGGCCCAACAGGCCGGCGAGCAAACGGCCGCCACGTCCGTCCAGCGCCAGTCCGCCGAGCAAGCTCCTTCGCTGACCGATGCGGCCGCCGAGGAAGCCCGGCAGCAGCGGTTGGCCCAACTGGCCACGCGCGAGCGGCAATCGCGCCGGGACAAGGCCCTGGCCCAGGCGGCTGGGCAGGCGGCGGCCGACCAGCAATCGGCCAGCGACGACATCGCCGCCGGCCGCGCCGCCCTGGAATCGCAACCGTTGGCCACGGAAGCCGACTACGACGAAGAGGCCGAATTGATCGCCGCCGAGCGGCTGGCCGATGCCGTCGAGCGCTTCGCGGCGGCCAGCCGAGCAATCGGCCAGGCGGCCGAGGAACTGGCCCGTCAGCGCGAGATCGCCGACCCGTCGATCCGCGCTGCCCTGGACCAGGCGTCTAAATTGGGACAGCCCTCGTCCGCGGAGGCTGCCGACGATCCTGGCGCCCAGCAGGCGATGGGAACGCGGTTCCTTCCCCAATCGCCCGAGTTCACCGCGCGGATGCTGGCCGGCGCCGCCGCCGCGGCGCGGATGGACGCGCTGCTGCCTGCGCGCGACGGCAGCGGCGAGGACTCGACCGCCGGCGACGATGCCACCGAGCCGGGCCAGACCGCCGCTGGAAGCGACGCTGACCCGAACGCTTCCGCCGCCGCGTCGGCGTCGGAACCCGGTTCACCCCAGTCTGGCGATCCGGCGGGCGATGCGCGATCGGCCGATGACCAGCCCCAAGACGGCGTCCCCGGCCCAGACGGAGGCCGCCGCGATCGGGCAACATCGGCCACCGGCGCCGCGGCGGACGTCCCCGACGCGCGCTCCGCATCGCGGGAAGCTCCCTGGTTCGCCCGGCTGCCGCCCGAGCTGCGACAAGCCATCCGCGCCAATGCCCAGCGCCGCGCCCCGCGCGGTTACGAGCAGCGCTTGAAGGACTACTTTGAAAGCCTCGAATGACCGGGCTGCCATCCATTCCACTTACCACCCACAACGGACGCACCACCTGATGCCTGAAACACTCCCGGCCGACGACGTGGCCGCCGTCCAGCGCTGCGAGCAAACCTGTAATCGCGTCCGCGACGAGCTGGCCAAAGTCATCGTCGGTCAGAACGAGGCCGTCGAGCAGGTGCTGGTGGCCATCTTCGCTCGCGGGCATGCCCTGTTGGAAGGCGTGCCCGGCCTGGCCAAGACGCTGTTGGTCAGCTCGCTGGCCCAGGCCCTGCGGCTGTCGTTCAAGCGCATCCAGTTTACGCCCGACCTGATGCCCAGCGACGTGACCGGAACGGACGTCATTCAGGAGAACCTGAACACGGGCGGCCGGGCGTACCAATTCCTGCCCGGCCCGTTGTTCGCCAACATGATCCTGGCCGACGAAATCAATCGCACGCCCCCCAAGACCCAGGCCGCCATGCTGGAGGCCATGCAAGAGCGGCAGATCAGTTCGGGGGGCCACGCGCATCGACTGCCCGATCCGTTCTTTGTGCTGGCGACACAAAACCCCCTGGAGCACGAGGGAACTTATCCCCTGCCCGAGGCCCAGCTCGATCGGTTCCTGCTGCACATCCGCGTGGACTATCCGGCCGCCGCCGAGGAATGGGAGATCGCCCGCCGCGTGACCAGCGGCGAGCAGGGCCGCATCGAGCCGGTGCTCTCGGCCGAGGAGATCATCGACATCCAACGGTTGGTGGCCCGGGTTCCGGTGAGCGACCAGGTGCTGGGATACGCCTGGGCCCTGGTCCGCGCCAGCCGGCCCGGCCAGCCCGAGGCGCCCGAGTTCGTCGGCCGCTGGGTCAGTTGGGGCGCCGGCCCGCGCGGCCTGCTGACGCTGGTCACTTGTGCCAAGGCCCGGGCGCTGCTCTACGGGCGCTACCACGCCACGGTGGGCGACGTGCAGGCGCTGGTCCGCCCCGCGCTGCGGCACCGCATCGCGGGCAACTTCACGGCCCAGGCGGCGGGCGTGGGTTGCGATCAGTTAATCGAATTATTGCTGGACGCCGTGCCGGCGGATAAGAAGTACGAGAAGCCGGCGGCATGACCCTCCTCTCCCGCTATCTCGATCCAGAAGTCCTCGGCCGCCTGGCGGGCCGCCGGCTCGATCCGCGCGGACTGGTCGTGGGCAACCTGGCCGGGGCGCATCATTCCCCCTTGGCCGGCTTCGCCGTCGAGTTCGCCGGGCATCGTCAATATGTCTGGGGGGACGATCCCAAGCACATCGACTGGCGGGTCTATTTCACCCGCGACAAGTACGTCATCAAGCAGTACGAGCAGGAAACCAACCTGGTCTGCCACCTGCTGCTGGATGTCAGCGCGTCGATGCGCTATGGAGAGGGGCGGCGGCAGAAGCTGCAGTACGCCTGCGAGGCCGCCGTCACGCTGGCCCACGCCGTGGTCCGCCAAAGCGACAAGGTCTCCCTGGCCACGTTCGATGACCACGTCCGCCAGGTGATCGCCCCGGGCGCGTCGCTGGCCCAGGTCTTGCGGATGACCGAGCATCTGGCCGCCATTCAGCCCGTGGGCAAAACCCGCATGGCCGATTGCCTGACTGAACTGGCCGGGCGGATGGGCCGCCGCGAGATCGTGATGTTGTTCAGCGACCTGTTCACGGACCTGACGGCACTAGAGACCGCGCTGGCCCGCTTCCGCTTCCACCGGCACGAGGTCGTGCTGTTCCACGTATTGCACCATGACGAGCTGACATTCGACCTGGATGGCATGGTCAAGTTCCAGGGACTGGAATCGCCCGATCATCTGCTGGCCCGGCCGGAAGACCTGCGGGCGGCCTACCTGGCGGCGCTGGCCGCCTACCTGAAGCAGCTAGACGGGCTTTGCCAGCGGAACCGCATCGAGCGCGTGTTGCTCGACACCAGAGGCGACCTGGGCCAGTCGCTGGTCGACTACCTGAACCAGCGCAGCCTGCTCAACCGGGCAAGGTGAGCGTATTGAGTTGCCGCTCGTTGACGCTAACTAGCCCCCAATCCCCAGCTCCGCCATCAACTCATCCAGACAGCGGTAATCCCCCACGATCACGTCGGCGCCAGCCTTGACCAGCCGGCCGCGTTTCCAGTGGTTGATGCCCTGGCGTTTTTCTTCCTCGCTGGCCACGCCCACGGCCACGCCGCCGGCGCGGCGGATCTCCTGAATCTCGACAAAGCCGTCGCCAAAGCCCAATAGCTCGTGCCCCTCGAGGCCCAGGTCGTTAATGACCTGGCGGATGATCTTCTCCTTCGAGAAGTTCTGGTAGTCGTCGAGCGCCCCGTAAATGTGCGGCCCGAAGTATTCCGCCACGCCCAACAGGCCCGCCTCTTCGCGGACATAGACCAGGTCGGTCCCGCTGGCCAGAAACAGGCTCAAGCCCGCGTCGCGCAGCCGGTCGAGCAGCCCGTGCGAGCCGGGCACTGTCAACTCGTCGGTCGCCAGGCCGCCGGCCCGCAGCCCCTCCACGCGGCCAGCGATTTGCTGGCTGAGCAGGTCGTGATAACGCGCCTTGTAGGCCAATGGTTCCAGAGGTTGCCCCCCCCGCCGCGCGACCTCCTCTCCCAATTGGATCATCTGGTAAATTGTCTGCCGCCCGTTGAGCTTCATCACGAATTCCTCGACCTGCGCGTGCAGCTCCGGCCGCGTCTCGGACGTGCCCGTCTCGGCCAGCACATCCACCATCATGGGGATCATCACCTCGGGCCAGTTGCGGCGGATCAGCGACAACGTGCCGTCGAAATCGAACAGCACGGCCTTGAACTGGCCGCGGTGAAAGTCGGCACGCAGAATCTCAACAGCGGGATTGGGCATATCGTCTTCTCTTCAGGCGAGCATTCACAGGCGAGCGGGGGGCGTTAGCCCCCCGGTTCTGGACAACGGCGACAATCAGTTCACCGTTCGCAGTATAATGGCGCTATGTGGCCCGCGTAACGCCCCGTTGCCAACCGCTCCGCGCCGGCCCACAATGCGGAGGGGCAGCCCATCCACGATTCGACACCTGCTCCAAGACCGGGGGGCTAACGCCCCCCGCTCGCCAGCTAGTCCAAGTCCGAATTCCCAAGTCCTAAGATCCGATCGCTATGTCCGACGCCCGGATGACCGTGCCCAAGTTCGTGGCCTTGAAGGCCGCCGGGCGGAAGATTTCTATGCTGACGGCCTATGATTACACCATGGCCCGGCTGCTGGACGACACCGGCATCGAGGGCATCCTGGTCGGCGACAGCATGTCGATGGTCGTCCAGGGGCACGCCAACACGCTGCCCGTCACCCTGGACGAGATGATCTACCACGCCGAAATGGTCGGCCGGGCGGTGCGGCACGCCCTGGTGGTGGTCGATATGCCGTTTCCCAGCTATCACCTGGGCAGCCCCAAGGCCATCGAAAACGCCGGCCGCATCCTCAAGGAAACCCGCTGCCAGGCCGTCAAGCTGGAAGGGGGGGCCGAGCAGGCCGAAGTCATCCGGGCGCTGGTCTCGGCCGGCATTCCGGTGATGGCCCATTGCGGCCTGCGCCCGCAAAGCGTGCATCTGCTGGGGGGCTACAAGGTGCAGCGCGACGAAGAACGGCTGCTGGCCGACGCCCAGGCCGCGGCCGGGGCGGGCGCGTTCGCCATCGTGCTGGAATGCATCCCTTCGGACATCGCTCGGCGGATCACGGCCGAGGTCCGCGTCCCCACGATTGGCATCGGCGCCGGCGCCGATTGCGACGGCCAGGTGCTGGTGATCAACGACCTGCTGGGCCTGGCCAGCGACTACGCGCCCCGCTTCGTCAAGAAATACGCCGACCTGCAAACCGTGATCTCGCAAGCCGTCACCCAATACCGCGACGAAGTCCGCGGTGGTCAGTTTCCGGGACCGGAGCAGAGCTTCCGGTGAATCTTGCCGGGCGATCTTTCTGCCGCGAATTCCGTTGATTAGCATGGAGGCAGTCCCGCGGCCAATTTGTCAACGATCGGAACCATGCCATGTCGGAAACGCCTGTCACCAAGACTCCCAATGTCCGCCTGGCGATTGCGATCGCGTTCGTCGCGGGCCTGCTCCTCGGCGGGACCGGGGTATTCATGGCCGGCGACCAGGCGCATGATCGCCTGCGCGCGTCGCACCGCAAATTGCAGGAGGCGAACAGGGAATTGCTGGTCGAACTGGGACGAGGCGATCCGCCGCCATCGGAGTAACCGCGGCACGGCTTGGGGCAGAATCAACGACGCCGCGGTCGGCTGGCGCTGGGGTAGGTGTCAGGCCGTCATGATTTCCAGGCAAAATGAACCCTGCTCACGCATCCCAAGTTTAGCGCGTTCACGCCCAAGGCCATCTGCGACACAACCAAGGCCACGGAAGTCTTGCTTTGCCTCAGTTGCGAAAGCCGCCGGGAAGTGGATGACCTGGTCGCCAAGGCCATTGCGGCCGGCGGCACGCAATACGCCGAGCCGAAGGATTACGGTTTCATGTACCAGCACAGCTTTGCCGACCCCGACGGCCACCAATGGGAGTTCGTCCACATGAGCGCCGCGCCGCCGTCGGAGTAAATACCGAACTGACGCGGCGAACGGCAGGATCGGCCATCCACTTGTTAGAGTGCCAAAGCGGCCCACTGTCGAAACTGGGCTATTCAACTTGCAGCCGCAGGGGCACGGTTGACTCGCTGGCGTCGGCCGTGGCCTTCAGGGGGACGGTCCAGACGACGCTGCCCACCTTGCACAGGCCCTCGGCCCCGTCCTGGCAGTAGTAGTAGGTCAGCGCCAGGCGGATGGTGTCGTCCCCCGATTCGGCCGTGACGGGCAGCGCGACGTCAAACTCGGTGGCGGGTGATTCGAGCTTGACCGGCTGGTCCAGGGCCGAGCGGTCGATCAGGCCGCTTTCGCCATCGGCCGTGGCGGTCCAGGCCATCGGCGCCAGGGGATTGATCTTATAGCCCTCGGGTAATTGAAGCGTGACGTGCAGCTTGATCAAGCCATCGGCCGACTTGATGCCTTGGGGCTCGACCGCCACTTGCGTCGCGCGGTCGTCGGTAGTGCGAATCACGGGCTCGGGCAATTCCGGCGCGGCCAAACCGTCGATCGTCAGCGTGCTGACGCGATTGCCGCTTTCCAGGTCGATCACCCGAATGGCGTGGTTGTTGGTGTCGGCCACGTACAGCTTGCCCGCGGCATAACTGATGCCGGCCGGTTCATCGAATTGGGCCGGTTCGTCCGCCGGGCCGGCCTCGCCAGTTCCCACCAGCGTTCGTGACGATCGCTCGGTGGGATCGACGATCTTGACCTTGTTGTTGTAGGTATCGGCCACGTACAGCTTGCCCTCGTGCAACACCACACCCAGGGCGTGTTGCAGGCGAATGTCCTCGCCCACGCCGTCCACATCGCCAAAGGCGAACAACCGGCCGCGACGCAGGTGCGCCGTGCCCACGACGGTTTTGACCTCCGCGGCCGCGTCGAACGGCACGGCGCGAATCGAGCTTCCCTCGCTGTCGGCCACGTACAGCCAGTCATCATCGGCCGTCAACCCGCTGGGTTGCGCGAATGAGCTGAAGCCCTCTTCATAGGGCTGTTTAGGCAGCACCGGACCATCGACGATGTCCTCGCGGCCGTTGCCCGCATAGGGACCGATTTCCTTCTCGTCCAGCGTCATCTTCCAGATCTGGTGCGGCCCGGCCATGGCGATGTACAAGTCGTCTCCGTGGATCAGCACGTCCCAGGGGCTGTTGATGGCAGTCTTCAAGGGCTCGTCGACGAAGCGATCGGGCAGGGTCACTTCACCTTGCTCGCCCAATTGGGTGCGATCGAGGCCCGGCCAGGGATTTCGGCCTTGGTGCCCCATGCCGGCGATGGTGGCGACTTGCTTTGAAGCCAGGTCGATCTTGCGAATCAGGTGGTTTTCCGTGTCGGCCACGTACAGCGTCTGATCCAACAGCGCCATTCCCTGCGGCTTGTTGAAACTCGCCGAGGCATAGTCGCCGTCGGTGGCGCCGATCTGGCCGTTGCCGATCACGTCCAGCAGCGTGCCATCCAGTTTGGTCACCACCAGGCGGTTGTGGTTGCTGTCAGCGATGAACAGCCGATCGCCCGCCTCGTCAGCCAGCACTTTGCCAGGGAAACGCAACGGCGTGTCCCCCGCCTGATACGCTTCCAGGTCGAACCGCACGGGCGTCTCGTCCAGCAAGCCCTTTTTGCGGTAATAGGGCAGGGCCATCTTGAAGAAGCCATCCAGCGTCTCGAAATCGATCTCGCCGCTGTGGCCGGCTACCAGGTTCCCTTCCGGGTCGATGATCCGCAGGCTGGGCCAACTTTGCACGCCGAAATTGTCCCAGATCACCTGGTTGGCGTCGTTGACAACTGGATGTTCGATCTCGTAACGCAATACGGCCTCGCGGATGTTGTCCGAATCCTTCTCGCCGTCAAACTTGGCGGAATGCACGCCTATCACAACAATCTCGTTGGGATAGGCCTGTTCCAGCTTTTTCAGCTCGGGCAGGATGTGCATGCAGTTGATGCAGCAGTACGTCCAGAAGTCGAGCAGGACGAATTTGCCCTTCAGATCGCGGACGCTAAGCGGCCCGGCCGTGTTGATCCAGGCCACGCCGCCATCCAGCGGCGGGGCTTCGATATGGCGCTCGAAGGGATGTTCGGGCATCGCTTCCTCGTCGGCTTGTTCCTGGGGACCAGGAGCAGGGTTGGCGTCGTCCTTGTCGCCGCCAGCGGCCTGGTCGTCCTTGGCTGGCTGACGATCTTGGGACGACTCGTCCTTGGCCTGGGTGGTGTCCTTCGCCGGTTTCTTGGAGGGCTGCGGCGCGGCTTCCGTATCGGTGTCCGCCTTGGGATTTGCCGCGTCGGATTCGCCCGGTTCCGCCGCCCGGGCGACAGGCGAACTGACGGGGGCCAGGTCGCGTCCACAACCTGCCAATGCGATCACTCCAATCGACGCCAGCGACAGCATCACGCCGCTTTGCCACGTTCCGCGGCAGACTGCAATCATCGTGGACTCCAATGGCAATTACGGCGGTGGAATATCAACGAACGATCATGCGTATCGTACCTGACGGCGCGTATGGCGCAAAGCGAATCGACCGAACCGTCCATGCGGGGGGTTCCCGTTCTGGTAAAATGGAATAGGTGCAATCCTCGCGATTTGGTAAAACGCGCGGATTACGGACCTTTGTTGCTTTACGGGGCAGTCGAACGATTAGTCCATTTTTGGCAGCCGATCGCCGAACAAATGATTGGTGAAGTAGACCGTGTTCGTCTGCCGAAGTTGACACGTTTTCCGTCGCCCCGTAGATTCCGGCAAGCAATTACCACCAGGGTTCTAGGCAATCTGGCCAACCCCTTCGCGGTGGAGCGTGTCGCGGGTCCGGGCAGAGCAGCGACAGGCCGCTATGGACGGCACCAACCCGGAGGCATTGGCGGTGTTTCGACGAACGATTCTGTTAGCGGCGATTCTGTGCGTGACGGCCACTTCGCAGGCCGTGGCCCAAGAATGGGCCAAGAAGATGTTCATCGACGGGACCGAACACAAGTTCGGCGTCGTGGCTCGCGGGGCCAAGGCCGAATTCCGTTTCCCGATCAAGAACCTGTATGTAGAGGATGTCGAGATCCAGAGCGTCCGCTCTAGCTGTGGCTGCACCACGCCCGAGCTGACACAAACGCTGATCAAGACGTTCGAGACGGCGGAACTGGTCGCGCATTTCAACACGCGATCGTTCACCGGCGAGAAAGACGCCACGATCACCGTCACCTTCAGCAAGCCGTTCTTCGCGGCCGTGCAAGTTCATGTCACCGGCTATATCCGTTCGGACGTGGTGCTGAATCCGGGCAGCGTCGACTTGGGATCGATCGAGCAGGGCAAGCCCGCCGAGAAAACGATCGACATCAACTATGCCGGTCGCAGCGACTGGCGGGTGCTGGACGTGCAAACGGTCAATCCCAGCCTGAGCGCCGCCCTGACCGAGACGGGTCGGACCTCGGGGCAGGTGTCGTACAAGCTGTCCGTCAAACTGGCCGATGACGCGCCAGTGGGCTATATCAAGGACCAGTTGATCCTGGTCACCAACGATGTCCGGGCGAAGCAAATCCCCGTCGATGTCGAGGGGCGCGTCGCCGCCGAGGTGTCGGTTAGTCCGGCCTCGCTGTTCATGGGGGTGCTGCAACCCGGCCAGAAAGCCACCAAGCAGCTTGTGATTCGGGCCAAGAAGGAATTCCGCGTCAAGAGGGTGACCTGCGAGGACGGCAGCTTCACGTTTCAGACGGGGGACGAGTCCAAGCAGTTGCACGTGATACCCGTGACGTTCACGGCCGGCGACACGCCCGGCAAGATCACGCAGAAGCTGGTGATCGAGACCGACCTGGGTGACGTGGCCATTCCGGAATGCGTGGTCCACGCGCAAGTGGTCGAAAAGAAGTAGCCCGCATCAATCGCGTCGGCTGCGTCAATCGCGTCGCGTGACTTTTGACGCATCAAGCGTCACTAGTCCGCCTGGTTCGCCCAGCGTGCTGCCCGGGCACTGGCCGCAGCCCTTACCACAGCCGGGCTTCGCCCGTCTGCCGATCGCCTGTAGCGATGCGCGAACCAGGTATCCGCCGGCCAGGCCGACAATCGCGAGCGCGGCGATATTCTGCCAATCAAATGTCATGCAGGCATCATACGCCGCCCGCGAACGGGCAGCCAGTCGGCTGATTGTCCAGATTGACTTGAGTCGTTCGTCGAGCCGTCACGTGCGGGCGATCAACATGCCAACCTGATACGTGGCAAACGCCGCCACGTAGGCCAGTCCGGTCATGTAGACGAAGGTAAAGGCCGGCCAGCCCCAGCTATTCGTTTCGCGCTTGATGACGGCCAGTGTGGCCGCGCACTGCGCGCACAGCGCGAAGAACACCATGATCGATAGCGCCACGGGAATATTGAATAGCGGCTGGCCGTCTTCGCGCTGGGCGGCCTGCAGCGCCGTGACCAGCTTGGTCTTGTCGGCCTCATCACCGACATCCAACTCGCCCCCCAGGTTGAAGATCACACCGAGCGTACCGATCACCACTTCGCGGGCCGGGAACGAAGCAATTGCCGCGCACCCGATCCGCCAATCCCAGCCCAACGGCCGTACCGCCGGCTCGATCCAGCGGCCCATGCGACCCAGATAGCTCTGCCGCTCCTGTTCGCCGTCGATTTCATGGTTCAGTTGGGCCAGGTGCTCGTCGATCTCCACGGCCCGGTCGGATTCGTCCGCCAGTGCCGCGCGTTCGGCCTCCAGCGCCTGTTGCTCGGCCACTTGCGCGGCCATCGCGTTCGGCGGCAGGCGGGGATAATACAACAGCGCCCAGACGATGATCGACACCGCCAGGATCAGCGTGCCGGCCCGCAGGATGAAGGCCCAACCGCGCTCGAACATGCGATGCAAGACCAACCAGGGGGATGGCCACTTGTAACTGGGCAACTCCATCACGAACGGCGGCGTGGGGCCTTTTAGCACGGTTCGTTTCAGGATCAGCGCCACGGCGGCCGCCGCGACAATGCCCACCAGGTACATGCCCAACAGTGTCAAACCTTGCAGGCCGAACAGTCCCCCCAGCCACTTCCGCTGGGGAATGAAGGCCGCGATCAGCACCGCATAGACGGGCAGCCGCGCGCTGCAACTCATCAGCGGCGCCACCAGGATCGTGGTCAAGCGGTCGCGGCGGTTTTCGATCACCCGCGCGGCCATCACGCCCGGTATGGCGCAGGCGAACGACGACAGCATGGGGATGAACGACTTGCCGCTCAGGCCGACGCGAACCATCAGCTTGTCCATCAAGTAGGCGGCGCGGGCCATGTAGCCGCAATCTTCCAGGATGGCGATGAACAGGAACAGGAACATGATCTGCGGCAGGAACACCAGTACGCCCCCCACGCCGCCGATCACGCCGTCGGTCAACAACGATCGCAAGGCGCCCGGCGCCATGCTTCGTTCCAGCAGTCCGGCCAGGGCGCCGAACAGGCCGTCGATCCAATCCATCGGCGTGGTCGCCACCAGGAACACCGACGAAAAGATCACCGCCATCATCAGGGCGAAGATCAGCGTGCCCCAAAACTTGTGCGTCAACACCCGATCGATCCGATCGGTGGCCGTCACGCGATGCTCGCCGGGCCGCGTGACTACGCCTTCCAACACGCGGCCTACCCAGCCATAGCGGGCCATCGCTTCGACCGCGGGCACTGGCAATCCAGCGGCCTTCAACCGCTCGCGCGCTGCCTGGCAGGCCTGGCCGTTTGCCGTGCCGCCGCCGGCCATTAGCCGCGATTCCAGGTATCCACTCGTATCCAGCAACAGGCGTTCCACCAGGTACCTGGGCGGCGGTTGCTCGCTCGAAACGCCACCTTGGTTCAATTCGCCCGCCAGTCGGGCCACCTCTTGTTGAAATGCTTCGGGAAAGGGGCTGGGGGGCGGCGCTGACTCCTGCTGGGCGGCTTCCGCCAAGGCGGTCTTGAGCGCATCGAGCCCGCGGCGGCGATTGGCCTGGATCTCGACGATCCGGGTACCCAGTTGCTGGCGCAAGCGGGGCAGGTCGATCGACAGGCCGCGGTCCTGGGCCACATCCAGCATGTTCAGCGCGATCACCGTCGGCAGGCCCAGCTCGAGCACCTGGCTCACCAGGTACAGATTCCGCTCGATGTTGCTGGAATCGACGATGCACAGCACGGCGTCGGGCGGCGGCTGTCCCGCGGTCCGCCCCAGCAGCACATCGACCGCCACCATTTCATCCGGCGAGCGCGGCGCCAGGCTGTACGTGCCCGGCAGGTCGATCAGCTCGAACCTTTGCCCCTCGTGGTGCATGTGCCCCAGCTTTTTTTCCACCGTCACGCCGGGGTAGTTGCCCACCTGCTGACGCACCCCCGCCAACGCGGTGAACAGCGTGGACTTGCCCGTATTGGGGTTGCCAATCAGGGCTACTCGCAGCGTGCGTTGGGCAATGGAACTGGGCATCGCGTCCGGGTGGATTTACGCTCGAAGCGAGAGTGTGGCGGTTACGGTTCGATCTCGACGCGCTCGGCTTCCTGGCGGCGGAGCGACAGCCTGTATCCCCGCACCTCGAATTCCAGCGGATCCCCCAGGGGCGCCGCCCCGCGGCGGACGACTTCGATGCCGGGCGTCAGGCCCATCTCCAACAACCGCATGCCCAGGTCATCGTCTCCCACAACCTGTTTGACCCGCGCTCGGCTGCCTTGCGGCAAATCGGTCAGTCGCGTCATGTGGCCCTGCCCGGCCGCACCAGCACGCTGGTCAGGTCATCGGCCCGGAAGCACAGCTTTTGCCCTGCCAGACGAATGATGCAAGGCACGCCCGGCTGCACCATGGACACTTCCACGCCATCGCGGAGCCCCAATTCCTGCAGCCGATGGACGTGTTCGCTGGTGCCCAGCAACTGGGTGACCAGGGCGAATTGGCCCGCACGCAGGCAGTTGAGGGGCAGCAGATCGTGCATGGAAGCGTCGAACGGGCGGGAGCGGAACTTGAGACTCGTTCTCAGTTGGGGCAACTCATTCTAAGTCCGCCAACTGCGCGAATCAACCGCCCGAAAAAAGATAAACGGCCCGCACGGTGTTACCCGAGGGGCCGTTCATTGGAGACGCGTTCGCATCACCTATCTCAAAGCGGGCCTGTCGCCCGCGATCAAACTAGTAGCCGCAACCGCACGACGGCTCGCAGGCCGGAGCGCAGCACGACGGTTCGCAGCACGAATCGCAACCGCCGCAGCAGGCGTCGCAGCACGAACGGCAGCACTTCTTCAGCCAGTTGCAGCAGCGCTTCAGGCAGCAGGGACGACGGCAGCACGAATCGCAGCACGAGGGCTCGCAGCAGCTATCGCAGGCGGCCGGAGCGCAGCAGCTCGGCTCGCAAGCGGCCGGAGCGCAACACGAGGGCTCGCAGGCGGGAGCACAACAGCTCGGCTCGCAGCAGGGCTCGCAGCAATCGTTGCAGCAGCTCGAGCCGCAGCAACCGCCCCGGCCGAACAGTCCGGCCTGCGCGTCGGAAATACCCGCCGCGAACAGGAATCCAGCGGCGGCCACAAGGGAAAAGATCACACGGCTCATCATCACAAACTCCTTGAGCAGGGAACAAGGGGGGAGGGTCTTCATTCCCAGGGCCAATTCGGCCCGAGGAACGATCGCATGGCAGACTCGATGCTGTGGTTATCGACCACCGCATCGGAGGCTTTTACCCAGCCTTCCCGAATTCCGGCGATGATGCCTGCCGCGCTGGCAACGAGTTTGCCGGACAGACGGACGATGCCGGTTATGCGGCCCCTCGCGGATCACGTAGCCTTACGCCGCGGGGAAGAACGCGCTCAAAGGCAAAGAATGACGTGTGAAGAACTTGGGTCGAAAAAAGCGGCCCTTGCTGGGGTGCTATTCCTGGGACGCGGCTGGCAGCAGTCCCAGACGAACGAGCTTCTCGCGGCACTCGTCGCGCTCGCGATTGCGGGTCATGCCCTGCCAGGAAGGATCTTGCGCGGCCAAGAAGTCTTCATCGGTCGCCGGGTGGCCTGTCGATGCGAGTTGGCTGGCCAACCGGGTGATGACCTCGCGATCGAGCCGGGTGAGGTGCATGGCCTCCAGGCGGTAGTCGACGAACGCCTCCCACACCAACGGAAATAGCGGCTCGACAATCTGGCGGCCGATCGTCTCGGCATAACGGCGGATTTCCTCTTGGGCATGGGAATCCATCCGCAAGGCCAGAAAGTGCAGCAGATTGTGCAGGTCGATCTTCCAATAAGCCTCGGTATAGGTGGCCAGTGGCAAGTCCTTACGGGCCTGCTCGCGGGCCACGCCCTGCTCGATCCGGCTTTCATACAATTGCCGGGCGCGGTCGTGAAACTCGGCCTCTTCGGCCGACAGCGTTTGCCCCAGTTCGGCGTCGAGCAGCCCGGCGCTTCCCTGGCGGTTGTTGGCGGCCTGAGTGCGCCACTCGTCGGCCGCGGTCCGCTGGGCGGCGTCGATGGCCAGCGAATAGCGCGTGCTGTACTCGTTGACCGAGGCCGAGCGATGGCGAATCCACTGCCGCCAGCAATCCATCGGCACGCGGACCAGCAGTTTGATTTCCGCCATCTCGAACGGCGTGGTGTGCCGGTGACGCATCAGATAGCGAATCAGCCCGCGATCGTCGGACACCTTGCGGGTTCCCTCGCCATAGCTGACCCGGGCGGCCTGAACCACCGCCTGGTCGTCCCCCATGGCATCGACTAGGCAGACAAAGCCATCATCGAGGACGGGAAACTTGTTCCAGCGGAGCCGTTCGAGCGCTTCGGAATTCGTGGGCATAGCCGGATTGTAGCGGCGCCGGGGGACGGGCAAAAGGAGCCGCAATGCAGGGTCAATTCGCGTTACGTCGTCGCGCTCGTTGCAAACCGCGGGAAATGTCTACTTGCCGACTGCATTTTCTATTTCTCGCTCAATCAAATTAACTTTTGACAAATCAGGAGATCGCTGTAAGGATGACTCAGTCATTCTCGTAGAAGGGATAGAGTTGACAGATTCCGCACGATTTCCCAGGTTTCGATAAATGGCCGACCGTTCAATTGCGCAAGACATTCTGGCCTGCCTTATCGCCTCCGCCCTCCATTCTCATGTTGTTATCGCTCACGCCCAGGCCGTGGGTGATACAGTCATTGTAATAGTGGACTCGTGTGCCGTTGAGAACGAGTCTTCGCATACATCTGTTGGAAAAGGCTCCTATTTCACGGTGTTGGCCGTTGAGGATGCGAGACTGAAAGTACATCAGGGTCATGTCTCCAAATCGGACGTTGCTAGAATTGACCAGGCACTCACGGTATTCTCCCAGCAGATCCAAGGCGATCCGGAAGGCGACTCAGCGCGGATTGGCATGGATGCTCAAGGGGGAACTGAAGAATGCCATTCGAGACTTGGATGATGCGATTGCCCTCAACCCAGAGTGGCCGTACTCATTAAAGATGCGTGGCAAGTGTCATCTTGACGCGGGCAACATCGAGTTGGCACTGGACGATTTGACCGAAGCAATTCGACTCGATCCAGATGACTGGTGGGCGTTCTGGCAACGGGGAAATTGCCATTTTAAGGCCCGATCCTTTTCGAAAGCAGTGGCTGACTACGGCGAAGCGATTCGGGTTTCACCAGACAATGTGGATGCATACCAGGCGAGAGTCGTTGCACTCAAAGAGATGCAGGAGTACGACCATGCACTAAAGGACTGCGATGAGTTGCTGAGGATCATGGACGACAAATCCAAAGTTTATGAGTTGCGAGCACAGATATTGGTAAAGAAGGGAGACTATAATACTGCCGTTGCTAGCCTTGAGAACGCCGCAAAATACAGCCGCGAGACGCATAACATTGATGGATACATGGCATATTGCCTTTTTAAAGCAGGTGACATTGCTAAGGCAGAAGCGAAATTTGCCTCGCTCCTGGAATCGTAATTGATTACCGCATTGAACTTGCGCTATTTGGGTCAAGCTGCTAGTCTCGGCATTTATGGATGCCGAAGGTCGAGCAAAGGATTGTCCGCGTTGCTCTGAGTTGGAGCAGCGCCTCGCCGAATTGGAGGCGACGGTTCGCTCGTTGACTGGGCAAGTCTCCAGGCTCTCGACCGCCCTGGAAGAAGAGCGGCGGCGTGGAAAGCGCCAGGCTGCTCCGTTTCGCAAACAGGATGAGCCGACCGCCAAGCCCAAGAAGCCCGGCCGCAAGTCGGGCAAGCGGCACGGCCCGCACGCCCATCGCAGCATTCCGCCGCGGATTGACGAAACGCTGGATGTACCGCTGCCAGATGCCTGCCCGCACTGTGCCGGCAGCCACGTGGCTGACTTTCCAGCACAGTGGGATCCGAAGCTTGGAATTCACGTGACTTGAAGTCGCGG
>JADMIO011605975.1_pt1 | contig 73763 bp, 68 predicted proteins | sample 8958161 | NCBI WGS metagenome assembly JADMIO01 (sample SAMN16585339, study PRJNA669376) | soil metagenome | isolation source: Crop rotation soil | place: USA: Cullars Rotation, Alabama | collected 2011
CGCGACAACTTGTCCACGTGGAATTCTAAGCTTAGGATCCCAATGTGCTGGAAAGCGCCTCGATCGCTGTCGCCGCGCTGCTTGTCTGGTATGTCATCTACACTCAGGGAGTGGTGCGCGAGCTGCGGCGTGAGGCGTCGCGTGTCGGCGTCATGTACGCCCGTGTTTACGACGGGCTGAACGACCCGAATCCGGATGCAGCGAATACTGCGCTGCTCGACTTGTCGCGTCACATTCGAGAATCAGGTGTCCCTCTCATCATCACGGATACGAAGGGAAATCCCACCGCGACTGCAAACCTGCCAGGTGGTCTGTCGGTAGGCTCGCCCGACATCAAGGCATTCATTCGCGCGCTCGATCTTCAAAACACGCCGATTACAGAGCGCGATGTCGGAACGGTGCACTTTGGAAACACGCCGCTTGTCCGCGGACTTCGCATCATCCCGCTGCTGCAGTCGCTCCTGATTGGAATGTTTCTCCTTGCGGGGGCGTATGCGCTGCGCACGAGGGGACGCGCCGATCGTGAACAGATCTGGGCCGGAATGGCCCGCGAGTCCGCGCACCAGCTCGGCACCCCGATCTCGAGCATGAGTGGCTGGATCGAGCTTCTCCGCGAGGCCGGAGGAGACGCTATGACAGTGAGCGCGCTCGATCACATGGACGGCGATCTCGAGCGTCTCAAGCGGGTGGCAAATCGTTTCGAGCGAATCGGTCGTCCGCCGAAGAAGGAAAAAGTGGACATCGGACAGGTCGTCGAGCGCGTGGCGAACTATTTCCGCGCTCGAGTTCCGACTCTTGCCCAGCGTGTGACGATCGTATCCACCCGCGACGATGAACCGCTGGTTGTCGACGGCGACCCTGTTCTTCTGGAATGGGCGATCGAGTCCCTCACAAAAAATGCGATCGACGCGCTTGCCGGTCGCGGTGGGCAAGTAGACATGAGCGCCGAGGCGTTGCCGGAGGGCCGGGTGCGGGTTCGGGTGAAGGACAATGGGCCGGGCGTACCGCGCGAGCTTGGCGCAAGAATCTTCGAGCCGGGGTTCAGCACGAAGGAGCACGGATGGGGAATCGGCCTTCCATTGGCGCGCCGCATCGTGCGCGACAATCATGGAGGTGAATTGCTGCTCACACCCTCTGAACGCGGAGCGACGTTCGATATTATCTTGAGTTGATGAATGAATCAGAGCCACTCGCGCGGCTCAATCCCGCTCAGCGCGAAGCCGTCCTCCATTTCGAAGGCCCACTTCTCGTAATCGCCGGCGCCGGCTCAGGGAAGACGCGCGTTCTCACTACACGAATCGCGCGGCTCATCGAGCATCACGGCGTCGATCCTTCACGCATTCTTGCTGTCACGTTCACGAACAAGGCTGCCGGCGAGATGCGCGAGCGCATCTCGCGCCTCGTAAAGATCGATCTGAAGGGAATGTGGTGCGGAACGTTCCACGCGATCGGCGCGCGCATGCTTCGTGTACATGCTCCGCTTGTCGGACGCACTCAGAGCTTCACGATCTACGACGAAGACGACACCTTAGGCATCATCAAGCGGGTGATGGAGAGGGTCGGCGTCTCACCCAAGCAGTGGACGCCCAAATCGATCTCGAATCTCATCTCCGACGCGAAGAACTCTCTCGTCACGCCCGCGGAATATCTCGCAACGGCGTTCGATCCGCTGTCGCGCGCAGCGGCCACTGTGTACGGCGAGCTCGAGGGTGCGTTGCGCGCCGCGAATGCGGTGACGTTCGATGATCTGCTCGTGCTTCCGGTGCAGGTGTTGCGCGAGAACCCCGGAGTGCTCGAGCGGTATCAGCAGAAATTCCAGTTCGTCCTCGTCGACGAGTATCAGGACACCAACCGCGCGCAGTTCCAGTTCATAAAGCTGATTGGCGGCGGTCACAGCAACGTCTGCGTCGTTGGTGACGACGATCAGTCGATCTACGGATGGAGAGGTGCGGACATCCGCAACATTCTCGATTTCGAGAAAGAGTTTCCCAGAGCTTCAGTAGTGCGTCTCGAGGAGAATTACCGGTCCACACCGGGAATTCTCGAAGTTGCCAACGTTGCGATCAGCGCGAACGTTGGACGTCGCGGCAAGACGCTCCGTGCAACACGCCCGGGCGGCGAGCCTGTCACCCTGTATCTCACGCTCGATGAGCGCGACGAAGCAGACATGGTGGTCGATGAAATCCGCTCGCGCCAGTCGTCGGAGAAAAGAGAGCTGCGCGAGTTCGCGATTCTTTATCGCACGAACTCGCAAAGCCGCGCGATCGAAGATGGATTGCGAAAAAACTCCATACCGTACCGTATCGTCGGCGCAGTCCGCTTTTACGATCGCAAGGAGATTCGCGACTTGATGAGCTATCTCAAGCTCATTGCGAATCCCAGCGACAACGAGGCCTTCCGTCGCGCCGTCTCGGTTCCGCGTCGCAAGCTGGGCGAGACAACCATCGAAGCCCTGTCTGAAATCGCGCGCGCGAACAAGGTGTCGATGCTCGAAGCGGCCACTCGCAGTGATCTGCTCGAAGGAATGCGGTCCGCGGCACGAACTGGTCTCGCAGAGTTCGCGGCACTCATCGGCCGGTTCCGTGAAGCAGCGAAGGAGTCGAGCGTCGATGAATTGCTTCGCGACCTCGTCGACGCGATCAAGTACGGTGACTATCTCCAGGCTGATTCACCCGAGACCGCGCGCGATCGAAGCGAGAACGTCGGCGCGTTGATCGATGGCGCTGCTGAAATGGTCGTGGATGAAGGCGGCGAAGTCGGTCTCACTCCCCTCGATCATTTTCTTCAGCGTGCAATGCTGATCGCGGGTGTCGATACGCTCGATCCCAATGCAGATGCAGTCACGCTTATGACTTTGCACAACGCCAAGGGCCTCGAGTTCCCAGTGGTGTTCATCACCGGCCTCGAGGACGGATTGTTTCCGCTTTCTCAGGCGTTCGACGATCCGGCCAAGCTCGAGGAAGAGCGGCGTCTTTTCTATGTCGGAATCACGCGCGCAGAACGAAAGCTCTACATGTCACACGCAGAGATGAGAAGGCGCAACGGTGAGATGATGAGCTCCATTCCATCGCGATTCCTGAAGGACATTCCTGCTGGCATGCTCGACGAGAGAAAGACCATCAAGGTTCGCGCATCCGGACGCTCGAGCTTCACCCGAAGCAATGCGTACGATTCCGGCTTCGGTCCCGCGCAATGGCGAGGCATGCCGACGCGGAAGATGCACGAGGTGCCGTCGTATCGATCTGGGTCGACTGGCGCTGAGCTGGACGCGATAGATTCCGGGCCGGGCTACGTCACCGGCGAACGGATAAATCACAAGCTCTTCGGCGGCGGACGAATCGCCGAATTATCCGGAACCGGTCGCGACACCAAGGCAGTCATTGATTTCGATGATACGAATGTCGGACGAAAAACGATCAAGCTGGCCTATACCACGCTCGAAAAGGGGCAGGGCTGAATGGCGGTAAGTCACGCAGATGTGCTTCACGTTGCCGAGCTCGCACGACTCGCTGTCTCGCCGGAGCGTCTCGATTCACTCGTCGCCGAGCTGAACGGGATTCTCGGTCACATGGAGGTGTTGTCGAAGGCAGACACGCGCGAAGTGGAGCTGGCGGAATTTGCGCCGACCGACAGCACGCCAACGCGCGCCGATTCGAGTCCGCCAATTCCGCTGCGGAATCCGATTTCATCGTTCACCGTTTCGATGAAGGACGGATTCATTCTTGTTCCGCGCCTTGCAACTCATGAGGACCTCCCCGAAAGCTCTTCATGAACACAACGGAATTCGCTGAGCTCACCGCAGTCGGAATCGCCGCGCGCGTCGATGGCGGTGGGTCGACGCCGTCTCAAATGGTCGACGCGAGCTTTGCTCGCGCGAAAGAAGTTGGCGGCGGAGCCGATGGACTCAATGCAATTCTCTGGAGCGACAGGGACCTCGCCGACAAGGATGCAGAAGGTCTCTCGAAGGGAATCGCAGCGGCGGGAAAAGGTGGCCGTCTCGCCGGCGTTCCAATCGCGCTCAAGGACAACATCGCGACGCTCGGTCTGCCAACCACCTGCGCATCGAAAATCCTCGCGGGATACAAGAGTCCGTACGAAGCGACGGCAGTCACTCGTCTGCGCGAGCAGGGCGCGGTCGTTGTCGCGAAGACGAACATGGACGAGTTCGCGATGGGCTCGTCGACGGAGAACAGCGCGTATGGCCCGTCGCACAACCCGCATGACGTTCGCCGCGTGCCTGGAGGATCATCTGGTGGTTCAGCGGTCGCAGTTGCGTCGGGGATTGTCCCGATCGCACTCGGATCTGAAACCGGTGGCTCGGTCCGCCAGCCGGCTGCGTTCTGCGGAGTCATCGGCGTAAAGCCGACATACGGGAGAATCAGTCGTTACGGCCTTGTAGCGTTTGCGTCGTCGCTCGACCAGATCGGTCCGTTCGCGCGCACCGTCGACGACGCTGCGCTCGCGATGGAGATCATGGCTGGTGAGGATCCGTTCGACTCCACTTCGTCGCAGCATCCGGTCGACCCGTATCGCGATCAGTACATGTCGCTCGCCAGCAACGCGTGGCCGCTCGAAGGAATGCGGATCGGTGTGCCGAAGGAATATTTCCCCGAGAATCTCGATTCTGGCGTAAAGTCGCTTTGTCTCCGCTCTATCGACGCGCTCAAGGAGCTCGGCGCTAAAGTCGTGGACGTTTCGCTGCCGAACACTGCTCTCGCGATTCCGGTTTACTACATCGTCGCGCCCGCGGAAGCCTCGTCGAATCTCGCGCGCTTTGACGGGGTGAGATACGGGTACCGGTCTCCGAATGCGTCGACGCTGCGCGAGCTTTATTCGCTCACTCGTTCAGAAGGGTTCGGCGTCGAGGTGACACGCAGAATTCTCCTCGGTACATATGTGCTTTCTGCGGGATACTACGACGCGTATTACAAGAAAGCGCAGGCGGTGAGATCTCTCATCACTCGCGATTTCAGCGCGGTGTTCGGGACCGGAGTTGATGCGCTGTTCACACCGACCACACCTACGACCGCATTTCCCATCGGCGCGATAAGCGACCCGTACGAGATGTACCTGAGCGACATCTTCACCGTCACTGCGAATCTTTCCGGTGTCCCCGCGATGTCGATGCCGATTGGAAGAAGCGTTGGTCTTCCTGTCGGAGGGCAGATCATTGCGCCGCATTTTGGCGAATCGACGATGTTCAAAGTCGCCTACGCTCTTGAAGCGGCACTCGGCAGGGAGGCGCACCAGTGAGCACCGACAAATACGAAATGGTTGTCGGCCTCGAGGTGCACGTGCAGCTCAAGACCAAGAGCAAGGCGTTCTGCGGATGCAGCACTGATTTCGGAGCCGCGCCAAATACGAACGTCTGTCCGATTTGTCTTGCATTGCCGGGCGCACTTCCAGTGTTGAATGAAAAGGCAGTCGAGCTCGCGTCGCGCGCCGCGATTGCCCTCGGATGCGACCTTCACAAGACGTCAGTGTTTGCGAGAAAGAATTATTTCTATCCCGACCTGCCGAAGGGATATCAGATCTCGCAGTTCGATCAGCCGCTCGCGACGATGGGGAATCTCAGGATCCAGACTGCGAACGGCGAAAAGAAGATCGGCATCACGCGCGTGCACATGGAGGAAGACGCGGGCAAGTCGCTGCACGACCGTTATCCGGGAATGACGGCGATCGACCTCAATCGCGCAGGCGTTCCTCTCATCGAGATCGTCAGCGAGCCCGACATGCGATCGTCCGCCGAAGCTGGAGCATATCTCCGTACTTTGCGGCAGATACTGCATTTCCTGCGTGTGAGCGACGTCAGCATGGAAGAGGGAAGTCTTCGCGTCGACGCAAACGTCAGCGCGCGCGTCAAAGGAGAGACTAAGCTCGGCACCAAGACCGAGGTGAAGAACATGAATTCATTTTCGGGCGTGGAGCGCGCGCTCGACTATGAATTCGCCCGGCAGTGCGCGATGCTCCAGCGTGGAGAGGCTGTTCAGCAGCAGACCTTGCTCTGGGATGCGAACAGGGGAGAGGCGAGAGTCTCCCGCACTAAAGAGGGAAGTCACGACTACCGTTATTTCCCGGAGCCGGATCTTCTTCCGCTCATTCTCCATGATACGTGGATCAACGAGATCACAGCGTCGATTCCCGAGCTTCCTGCCGATCGACGCAAGCGCATGCACACGGATTACGGTTTGTCGGAAGATGAGATCGACCAGCTGATGGTTACGCCGATGGTCGCTGATTATTTCGAGAATTCGGCACGTATGTCGGAAGATCCCAAGGCAGCAGCCAACTGGGTAATGGGGGAAGTGTCCGCAGCGCTCAACGCGAGCGGTGAATCCATCGACACGTTCAAGGTCCGTCCGGCCGACCTCGCGCAGTTGCTGAGGCTCGTGCGTGACGGACTCGTGAGTCACGCGGCGGCAAAGAAAATATTTGCGTTGATGATCGAGACAGGGAAGCCGGCTGCGCAGATCGCGCACGATGCGGCGCTCCTTCAAGTCGGCGATGAAACGCAGCTCGCCGGCTGGATCGATGAAGTAATCGCCGAGCATCCGGAGGAAGCGAAACGCTACCTCTCAGGCGAGAAAAAACTTCAGGGAGTGCTGGTCGGCTTCGTGATGAAAAAGTCCGGCGGGAAAGCCGATCCCAAACGCGTCAATCAGTTGCTGATGTCGCGCGCTGGAGGATAAATCGGCTCGCCAAGCTTGGCTGAGTATTCGAGCGACGTGCGCGGCATCCCGAAACGGTGCCGCGCATTTTCTTCCACCACTCCCTGCTCACCGGCGCGCAATGCGGCCCGCCTGACTTTTTTTGCATCGCGCAATGCGTCGAGTCCCGCGGGGTCGAGCGAATACGGCTCGGCAGAATCGAACTTGTTGAACAGGTCGACGATGTAGTCGAACGACCTCGTCATGTAACCACCCACTTCACCTTCCGGAAGATCCCACCGGCTTTTCTCCGACACCATCTGGAAGATTCGCTGCCACGATTCACTGTCGGTGACGTAGACCATGCCGCGAAAGATTCGTCGATTGGTTGGGGTGCTGAAAATCGTCGGACTCAGGATACGATCGAGATGTCCATCCGACGCGGAATGATCGAGCAGGATTATCTCGCGTGCACGACGCGTGAATCTCTCGCCGATGTGAGTGTCTATCCTGCTTTCCCAGTAGCTATGGCCAAGCGCCGCAGTCGTCGATGTGATGGCGAGCTGATGCGGCACGAAGAAGTTGTGCGCCACGGTATCCGCGGCGAGATGGGCGAGATATCCAAGTCCGAATGCACGCATCGGCTCCGGACCGGCCTCTTCATAAATCTCCAGGCCGACGTTCCACGAGTGACAGTGACGACCTGCAGCGGCGTATTTTTTCGCAATGCTCGTGTCGGCGGCGATGCTTCCGTAGAGAAAATCATACGGAAACGCCGCGATGATCTGCGCGATCGACGACGGCAGGAGCGCGAGCGAGCGCATGACAGCTTCGCCGAGGAAGATGTGAGTTGCCGGCGTCCATGCGTAAGCGGACGAAGGCGTGGCAGCGATCGCGAGTATCGCGATGCACACCACGCCCAGAACAACGATGAGTGGCTGTCTCCGTGACAGCCGCTTGAGCAAGCTAGATCCCGATGCGCTTACGCTGACGCCTCACCGCTTTGCGGAGGTCGTTCATCTCAGCGCGAACAACATCATTGATCGCTTCACGCGCGCCGTCGACGTACTCGCGGACGCTGTCGGCGATTTCCTCTGCGGGAATTGCATCGACGAGGTCAGCACCGCGATCACGCGCTGCGCGATAACCTTCGGCTGCTCGCTCGCCCGCCCAGCGTGCTCCTTCACGTCCTCGCTCGCCGGCCCATCTCGCTCCGGGTGCAGCACGCTCTCCAGCCCAGCGGGCGCCTTCCAGTCCCGCCAGCGCAGCCCACTTCGCGCCGCGTCCTGCGCCACGAACGATGGGAGAAATCGGACGACGGCCGCTCGGACCCGTGCGGAAAATCAGCGTGATGACAGCACCGACTGCAGCGCCAAGGAGCGCAGCAGTCAGCAGGTCGTACTGCTGATCACGCTCTTCTTCCGGGCTCGTCTCTCGGACGGACGCGCGGGCGCGGCTTCTCCCACTCGGAGCCGCCTTCAATGTATCTGCCATCCAGATCCTCCTCCTTTTCGAATGCCTGGTTTAGTCCTGTGCGAACGCCGCGAATCGTAGACGCAGTTGAAACGAATGCGCCTTCGGCTTCCTCCTGCACGACTGCAAGCAGTGCGTTCAGCTCCTTCACTCTGTCCTCTGCCACCGCGATCGACTCCGCCATTTTCTGGTTGGCGAGCGCGATTGTCTGGCTCACCTGCTGGATGTCGACTCTGATCGATGTCGAGATGTAGTTCACGTTGTCGGCGATCGTGCTCGCGTGACGCATCAACGGATTGATGTCGCCGTAAATGCGATCGAGCATGTTGCTCACTTTCGCGTAGCTCTTGCGGAAATTCCACGCTGCCGGGATGAGAGCAACAGCGAGAACCAGCAACGCGATCGACGCGAGCCCGCTCGCCCACGCGGTGACTTTCTCGAACGTAGACGGCTCGGGAGTGATCTGCTTCGTAACGATTGTGTCCGGAAGTTTTGCAGTGGCTTGTATCAGCCAGTGCGCTCCCGTGGTCAGCCATGCCGTCATGCGCGCGTTGTGTGCAAGGGTAGGGCCATATCAAGAGCGTGAATACGGAACGGTACAAACAGTGCGGTGCCGAATATATTAGCTCGAAGAGACACTCCTCGCGCGCGGAAACCTAAGCCCTTCGTTCCAAGCAATGAAAGAAATGCCTGCCGTACAGTATGTCGTCGAGGGGGGACGTACCCTCCATGGAACGATACGCCCGTCTGGAAATAAAAACGCCGCTTTGCCAATCGTTGCGGCCGCACTGATAACAGACAAGCCCGTTCATCTCGAAAACGTTCCGCACATTCGCGACATCGAGACCCTGATCGAGCTCATTCAGTCGGTCGGTGCGCAGGTGGAATGGACCGGACCGAACGCGCTTCGCATCGAAGCAAGGAATCTGGAAGCGAAGGATCTCGATCCGGCGCTGTGCGCGAAGATTCGCGCGTCGATTCTTCTCGCTGCTCCACTGCTTGCACGATGCGGGGAGATCACGCTTCCGCCTCCAGGCGGCGACGTCATCGGAAGGCGTCGACTCGACACGCACTTTCTCGCACTCGAGCAGCTGGGCGCGAAGTATGTTCTGGAGAAAGGACTGGTTCGCATCTCGCTCGATCACTTCCGCGGAGCGGACGTCTTCCTCGACGAGCCCAGCGTTACGGCGACGGAGAACGCGCTCGTCGCTGCGGCGGCCGCACAGGGAAAGACAATCCTCAGAAATGCCGCAAGCGAGCCGCACGTTCAGGATCTCGGTCAGTTCCTCAAGGCGCTTGGCGCAAGCATCGATGGGCTGGGAACCAATTGCATCACCATCGACGGTGGAAAGCCGCTGAACAACTCGGAGGTCACGCATCGCATTGGCCCCGATCACATCGAAGTCGGGTCGTTCATCGGTCTCGCCGCGGTCACGAAGTCGGAGCTCCGCATCGAAGCGGCGGGCATCGAGCATCTTCGCTCGACGAGGATGGGATTCGAGCGACTCGGAATTGTCTGCGAGGCCGACGGCGACGACCTCATCGTTCCGGCAAAGCAGTCGCTCAAGATTCAGTCTGACATGGGCGGACACGTTCCCAAGCTCGAAGATCAGCCGTGGCCGGCCTTTCCGGCTGATACGATGTCGATCGCAATCGTGACGGCAACGCAGTGCGAAGGACTGATCATGATGCACGAGAAGATGTTCGAGTCGCGACTGTTCTTCGTCGACAAGCTGATCGCGATGGGTGCGCAGATCGTGTTGTGCGATCCGCACCGGGCGCTCGTCTCGGGGCCGTCCAAGCTTCGCGGCTCGACACTCGATTCGCCCGACATCCGCGCGGGAATGGCGCTGCTCATTGCGGCGTTGTGCGCGGAAGGACGTAGCGTGATCAACAACGTTGGGCAGATCGAGCGCGGCTACGAGCGCATCGATTTTCGTCTCCGTCAGCTCGGCGCATCTGTCGAGCGCGTCGCTGATCGCCGGAAGTGACATCTGAAATTCTCACTCCCCGCGAGGACGTGGCTGAGCTCGCGGGTTTTGGCGTGCGCGCATTCACGACTACACGAGAAGCGGGGACATTCAGTCTCGCGAGTGCCGATCCAGTCGGTGAAGTGATGTCACGCTGGACGCGATTGCAGGAAGATCTTGCACCGTATGCTCGTCGTACCGTGATCGGGCGTCAGGTACACGGCTCGACGGTTCTCACGCATCGTGGCGGATGGGAAGGATTGCTTCGCACCGGTCCTGCCGATGGACATCTCGCAGCTGAACGGGGGATCATTCTCACAGTTTCAATTGCCGACTGCGTTCCGATTTTCATTGCGCACGAGAGTGGTCTAGTCGCGCTGCTGCATTCGGGCTGGCGCGGCACGGTTGCGCGAATCGTCGATGAGGGTGTGAAGGCTTTTTCGCGTTTGGGGTTGTCTCCTGACGAATTGAGAATGCATCTCGGTCCGGCTATCTGCGGACGCTGCTATGAGGTCAGTGAGGACGTTCGCTCGCAGCTCACTGGCGAGACTGCGACGCGACCGGGAAATGTTGATCTGCGATCATTGATTGCGGAGCACGCTCAGCAACTCGGCGTGAGGGCTATCAGCGTGAGCGCATCGTGCACAAAGTGCGACAACGACAAGTTCTTTTCGCACCGGGCAGGGGATACCGGCAGACAGATCGCGGTCATCGTCGGCGGAATTCTCTAAACGCTCCAGCTGGAAGCCGTGTCCTGGGCTCCCGCTAGACGCCGCGTCGGAAGCTGCCGCTGTCGCTGTTGCTGCCCACTGGCGCTGGGAGCTGCAGCTTCGAGCGCCAGCACGCAGTGGCAGCGACAGCGGCAGCTTACTTCGCGGCTTCTAGCGAGAGCGGCAGCCCGATCTCTGCGCATCGAGCAGCTTGCTCTCTATCGAGCAGCTTGCTCTCTATAGTTGAAAGGGGTAGATTCTTTAATCGCTGCGCTCCGCGGAGCGATATGAATGTGGGGATCGTCCCCCACATTTTTTTGTTTCAAAAAGGTCGCTAGAAATTACATGAGCACAGCGCTGCAAGATATTGTAATTCAGCAACTTGAACCGCTTGGACTCGAGCTGTTTGAGCTCCAGCAAAGAGGCACGAAAAGTCGCCCGGTTCTCGATGTCAGAATCGAGAAAGCAGACGGCTCGAAGGTTACGGTTGACGATTGCGCACGGGCTTCACGCGCGATTGAAGAAAAGCTCGACCAGGGAGGAACGGTCAGCGAGCGCTATGTGCTCGAGGTCTCGTCACCCGGAATCGAGAGGCCGTTAAGAAATGCAAAGGACTGGGCAAAGTTCGTCGGGCGCGACGCTGTTGTATCGGCGGATGCTACCGAATCGAGCGAGGCCCTGACCTCGAAAGAAGTGAAAATCGCCGGGGTCGAAGGTGAGTCCGGAAATGAAATAGTCGTTGTGGAGGATGCGTCGGGTCAGCACAAGCGCATCCCGCTTGCCGCGATCACCAGGGCGCGGCTCGCATTCAACTGGAAACGGTGAGGTTGGGTAATGTCCGGACAACTTGAGATCCTGACGGCGATCAGGGAACTGACAAATACAAAGCAGCTCGACAAATCCGAGCTTCATGGACTCCTGTTCGATGGAATCACCGCCGCTCTCGCCAAGAAGCACGGACCGACGGTTCAGGCAGAAGTCGATATCGACGAGGACAAGGGAACGATTCGCATCGTTCGCCTGCGCACCGTCGTTGCCGAAGTAACCGATCCCGCCCGCGAAGTTTCGCTCGAAGAAGCGCGTTATGAAGATCCGGAATTCCAGGTCGGCGACGTTCTGGAAGATCCTGTCGATTTCGCCGAATTCGGCCGCATGGCTGTATTGGCGGCAAAGCAGCGAATCATTCAGCGCGTAAGAGAAGGCGAGCGCTCCAAGATCCGCGACGAGTTCACGAGCAGAGTCGGCGATCTTCTCTCCGGGGAAGTGCAGCAGATCGAGCGCGGCAAGCTCGTCATCATGCTGAACAAGTTCCGCGAAGCAGAAGCAGTCATTCCGTATCGCGAGCAGAATCATCGCGAGCATTTCCATCAGGGCGATCCGGTACGCGCTGTCTTGAAGCGCGTCGAGGAGACACCCAAGGGCCCTCGTCTCATGCTGAGCCGCGGCGATCCGATGTTCGTGAAGGCGCTGTTCAAGCTCGAGGTTCCTGAGATTCAGCAGGGAATCGTCGAGATTCGCGCAGCCGCTCGCGAAGTCGGTAATCGCACGAAGATCGCCGTGTTCTCGCGCGATGATTCGGTCGATCCGGTTGGCGCATGCGTCGGTCTCAAGGGCTCGCGAGTGCAGGCAGTCGTGAACGAGCTCGGCGGAGAGAGAATCGACATCGTGCCGTGGTCTGCTGATCCCGAGCGCTTTGCAAAGCTCGCTCTTGCTCCGGCAAGAGTGGCGCGCGTGTTCAGCGATGCATCGACCAAAACCATTCAGGCTGTCGTCGACGAAGACCAGCTTTCGCTGGCCATTGGCCGCAACGGACAGAACGTTCGTCTCGCATCCGAGCTCACCGAGTGGAAGATCGAGCTCTACTCGAGCCGCGAGTGGATGGAGCGCGGCTCGGAGCAGCAGATCTTTGCTCCGCTTCCGGGCGAAGGCGACCAGAACGTCAATCCGCGCCTGTCGGAAATCGATGGACTCGAGCCTGCGACGGTCGCAGTTCTCGAAGAGGCTGGATATCGCACACTCGACGACATCATCGATCTCGATCGCGAGGATTTCCTGCGTCTGGCGGGAATCGCTCCCGAAGAAGCGGATCGCCTGATGACGATCATCGACGAGCTGACGACCGAAGACGAAGGCGCAGAGGCTGCCGCGGATCCTGCTCAGGGCGGGAGACCGCAGCCCGCTTCGGATGACAACGCGCCCGGTGAAACGGGAGCGATGGGATCTGACGGCGGCGGTGGCGATGCAACGAATGCAACTGATGGAACGAGATCTCCCGATTCCGATGCACAGGGATCGAAGAAATCTCAACGAGGTGAAAGAAAGGGCGAATGATCGATGATTCTGCCAGGCGCAGGATTCTCGGTCTCGTGGGACTGGGGATTCGCGGGCGGAATGCGATCGTCGGAGTACAGCTGGTGCGTGACGCGGCGAAGCGTGGAAAGCTGAAACTTGCGCTTGTGGCTTCTGACGCGTCACAGAATAGTTTGGACAAGGTTGTTTCTCTGCTCGACGCGCGGCGCGTGAAAGTCATCAGCGATTTTACGGCGAGCGAGCTGGGCGAGATTGCGGGACGTAATTCGGTTACAGTGATAGGCGTGAGTGATGCGGGACTCGCGAAGGGAATTTCCCGGGCGATTTCCGTGATTCCAGGAGGTAGTGCTTGAGCAAGCTTCTCGTTAACGACATGGCCACTGAGTTCGGGATTTCCGTCGAGGAGGTCATCAGCCTCCTGCGAACGATGGACGTTCCTGTGCGCAGCCACATGTCACCGCTCTCGGACGACCAGGTCGCCCGCATCCGAGCGCGCTGGGAAAGGGAGAAGCGTGCACGTGCAACTGCACCCGCTGCGGCGCCAAAGGGCCGACGCCGCGGAGCAGCCACTGTCGAAGCGCCGCCACCGCCTGCCGCCGAGCCGGCAGACGCCAGTGCAAAGACACGTCGCCGTCGCGCGGCCGATGTCGCGCCTGCGGCTCCCGAGCCGGAAGTAATTCAGGTTTCCGACGTGAGCGTCACCGACACGCCGGCGCCGTCGCGTCGGCGTACGGCCGCGCCTCCACCGCCTGCCGAAGTTGCACCGCCCGCACCGGAAGCTCCCGCTCCCGTTGAGCGCGAAGCGCCGCCGGCTCGCGAAGAGGTCAAGGCTGCGCCGAAACCGGCGCCCGTCGAGCGTCCCGCGCCTCGTCGCGAGCCACCCGCTCCGCCTTCTCAACCTCAGGCACCTGCATCACAGCCTCAGGCAGCGGCACAGGCATCTTCGCCTCCGGCGCAGGAGCGTCAGCGTCCGCGCCCGATCGTTCCCGGCGCACCACGTCCTCGCCCAGTCGCGACTGGAACTCCGTTCCAGCCACCTCGTCCCGTTGCGTCCGCAGCACCAGGCGCACCGGCCACCGGATTCCCTGGACAGCGTCGCGATGACCGCGGCGGACGTCAGGGTGGTGGTGGGGGACAGGATGAGCGTGGAGGTGGACGTCGCAATCGCAAAGGCAAGCGCGGGGCAGTCGATCAGGAAGCAGTGGCATCGAGCGTATCACGCACGATGTCCGCGCTGCGCCAGGGCGTAGTTCGTCGCGGAAGCGGCCGTCGCGCAGACGGTGAGAGCCGCGAGGAAATGGAAGCACAGCGCGCCGCACAGGCGGAGCGCGAAAAGAAAACCGTTCGCGTCAACGAATTCATCACCGTCAGCGAGCTCGCGCAGATCCTCAAAGTCGGCGCGACTCAGATCGTCGGCTTTGCGTTCAAGAATCTTGGACTCATGGTGACGATCAACCAGCGACTCGACTTCGACCAGATCGAGCTCATCGCCGGCGAGTTCGGATTCCAGGCGGTGAAGGAAGAGGAATACACGGCAGGTCTCGAGGAAGCAGTCGTCGAGGACAAGCCGGAAGAAATGGTCACACGTCCCCCGGTCGTCACGATCATGGGTCACGTCGACCACGGAAAAACTTCTCTTCTCGATTACATCCGCAAAGCGAATGTCGTTGCGGGCGAGTCTGGCGGAATCACGCAGCACATCGGTGCGTATCACGTCACGCTCCCTGGCGACAAGCACATCACGTTCCTCGACACACCGGGTCACGAAGCGTTCACTGCAATGCGTGCGCGCGGTGCGCAGGTAACTGATATCGTCGTGCTCGTCGTCGCTGCTGACGATCAGGTCATGCCGCAGACGATCGAAGCGATCTCGCACGCAAAGAACGCAGGCGTGCCGATGATCGTCGCGATCAACAAGATCGATCTTCCTGCTGCAAATCCTGGAAAAGTGAAGCAGGATCTTCTTCAGCACGGAGTGGTGCTCGAGGAATACGGCGGAACCGTTCTCGCGAGCGAGATCTCCGCGAAGAAGGGAACAGGAGTCGATGGACTTCTAGACCAGGTTCTCCTTCAGGCGGAAATTCTCGATCTCAAGGCGAATCCCGAGCGCCGCGCAGTCGGTGCGGTCATCGAAGCTCAGCTCGATCCGGGCAAGGGACCAGTCGCAACGGTTCTCGTCTCCGCGGGAACACTTCACGTCGGTGACGATTTCATCTGCGGAATGTTCGCGGGTCGCGTTCGCGCGCTCCTCGACGAGCGCGGCAAGAACGTAAAGGAAGCCGGACCTGCCGTACCTGTTCAGGTACTGGGCATGAGCGGCGTTCCGATGGCAGGCGATCAGTTCGTCGTCGTCGAAGATGCAATGGAGTCGCGCGAGATCGCGCAGACGCGCCAGCGTCTCGATCGCGAGGCGAAGTCACGTCGCACATCGCGCGGTTCTGTTTCGCTCGAAGATTTCATGAACGCGGCAGCAGCAGGCGAGAAGCGTACCCTGCGCATCGTCATCAAGGCAGACCAGGGCGGTCCGGCAGAAGCACTCGCCGACGCGCTCGGACAGCTGTCGCACGACGAAGTCTCGGTCGAAGTGATTCATCGTGGAGTCGGTGCGATCAACGAGGGAGACATTCTCCTCGCGCGCGCATCGGGTGCGATCATCATCGGCTTCCACGTGCGGCCCGATAACAACGCGCGATCGGCAGCGGAGCGTGAAGGCATCGACATCAAGCTCTACAAAGTCATCTACGAGGCGGTGGAAGATGTTCGCGCCGCTCTCGAAGGAATGCTCAAGCCTGAAGAGCGCGAAGTCGTCCTCGGCGAAGCCGAAGTTCGCGAGACATTCAAGGTTCCGCGCATTGGACTCATCGCTGGATGCTCCGTGCGCAGCGGCATCATCAATCGCCAGGCGAGAGCGCGTGTCATTCGCGACGGCATTGAGATTTACGATGGAAACATCGCGTCGCTCCGCCGCTTCAAGGACGACGTGCGCGAAGTCCGCGAAGGCTTCGAGTGCGGTATCGGCATCGAGAATTTCAACGACGTCAAAGTCGGCGACGTCATCGAGTGCTACCGGAAGGAACAGGTCGCCCGCACACTCGCGTCGACTGCAACGGCGTAACGGTCCGTGCGCAACAACAGGCGCGCGGATCGGGTCGCTGAAGCGATTCGCGAAGAGATAGCGACTTTCCTCGCATCATCAGCAAAGGATCCGCGCATTGTCGGATTCGTGACGGTAACCGGTGTGGACATCACACCGGATCTCCGTCATGCGAAAGTTTTCGTGAGCGTGATGGGAAGCGAGTCAGAAAGGACATCGACCTTCGAGGGTCTTGCGAGCACCGCATCACACCTGCGCTCGCGCGTCGGTCGCGTACTCAACCTTCGTGTCGCGCCCGACATTCAGTTCCGTGAGGATGAAAGTGTGGCCCGCGCGGCGCGCATCGAGTCGCTTCTCGCCGAGATAAAGGCGAACGAACCGAAGGATCCAGAATCGAACGACTAGTGGAAACAGGTACGGAAGGTCTGCTGCTGGTGGATAAGCCGCAGGGAATCACGTCGCACGACGTCGTTCTTCTCGTTCGCCGCATCTACAACGAGCGAAGCATCGGTCACCTCGGAACTCTCGACCCGTTTGCGACGGGTCTTTTGATTTTGCTGCTTGGACGTTCCACGAGACTCGCGAATTTCATTTCCACCGAGCCAAAGGTCTACGAAGCGACGATAAGATTCGGCGCGGAGACTGACACCGATGATTGCACAGGCGTGGTGACGCGTGAGTCTGAATTGCCGTCAGGATCGGATGTCGATGCAGCCATCGCTCAGCTCACTGGACAGATCATGCAGGTGCCGCCGGCGTATTCAGCGAAGTCCGTCGATGGAACGCGTGCATACGACGCAGCGAGAGAGGGAAAGCCTCTCGAGCTCAAGCCCGTTCCTGTCGTCGTGAACGAGTGGAACGTTCTTGATCGCTCGGAAAATGAGCTCCGCGTGTCGATCACGTGCGGCACAGGAACGTACATCCGCGCCCTGGCGAGAGACCTCGGCAGGATGGCCGGCAGTGCGGGCCATCTCACTTCCTTGAGGCGACTGAGAAGCGGAGAATTCGACATTTCCGATGCCTCGACGCTCGAGGTTCTCAAGACTCGCCCACCCGCGCTTCGCAAGCTGAGAGTCGTCGCACAGTGATGCCGGAGCAGATCACACTCGAGTCAGGGCTGCCCGCGGAAGTATCGGGAACCGCAGTGACCGTCGGCACGTTCGACGGCGTCCATCGCGGTCACATGGATGTGATCAATCGTCTCGTCTCACGCGGTCGCGCCAAAAATCTGCCGACTCTGCTCGTGAGCTTCGATCCGCATCCGCTCGAGATAGTCAATCCGAGCGCGGCGCCGCTCCTGCTCACAACGACCGATGAGAAGCTCGAAGTCATTTCGAAAACCGGGCTCAATTATTTCGCGTGTGTCCCGTTCACCCATGCGCTCTCTTCATACAGCGCGGAACAGTTCGTCGATCTCATTCTTCGCGATCGCTTTCGCATGAAGGACCTGTTGATCGGACACGATCATGGGTTCGGTCACCAGCGCGCGGGAAACGTGAACGTACTAAAGGAGCTCGGCGACGAGCGCGGTTTTGACGTCGAGGTTGTCGCAGCGGTGTCGCTCGCTGATGGACAGCACGTCTCATCGACCACGATCAGGCGAGCTGTTGCCGGCGGCGATCTGGCAAAAGCCGCAGAGGGGCTTGGCCGGCCTTACTCGGTGTCGGGCACCGTCGTCGCGGGGAATTCGCGCGGAAGAGATTTGGGATTTGCGACGATAAACCTGTCGCCTCCATCGCCCCGGAAACTTCTTCCGCCTGAAGGGGTTTATGCCGTCAGTGTCGAGACTCCTCGCGGAGAGTTCGGTGGAATGATGAATCTCGGGCCGCGTCCTACATTCGGTGATTCGAACGTGTCGATCGAAGCGCATCTCTTTGACGTCGACGCCGATTTTTACGACATGCGCGTGCGAATCGACTTCATCCGGTACCTGCGGGAGACCAGGAAATTCGCCACCCCCGCCGAGCTTGTGGAGCAGCTCGGGCGCGATCGTCAGAATGCTGTTGCCGCTCTCTTAAATCGTTGATAAAAAAGGCGTTACGGGGTAACATTATAGGCTCCCCCAGAATGGCAAATTTTACCCTCTAGAATCGCATGTCACTGCGGTATCGTATTCTCGTAATCATCGGCCTTATCGCCGTATCCATTGCTGCGCTTTTCCCGCGCACCGTCAAGGAACGAGTCAAGAAAGCTGACGGCACGTTCGTCTATGACACGCTCCGCCGTGTACCCCTCAAGAGAGGACTCGACCTGCAGGGTGGAATGCACCTCGCGCTCGAGGTCGACGAATCCAAGGGCAAGGTCTCGAACAAAAGCGACGCGCTCGATCGCGCTATCAAGGTCGTGCGCACCCGTATCGACCAGTTCGGTGTCTCCGAGCCGGTCATCCAGAAGGGTAACGATCGCATCATCGTCGAGCTCCCGGGCATCGACGATCCGGAACGCGCGCAGGAAGTCGTTCAGAAGTCGGCGTTCCTTCAGTTCCAGATCACCGACAAGACCAACGCTCTCGAAAAGGCTCTTCCGCGTCTCGATGCAGCAGTCAAGAACGTCGGAACCGCAACTCCAACGCTGAAGCCTGCGGATACTGCGGTCGCTCAGCCGAAGACGGCTACGGGCGGACTCTTCACGCAGGACACGACAAAGCCAAAGACCGATTCCGCAAAGACCGACACTGCGGCCGCGACGCCAACCAACGGCGCGTTCTCCAAGCTGATCCAGCAGGGACAGATGCCCGGCGAATATTTCGTCGCCGACGCGGACATGCCGACGCTTCAGGCGTATCTGTCGAATCCGCAGGTGCAGGCCGTCATCCCTCCCGGAAAGGAAATTCTTTTCGGAAGTGACTCCGCGCAGATCGCCAACAAGCTCTATCGCACGATGTATGTCGTTGATTCCAAGCCGATCATCACCGGCGAGAACCTCATCGACGCAAAGCCGAATCGTTCACCGACCGAAGGCACCATCGTCGAGTTCCAGTTCAATAACGAAGGCGGACGCCGCTTCCGTTCGGAAACGTCAAAGCACATCAAGGATTTCATGGCGATCGTGCTCGACGATCGCGTGATGGGTCGCCCGCCGATCATTCAGAGCGCGATCGGCAGCCGCGGCCAGATCACGATGGGTGGACGGGATCTTCAGGCTGCGTCGGATCTCGCGCTCGTTCTTCGCGCGGGCTCACTTCCTACGCCGCTCAAGATTGCTGACCTGAGACAGATCGGTGCGAGCCTTGGCGCGGACTCGGTGCACAAGGGAATCACGGCTGGAATCATCGCGATTCTCCTCGTCGTGGGCATCATGATCATCTACTACCGTTTCTCCGGCGTTCTTGCGGTCATGGCGCTCATTCTCTACGTGCTCTTCACGCTCGCGGTGCTTGCTGGATTTGGCGCCGCGCTCACGCTTCCTGGACTGGCAGGATTCGTTCTGTCTATCGGTATAGCGGTGGATGCGAACGTGCTGATCTTCGAGAGAATTCGAGAAGAGCTTGCTCACGGCAAGACGGTTCGTACAGCTGTTGACGAGGGCTTCCGCCACGCCATGACGGCGATTGTCGACTCGAACGTATCAACCGCGCTCACCGCTGCAGTGCTTTATCAGTACGGCACTGGCCCGGTTCGCGGATTCGCAGTGACCCTTCTCGCAGGTATCGCAGCGTCGATGGTCTCGGCCATCTTCGTGGTTCGCACCTTCTACATGATCTGGCTCAGCCGCAGCCAGAACACACAGACTCTGAGCATCTGATGCTTCGAATTCTTCACGACACCAATATCGATTTCATCAAGCCGTGGCGAATTGCAGTCGGGCTGACTGCGATTTTCATCGCCATCGGCATGGGCACGTTCATTTTCCGCGGAATCAACAAGAGCATCGAGTTCACTGGTGGAACGATGATGCAGGTTGCGTTCAATAAGCCGATCGACGTTGGTCAGCTTCGCTCGCATCTCGATAAGGCGGGAATTCACGGCGCTGAGATTCAGCAGTTCGGAAACGATCGCGAGTTCACGATTCGCGCGCAGGAATCGGAACAGAAGGGCGCAGCGACGACTGGTGCTGAGACAACCAAGAATCGCATCCAGACCGTTCTGACGCAGGAATTTGGCGCGGACCAGTATCACGTCGTTCGCACCGAGGCCGTTGGCCCGCGCGTCGGCGACGAGCTCGCACGCGACGCAATCATCGCGATGCTGCTCTCGTTCCTTGTCACGACTGTGTATCTGGCAATCCGCTTCGAGTGGCGCTTCGCGCTTGCGGCGCTCATCGCGACGGGACACGACGTGTTCACGACGCTGGCGTTCCTCAAGCTGATGCACCTCGAGGTTTCGCTCACGGTCGTCGCGGCGATTCTTACCGTTATCGGTTATTCGCTCAACGACACGATCATCATCTTCGACCGTGTTCGTGAGGATCTGAGAAAGGGTCGCAAGGAGACTCTGTACCAGACGCTCAATCGCGCAATCAACGAAACGCTGCCGCGGTCGGTTCTTACGCACGCTACGACGTTCGCTGCGACACTCGCGCTTCTCATTTTCGCCGGCGAAGTGATCCGCCCGTTCGCCTGGGTCATGGCCTTCGGTATCTTTACCGGAACGTTCAGCTCCATCTACATCGCTGGACCGACGCTTCTCTGGATCGAAAGGAAATGGCCGAGGAAGGCGACTATCTCAAAGGGTACATCGACAGCCACGCGCACCTCGCAGACCCCGCGTTCGAGAGCGACCGCCGCGTCGTAATCGATCGCGCAAAACAGAATGGAGCCGATGCGATCATCTGCATCGGGTCAGGGAGCGGCGCCGGGGATGTCCTCGGCGCCGCTCGTGCTTCGAGGGACGTCGCGGTCGAGAACCCCGGATATGTGTGGTACAGTGCGGGTGTTCATCCGCATGACGCCGAGGGATTCGATGCGCGGCGCGACATGGAGCTCCTGCGTCAGCATGTCGACGGAGGAGCAGTCGCGATTGGAGAGTGCGGACTCGATTATCACTACGACAATTCACCGCGGCTCGACCAGCGACGCGCATTTGCAGAACAGCTGCGTCTCGCGCAGGAAGTGAAGCGCGCGGTGATCGTGCACACGCGTGATGCAGAAGACGATACGCGCGCAATGGTGGCAGAGGCGGGAAGCGCAGGAGTGGTCGGGATTCTCCATTGTTACACCGGATCGCGCGAGCTCGCGCAGGCAGCCATCGATGCCGGATGGTATGTGTCATTCGCCGGGATCGTGACATTCAAGAAGTGGACGGACGATGATCTTCTGCGTCTCGTTCCTGATGACAGAATTCTTGCGGAGTCTGACTCGCCGTATCTCGCACCGGTTCCCAATCGCGGCAAACGAAATGAGCCTGCATGGGTTTCGTACACTGTGCGTAAGCTCGCCAGTGCGCGCGGCGTTCCCGCTGACCAGATGGCTGCAACTGTTGCGAGTAATGCTCGTCGCGTTTTCGGGATCAACTGAACTTCAGGTTTCACCCCGATGACACCGATGGGGGCACCGATGAGCACCGATGAGATACATAACGACGTGATTTAAGGGTTATACGAATCGCATGCGCAGTTCCGCAGTTGCCAATTAAATCCATGGTTTTCCGAAGTTCATCGGTGTCATCGGTGCCCCCATCGGTGTCATCGGTGTGAGATCCGCAGTCCCGCTTTAGCTTGAGGCTTGCCGCTTGTAGCTTGTAGCTGCATTCCCATCGGAGACTCAACGAGTGAAACAGGTATCAACTGATAAGGCACCAGCAGCCATCGGTCCGTATTCACAAGCTGTCATCTCGAACGGATTTCTTTTTTCCGCCGGACAGATTCCCCTCGATCCTGCGAGCGGACAGATCGTGGAAGGCGATGTCATGAAACAGACCGAGCGCGTGTTCGACAATCTCGCCGCGGTTCTCGAGGCGGCGGGACTGACGTGGTCGGATGTCGTGAAGACGACGGTCTTTCTTCACGACATGGCTGATTTCCCCAAGGTGAATGAGATCTATGCGCGACGCATGGGCGAGTCACGCCCCGCGCGCTCGACCGTCCAGGTCGCGGCGCTTCCCCGCGGCGCATTGATCGAGATCGATCTCATCGCAACAGCAAAGAACGGTTGACCTCCACAAAGGAGAGAAAGTGAGCACCTCGAAGACGCGCGAAGAGCTTTTCCGTCTAACTGCGTTCGCGAGATGCGCTGGTTGAGCTTCCAAGATGGGTCCGGGTGACCTTTCCGAAGTTCTCGCTTCGCTCCCATCGCTGAAAGACCCGCGGCTGCTCGTTGGCCGCGAGACTTTTGACGATGCAGGCGTGTTTGTCCTGTCTGACGATGTTGCGCTCGTTCAGACGGTGGACTTTTTCGCGCCCATAGTGGACGATCCCTACGACTTCGGACAGGTTGCCGCGGCAAACGCTCTCTCAGACGTGTACGCGATGGGCGGACAGCCGCTCACCGCGTTGAATCTCGTCGCATTTCCGACAGGAACTCTCCCGTTGTCTGTATTGACTGAGATCCTTAGAGGCGGGCAGGACAAAGTTCACGAAGCCGGCGCGCACATCGCCGGAGGTCATTCGATCGCTGATCCCGAGCTCAAGTACGGACTTTCCGTCACAGGCAAAGCCCATCCGTCATTTTTGCTCACGAACGCCGCAGCGAAGCCTGGTGATCGACTCGTTCTCACCAAGCCGATCGGGAATGGAATTCTCGCGACTGCAATGAAGCGCGCATCGGCGGGAGAGCAGGTGATGTCATCGATCGTCACGCCCGCAGTTGCAACAGCTGTCACCGATTCGATGAAAGCGTTGAACGGTGCTGCAAGCCGGGCGGCTCTTGCGGTGAGCTCGAAATGCGCAACCGACATCACCGGATTCGGATTGGTCGGACACGCTTCGCACATCGCGCGCGCAAGCAATGTCACATTGCGAATCAATGCGAGCGCTGTCCCGGTGTTCGAGGGAGCGAGAGAAGCTTTTGCTGCGGGCGCGAGCAACGATGGAATGAAGCGGAACATGTCGTATCTCGAGCCACTAGTAAGGTGGAATGATCAGGACGACATCACCAGGGCACTGCTCTGTGATCCTCAGACGTCTGGCGGGCTCCTCGTGTGCGTGTCTCCGGAGCGCCTCACCAACTATCTTTCGCGAGTGAATGGATCAGTCGAGATCGGAGAGGTCGTCGAGCGAGAGAGCGTTGCCATCGTCGTGCAATAGCGACGGGGGTGGATGGGGCCTGGTGGCTTCCCCAGTCTTCAAAACTGGTGTGACCCGACCGAGTCGGGTCGGGTGGGTTCGATTCCCACACTCTCCCGCCATTGCCGCGACTTTGCTTTTTGCGTTGCTGTTCTTTCCGTCGCTCTCCGTGGCGCAGCGCACGGATTCCACTCGCGCAGGCGTTCGACCGACCGCTAAACGCGACACGACGACTTCGCCATTCAAGGTCAAGCCGAGGACTGCTTTTCTTGGTTCGTTTCTGGTGCCGGGGCTCGAGCAGGTAAAGCTTGGTCGCCCCAAGGCTGCGACGATTTTCATCGTGGCCGAAGCGGGCACAGTGGGAATGAGCGTCAAGTCCTGGAATGATCTTCGAAAAGCTAAAGCAGCTCGCGAAGACACCGTCGGCACTCCTGTTGTCGACACAAACGGTCAGCCAGTGATCGACTCTGTGACGAAGCAACAGAAGGTTACGTACGCTCCTAGAAACCCGAATCTCGTCGGTCGCATCAAGGCGCGACGAGTGCATCTCGAGGACTGGATCGCTGCGACTGTCTTCAATCATCTCTTCGCAGGAGCAGACGCATTCGTCGCCGCGCAGCTGCAGGACTTCAAGACCAACGTTCAGGCGAACGACAATCGCGGCGTGACTGTGATGGCAAGTTATGCATGGTGCAGGTGTATAAAAAAGAATGAGTGAAGCGACAAACGCACCGATTGGAGTTTTCGATTCAGGAATCGGCGGACTGACCGTAGTACGGGAGCTCATTCGGCAGCTTCCCAACGAGAGCATCATCTACTTCGGCGACACAGCGAGAGTGCCGTACGGTCCAAAAAGTCCGGATACTGTTCTTCGCTACAGCCGCGAGATCACGTCATTTCTGCAGGACCAGGGAGTGAAAGCAGTTGTTGTCGCGTGCAACACGGCGACAGCTCACGCGCTTCCTGCATTGAAAGCAGAAAATGATCTTCCGATTGTCGGCGTTATCGAGCCGGGCTCGCGCGCAGCTGCGCGTGCGACGCGCACCGGCCGTGTCGGAGTGATTGGAACTCAGGGAACGATCAACTCACGCGCATACGAGCGTGCTATCGAAGCTCTTTCACCAGACAGCGAGATCACTGCGATTGCGTGTCCGCTGTTCGTTCCGCTGGTCGAGGAAGGATGGCTCGATACGGAACCCACGAGGATGATTGCGCAGGAGTACCTGTCGCCACTGAGAGAGGCGGAAGTCGACACCGTCGTTCTTGGATGCACCCACTATCCGCTGCTCAAGAAAGTCATTGGAAATGTCGTCGGTCGCGACGTGAGATTGATCGACAGCGCGGAAGAAACTGCATCAGAAACTGCGACGACACTTCAGGAGCGCGGACTTTCGCACGATGCGAATGGCGAAGCGAAATACCGCTTCATCGCGTCGGATGCGCCGGAAACTTTTTTAAGAGTTGGCGGGCGCTTTCTTGGGTCGTCGATCGATCGAGTTGAGACAGTCACCCTCGGGTGATCCGCTCTTTGCGGTGCGCAGCTCGATTGCTTCCGGCGTGACCTTCAGATAAGTCGGGGCATCGAGCCACGAGCCCGCATTCGCGAAAACACCTCCGGATGCGGATTGCTCGAGTGCGGCAACATGCGAATGTCCGTAGATGAGAAGCTCGATCTCCTTGTTCGCTTCCAGCTCGCGCATCGCAATCTCGCGAAGGCCTCGTCCTTCGTCACGCGAACGATACGTGCGGCTCGCTCCTGAGCTGCCGTTCGCAAGCGAGCTCGCCCAATCGGGATGCAGGGCACGGAACGCCTTGATCGCGAGACGATTTCGCATGATTGGACGGACAGCGCGATATCCACGGTCTTCTTTCTCGCGGAGTCCATCGCCGTGCTCCACACGTGCATTCCATCCGCCGAGCGATCCGTCCCACACGCCAACGTGATAGTCGACGCCAATGTCTTCGCGCAGAATCTCTCCACCCCAGCAGTCGTGATTTCCCGCGATCCAGAGTATCGGCAATCCGGTGTCGCGCAGCTCAGCCAGTGCCGCCAGCGCGCGAAAGCTGTTGCGTGGAATTACCGACTTCCACTCGAACCAGAAGTCGAAGAGGTCGCCATTGATTAACAGCGACCCCGCGCGATCGGGCAGCGACCGCAGGAATGCCACCAGAGATTTTTCTATCTCCGGAGATGCAACTCCCAGGTGCGCATCGGAAATGACGTAGCAGGGTGACTCGAGCACCCGCGAATTGTAGCACTAATCCTTATCTTATTCACCCATGCATGAAGAGAAACGCTCGCCTGTGACGAGCGAAGTTGAATTCCGTGTTCGCTACGCCGAGACCGATAAGATGCAGGTGGTGTATCATGCGAACTATCTCGTATGGTGCGAGATCGGACGCACGGACCTGATACGCCGCCTCGGCGCATCGTATGCCGAAGTCGAGAAGCTCGGAGTCTCGCTAGCAGTCGTTGATGCGACTCTTCGCTATCATGCGGCTGCGCGATACGATGACATGATTCGCGTGAGGACAGTGCTGCTCGACGCCAGGTCGCGCAGTGTGACTTTCAAGTACACGATCGAGAATGCGGAAACAGGGCAGCGACTGGTTTCCGCGCAGACAACGCTGGCATCGGTTAATCCCGAGGGAAAACTCGTGTCGATGCCGGAAAAACTTCGCAGGTCACTGGAGGCTGCAATTGCGTAAGGCTCTGCTCGCGGTATCGATGCTCGTATCCGTCAACGTGTTCGCGCAGGGTGTGCGCGCGCCGACAGCTAATGAGAGCCGCCTTTACTCGCGGCTGCTCGCAATGACCGACACGCGTTCATTCGACGTGGCATTGATCGATACGGTGCTTGCATCGAGATGGTCGCCGTTGCGAGCGGCTGGTGCGCTTGCGATTGGACAAGTTGGCCCCGCGCACGGCAAGCCGGGGATCAAGAAGCTCATCCCACTTCTTTCTGATGGTGATCTCACGGTTGCCGCGAATGCCGCATATGCGTTCGGACTTCTGCATGATTCGACGACGGTGCCGGCGCTTGCTACAGCGCTCAATGCAAAGGCACCCGTTGCTCGCGAAGCGGCATGGGCTTTAGGCGAAATCGGCGCCCCCGCACGCGCGTCGATTCTCAAGGGTCTTACGTTCTCGAGCGATGATGCGCTCACCATTCAGCTTCTGCTCGCTGCCGCGAAGCTTCGTCCCATTCCTGTCGCTGAATTGCGGCCGTTCCTCTCCCAGAATGGAAAGCCGTCGGTGCAGTGGGCGGCTGCGTATGCGATTGCGCGATTTCGCGCTCCGGCAGGCATTCACGATCTGATCAACCTCGCGAATCACCCTGCATTTATTTCGGCGTCGGCCGCCGACGCGAAACAGGCAACAGACGCATTCAATGCGGTGCCAACGAACGTGGTTGCCGGTGATTCGTATCTCCTTCCACTGCTGGGACGTCAACGCACTCGCGCTGAAATCGCTCGTGCTCTCACCAAGGGCGCAGCCGGGGATTCGCTTGGAGATCTCGCGATTCCGGTTCTTGTAAAGCTCGCATCCGATGCGCATCCGCACGTTCGCATCAATGCACTGAGATCTCTGGGATCTTACGGCGAGCGCGGCCGCGATGCGCTAGTTGCCGGGACGAAAGATTCTGACGCGAATGTCCGCATCGCTGCAGCGCAATCGATTGGAACGGCGCTCGACTCATCCGTTGCATCGTGGACAGCGCTGTGGTCCAACGACACGACGCTGATGTACAGGTCGAGTCTTCTTGCGTCGGCGTCCCACGCCGGTGTTGCATTGCCCGCACTTGCAGAATGGACTCGGAGTTCCGATTGGCATTATCGCGCAGCGGCGCTTGGTGCTGCGGCAGCATCGACCGACACGGGCAAAGTCACACGCGCTGCATTTGCGATGCTGCGTGATCCCGATGGACGTGTCCGCGCGAACGCGTACGGATTGATCGGTGGCAACGACACAACCGCACTGCCGCCTGACAAGCACAACGCATTGATCGCAGGGCTCAGCGATGCCGATTTCTACGCGCGCGCGACTGCAATCGGAAATCTTTCGCAGCATGCAACTGCAGCTGATGCCGAGAAAGTTCTCGCGGGCTATACGCTGGCTCTTCGCGATTCAGGCAACGATGCGCGGATCGCTGCGATTCAGTATCTCGCGCAGGCCTGGGATCGTGACAGCGCTGCTTTCTCGCCGGAGCTTCGACAGCAGATCGCTTCGCTCCAGCCATCCGACGATCCGCTGGTGCGCGCGGGTGGCGACAGTGTCTCCATCTTCAAGAGCTGGCAGGGGATCAAGGGAAACCCGCGGCCTGCTTCATGGTATGACAATATCGTGCGCACCTACGTCATTCCATCTTTGCGGGGTCAATCGCCGCGTGCAACGATACGAACGGCGAAAGGTGAGATCGTCCTCGAGCTCTTTGGAGCCGATGCGCCGATCACCGTGTCTAACTTCGCTACACTCGCAAAGTCTGGTTACTATCGCGGAACCGGTTTCCATCGCGTCGTCCCCAACTTTGTCGCTCAGGATGGAGATCCGCGCGATGACGGCAATGGCGGCCCTGGTTACGCAATTCGCGACGAGTTCAATCCCCGCCGCTATGAGCGCGGTGCCCTCGGCATGGCTCTCTCGGGACCCGACACCGGTGGAAGCCAGTACTTCATAACTCATTCGCCACAGCCGCACCTGGACGGCCATTACACGGTCTTTGGTCGCGTCGTGCGCGGTCTGCCGGCGCTCGACGCAATCGTGCAGGGCGATCGCATTCTTTCCATCGAGGTACGTTGAGACTTATTGCAGTCATGGCGCTTGCCGTTGTCGCGGCATGCGCACCGAGGGCCAGGCCGTTGGCAGGAACACCGGCGCCGGAGAGAAAACTTCCCGCTATTCAGCCGCCACTGGGTCACAGGCAAATCGTGTTTCGCTGGGACTACGAGGAGAACTCGCTCATTGCGCGTGGAGAAGGCGCGGTGCGCTTTGCATCTCCCGATTCCGCGAGAGTCGATCTCTTTCTCAACGGCGGCATTCTCGTGGGAAGCGCGATTCTCATCGACGATAAACTGAATGCGACGAACCAGTCGCAGGTGGAGCGTTTTCTTCCTCCTCCGCCAATGATGTGGGCCGCATTCGGTCGACTGGCACTTCCCGCGCTTCCCGACACGGTTCTTACCGTCGACGGGGAAGTGTTACATGCCGACATTGGGCGTCCGGCCGCGTGGCGTGTTACCATCAAGGGAAACCGCATAATGCAGCTTGCCCGCCTGAGCGGCGGGCGAATCGTAGAGGTAGTGACCAGAGACGACGGAGGGCGTCTACTATATGAAGTGCCCGGCCGCCGAAAGCTCTGGCTTGGAATCACCCGCGACGAAGAGGTTTTGCCCTTCAATGCGTCGATCTGGAGCCTTTAGTCTCGCCGGGCTCGTCCTGCTGCTCAGCGGATGCCTGTACGGATTCGCCGGCGGAGGACTTCCGTCGAATATTCACACCGTTGCTGTGATTCCATTCGAGAATCTCACGTCAGTTCCGGAGCTTCAGCAGGAGCTCGCCCTGGCGCTCCGCTCGGAGCTCCGTGACCGTCTCGGTCTTCGAGAGAGCTCGCAGAATCGAGCGAGCGCACTTGTTCGCGGGACCATTCAGCGATACGAAGCCGACATTCCCATCGGATACAGCGCGGGCAACAAGAGCCAGACGAGCGCCCGCCGCCAGCTTCAGATCTCGGTTGACGTCGAAATGATCGACCAGACCACAGGCAAGGCGCTTTGGCAGCGCAAGGGTCTCATGGGCGAAGGCCAGTATGAAGAGCGCGGGGAAGCCAACGGCCGTCGCACTGCGATTCAGAGAATCGTCAATGAGATAATTCAGGGAGCGCAATCGCAGTGGTGATTGCGAAGTCTCGCGGCGGCGCAAGCCGCCTCGGATGCCTGTTGCAGCTCCTCATCGCCGCCGGAATTCTTTACGTCGGAAAGCGAGCCGGTGAAGATGCGCTCATGTATTACCGTCTGCAGGACGCCATGCGCAACGAGGCAAACTTCGCTACAGTCCGCAGCGACAGCGAGATCATGACCCGCCTCAAGGCCTTCAGCGACTCGGTCAAGATCCCCGAATCGGCCAAGGATTTCAGCATCGCGCGCGATGAATCGTCGATCCGCATCTGGAGCGATTACGATCTCGAGTACAAGATTCCCCAGCTGAAGTACAGCAAGACATTCCATCTCCACCCGTCGGCCGAGAGAAAATTCTGACCCCTCGCTCGCCCGCAGAAAAAATCAAAACGTGGGAAGAGGCAGCCGCCTGGCGAAAGTCTGTCGGCGGTCGCGTCGTTTTCACTAATGGTGTCTTCGATCTCATTCACACCGGTCACGTCGATATTCTCAACGCGGCGCGAGCAAAGGGCGACGCGCTCGTCGTAGGCCTCAACACCGATTCCTCGGTAAAGCGTCTCAAGGGTGATGATCGACCGGTTCGCAATGAAGCCGAGCGCGCATATGTGCTCGCTGCTCTCGAAGCAGTCGATTGCGTCGTGCTTTTTTCTCAAGACACTCCACTCGAGCTTGTAAAAACTCTCAAGCCAGACGTTATTGCGAAGGGCGGCGACTACTCTATCGAGACGATCGTCGGCGCTCGGGAAGTTCGTGAATGGGGCGGAGAAGCAGTCGTCATCCCTCTCACGCCTGGCCACTCGACAACATCGATAATCGCAAAGCTTCGTGACGGATAATTCGAAAAGAACTGATAGAGCCAACTCCGACCTGAGAATAGTTACCCTCGAGCGCAACGTCGCACCCTACGCCGAGGGTTCGTGTCTCACGTCGTTCGGTACGACCAGAGTACTCTGCACCGCTTCTGTTGAAGACGGTGTTCCCGGATGGCGACGCGGATCGGGTCAGGGCTGGCTCACCGCAGAGTACGCAATGCTTCCTCGTGCAACGAAGACGCGCACATCGCGGGAGCGCTCGCAGGTTGGCGGACGCACGCAGGAAATTCAGAGACTCATCGGGCGCAGCGTTCGCGCCATGCTCGACGATTTCTCATTCGGTGAATTCACCATCAAGATCGATTGCGACGTGCTCGTTGCAGATGGTGGCACACGCACAGCTGCAATCACCGGAGCGGCAGTCGCCGTTGTCGACGCGTTCGACTGGATGGTGCAGAACGGAAAGCTCAAGACGACCGCAGTGAAACGACGCGTTGCCGCAGTCAGCGTCGGCGTGGTCGACGGCGAGCCGCGCCTCGATCTCGAGTACGTCGAAGATGTCCGCGCGGAAGTCGACATGAATGTCGTGATGGCATCGACAGGAGAATTCGTTGAAGTGCAGGGAACTGGCGAGCACGGCACTTTCGATCGCGCGCAGCTGAATTCACTCCTCGATCTCGCTGTCGCCGGAATTCAAAAGCTCGACAAGGCTCAGCAGGAAGCGCTTGGCCGGTAAGCTCAAGGTTCTCCTCGCGACACGAAGTGAAGGAAAGCTTCGCGAGCTGAGCGGAATTCTCGAGGAGGCAGGGCTCGAAGGAATCACGCTCGACGAAGAAGGAATCGCCTATTCCCCGAGCGAGGAGGGAATCGAGTGCTACGACACCTTCGAGGAGAATGCGTTAGCGAAGGCGCATTATTTCCACGCGATGTCAGGGTTGCCCACAATGGCCGACGACTCCGGATTGAACGTCGTCGCCCTCGGCGGCGCGCCCGGCGTGTGGAGCAAGAGATTTTCCGGCAGAGATGATTTGTCTGGACAGGATCTCGACGATGCGAACAACGCGAAGCTGATATCGGCGCTGGCCGGTCGACGAGATGTGAGCGCGAGCTATACGTGCGCAGCCGCGTTCGTCGACGAAGATGTTGAAGAAGTCGCGCTCGGCGAAACATTCGGGAAAATCATTCACGATCCGCTTGGGGCGAACGGATTCGGGTACGATCCGTACTTTTTTTCGACCGAGCTGCAGATGACCTTCGGCGAAGCGTCGACTGAGGCGAAGCAGGTCGTAAGTCACAGGGGCAGGGCATTCCGCGCGCTAGTCAATGCGTTGCGTGAGCGCGGCGGAATATTGTAGGTTTGTAGTTTGCTGTCGTAATTTCGGGGCGTAGCGTAGCCCGGTATCGCGCCTGCTTTGGGAGCAGGAGGTCCCCGGTTCAAATCCGGGCGCCCCGACTTTAAATTTCACGTTCTCTGCGCCAGTAGCTCAGTTGGATAGAGCAACAGCCTTCTAAGCTGTGGGTCGGGGGTTCGACTCCCTCCTGGCGCGCCAGAGTGCAGCAAAAAAAGCTCACGCGCCGTTAGCTCAATTGGCAGAGCAAATGACTCTTAATCATTAGGTTGTAGGTTCGATTCCTACACGGCGCATATATCGGCGGACGCCCGGGTGGCGTCCGCTTTTTTTGTGTGATTTTGCCCGCCTTCCTATATTCGGGCCACTTCACTCACCATTGCAGAACCGCCGAAACCGGAGCAACCGATACCCGAGCCGAGCGCCTCCCTCGATCTGGCAATTGTCGTTGCTGCTGTTGAGTCAGGCCGGTCCATTGTTCGATGCCTCGACGCGATTGCTCGAGAGCTCGACGGTCATTCCGTCGAGGTGATTGTCGTCGCGGCTGCAGGCGACGCGGTCGTTGAGCGGGCGGTCGAAAAGCGGGCGAGCATGCGGCCCGTATTCGTCGGTCGAGATGCGCTCACTCCTCAGATGTGGTCAGAGGGAATCGCGCAGTCTTCAGCGCCGGTATTTGCGCTTCTGACCGGCCACTGCTTTGTGAGCGAAGGATGGTCAGCCGCAATGCTGTCCGCATTGTCTGACGCCGCGGCCGCTGGTGGACCGATGCGCCTTGCCAGTGATGCGAGCGCGACCGACGCTGCGATTTTCTTCCTGCGTTATTCCGCCTACCTCGGGGAAACATCCTCGAAATCAGTGCGCGACATTCCCGGTGATAACGCGGCGTATGTTCGCAATCGCATCCCCGCGGGTTCATGGACTCGTGAAACCGGTTTCTGGGAGCATGACGTAAATCGCGAGCTCGTCGAGAGCGGTGAGAGCATCGCATGGGCGGGTGATGCGGCTGTCGAATTCGGAAGCTCGTTCACGCTTGGGTCGATCTGTCACCACCGGTTCGAGCACGGAAGATTGTTCGGCATCTCCCGCGCTGAGCGCGGTGAAAGCAGAGCACGTATTGTGATCGGATTTCCACTCGTGCCCTTTATTCTTGCATTGAGATCGTGGAAGCGTGTCTCTCGGATCGGTCGGTATCGCGCAAGGTTTCTGTCGAGCCTCCCGCTGATGCTTGTCATCGCATTCTGCTGGGCGCTCGGAGAAGCAGCAGGCGCACTGGAGGCAGGCAGTGCTCATCGGCGTTGACGGCACGTGCTGGGCGAATGAGAGGGGCTACGGCCGCTTTGCACGAGAGGTCGTGAAAGCGATGGTCAAGCTCGCGCCCGTCGATCGCTTTCGATTCTTCGTCGACGATGCATCTCATCTGCGACTCAAGCTCGATGCACCAAACGTCGAGTATGTTCGCGTTGCAACGTCGGTCGCCCCATCGCGAGCTGCATCAGCATCCGGATTTCGCTCTCCTGCTGACGTGTTCGCAATGACACGCGCAGTAGCGAGCCACCGCACGGACGTGTTCTTCTCGCCGTCGGTCTACACGTATTTTCCGCTGCCACCGCGCACGCGTGCGGTCGTCACGATTCACGATGCAATCGCGGAGCGTTTTCCGTCACTTACCGTTCCGTCGCTCCGAGCACGCGTGTTCTGGAGCATGAAGATGAAGATGGCTCTCTCGCAGGCAACGCGGATTCTCACTGTATCGGATTACGCTGCAGACGACATCGCAAAGATCCATCACGTGCCCAGAGCGAAGATCGACGTGGCCAACGAAGCCGCCGCCGAAGACTTTGTGCCCCGCGACGAGTCCGCCGTCCGTGAGGCTGCGAGAAAACTGAATCTTGCCGACGACGACCGCTGGTTCATCTATGTAGGGGGATTCAATCCGCACAAAAACCTCGAGTCGATCATCCGCTCGCATGCCGCGACCGCCGCACGTATTCCAGACAAGCCACCACACCTGCTGCTCGTGGGCACTCTCGATGCCGACGTGTTCTTTCGCGACCTGGCCGGTGCAAAGGCTGAAATCGAAAAGGCAGGGACTGAATCGCTTGTCCACTGGACGGGTTTCATCCCGGATCACGAGCTGAGCGCACTCCACTCGGGCGCAATCGCGCTGGTCATTCCATCCGCGGCGGAGGGCTTTGGCCTCCCAGCTGTCGAGGCGGCAGCGTGCGGAACGCCCGTGATCGCGACTGTCGAGAGTCCTTTGCCGCAATTGCTCGAAGGGGGCGGCATCTTCGTAACCCCCGGGGACGACAATGCGCTTGCGAGCGCGATGTATTCACTTGCGACCGATGACGCCATGCGCGCGCAGATGGCGATGCGGGCGCTCGAGCGCGCGCGAGATCTCACCTGGGACAAGTGCGCGCGTTCTGCGCTCGCATCGCTCAGGGCCGCAGCGTGACGCTTCGCTTCTGTTTTCCTACGACCTTTTATCCGCCTTTCAGTTTTGGTGGAGATGCAGTCGCGGTGCAGAGACTTGCACGCGCGCTCGTGCGGCGCGGACACGAAGTCACGGTCGTGCACGATGCCGATGCGTACACGGCGGTATCGCGCGGACATTATCCGAAAGCGCCTGCGCAGACCGACGGCGTCGAGGTAATCGGCCTGCACTCCAGTCTCGGACATTTATCGCCGCTCATCGCGCACCAGACAGGCAAGGCGATAGTGCACCGCAAAACTCTGCGAAATCTTTTCGATTCGCGTCAGTTCGACGTTGTGAATTTTCATAACACGTCGCTCATCGGCGGTCCGGGAATTTTCGGAATCCCGATGTCGGCGACGAAAGTTTATAGCGCGCACGAGCACTGGCTCGTGTGTCCCACCCACGTCCTCTGGCGACACAAGCGGGAAGTATGTCCGGAACGACAATGCTTTCGCTGCCAGCTGCACTATCATCGCCCTCCGCAGCTGTGGCGTTATACGCGCGGCTACAAAAAACTGCTCGCGCAAATCGACCTCTACATCGCGATGAGCGAATTCAGCAGGCGAAAGCACAAGGATTTCGGATTTCCCGAGGAGATGTCGGTGCTCCCTCCATTCAGTGACGAGCCTGCATACGACGAGAATCACATGCCGCACGAGCGACCATACTTCTTTTTCGCCGGGCGCCTCGAGGCCATCAAGGGACTTCAGACCGTGCTGCCGATCCTCGATCAGGTGCCCGGTATCGATCTTCTCGTCGCTGGGCAGGGGAGCATGCGCGAAGAGCTCGAGAAGCAGGCGCCGCCGCAGGTGAAGTTCCTCGGGCGGGCGGATGCGAGACAGCTTGCATCGCTCTATCGCGGCGCGATCGCGACGATAGTTCCGTCTGTCACATACGAAACGTTCGGGCTTACCGTCGTTGAGTCATTCGCAACGGGAACCCCTGTCATCGCTCGCCGATTGGGCCCGCTGCCCGATATCGTCGAAAGCTGCGATGGCGGATTGGTATTCTCGACGGACGACGAGCTCGCTACCGCACTCAAGCGTCTTGCCTGCGATTCCACCCTCCGCGCGCAGCTCGGCGCCAATGCGAGAAAGGGCTTCGAAGAGCGCTGGTCCGAAGACGTGATCGTCCCGCGCTACATCGACCTCGTGCAATCGGCGAGACGGAAGAACGCGTGAAGGCTGTTCTCACCTATCATTCGATTGACGATTCCGGTTCAGTGATCTCGGTGAGTCAAACTGAGCTCGCGCGACAGCTCGATGATTTGCGCGCGTCAGGCGCGACCGTCGTTCCGCTCGAAACGCTTCGCTCTTTGCCCGACGATGCTGGTGCGGTAGCGATAACATTCGATGATGGATTCAGAAATTTCGCTGAGCTCGCCCTTCCCGTGCTCGCCGATCGACAAATCCCTGCGACAGTCTTCATCGTGGCAGATTACGTGGGATCCAGTAACGACTGGGAGAGCAAGGATTCGCGAGCCAGTGTCCCGACGCTTCCATTGATGACGTGGTCGGAGCTTCGCTCGCTCGGTCCTGACATCCAGATCGGAGCGCATGGTCTGTCCCACAAATCCTTGAAAGCACTAGACCCCTCCTTGGTGGAAAAAGAACTCACGGGTTGCGCACGGTTGATGGAGTCTGAGCTCGGAAAGCAACCGTCAACATTCGCTTTTCCCTATGGCGACTTCGACGACGCGTCTCTCGCCGCGGTTGGCCGCCATTTCCGCTTTGCGTGCACAACTGAGTTTTCGGTGTTGAGCCGCGACACAAATCCGCACGCAATCCCGCGCCTGGACAGTTTCTATTTCCAGGAGAGCTCGAGACTGCGACGCTTCGGCTCGCGTGAGTTCGCAGCGTGGGTAAAGGTTCGCCGCGTTGCGCGAACGGCACGCCGGAGATTGACGGAGCCCAGAGGTTGATGAAAGCCGCGCTCAGGTTGTCGGTTGTTGTCCCGGCTCACAATGCGGCGTCATACATCGAGCGAGCGCTGAGTGCTCTCACCGCGAGCGACCTCGCTCGAGCGGAGTGGGAGCTGATCGTCGTCGACGACGCAAGCAGCGACGAGACAGCGACCATCGCGAGCAAATACGCCGACCGGGTAATCACTACCGGCGAAAATGCTCGCGGTCCTGCCTTCGCAAGAAATCGCGGAGCCGAAATCGCGCGGGGACAAAGCATCGCATTTGTAGATGCGGACGTGATCGTAAAGCCTGATGCATTGTCGCGAATGGCTGATCGCATCGAGGAAGATCCCGCGCGTGTCGCAGTGTTCGGCGCATACGACGACGAGCCCGACGATACGTCGCTCGTCTCGACGTATCGCAACCTTCTTCATCACTACACTCACGTTCAAACCGCGGGCGAGGTAGGGACATTCTGGGCTGGTTGCGGTGCCGTAAGAGCGTCCGCATTTCGCGCAGTCGGCGGTTTTGACGAGAATCGTTATCCTCGTCCGCAGATCGAGGACATCGAGCTCGGATACCGGATGCGAAAGCAGGGAACGATCCTGCTCGATCCATCAATTCAAGGCAAGCATCTCAAGAGCTGGTCGGTGCTCAAGATGATGCGCACTGATTTCAGTGATCGCGCCGTTCCCTGGACGCGATTGCTGCTCGCTAACCGCAACGACAAGGCAGCATCGAATCCGAGTCTCGGTTTGCGAGCGCTCGCAGCTACAGCGTTTGCGGGCCTTGTCCCAGCGTTCATTCTGCTGGCTATCCTGTTGCGACAGCCACTCCTCTTTATCGCCGCCGGAATTTCGCTCGCGATGGTCATCGCGCTCAACGTTGCATTTTACTCGTGGATCAAGCGGCAGGGAGGCGCTTCACTCGTCGCAACAGCGGTTCCGCTGCATTACGGCTATCACTTGCTGAGCGCCGCGGCAATTCCTGTTGGCGCAGCAAGATTTCTTATGTCCGACGGGCCGGGCAACACGTCGACTCCCACCGGAAGCCGCTTTGTCCCGCTTGCATCGGGAGAAATTGGATCGCGACTCATAGCCTTCGTAGCAACCGCGTATCTCGCCCGCACACTCGGCGCTTCCTCATTCGGTCTGATCGCATTTGGAATGGCATTCGTGAACCAGTTCGGGATGGCGTTGTCGGTTGGTATCGGAGAGGTCGGCTCGCGTGAAGTTGCCAAAGACACCGGCAATGCGGCGGCGCATGCTTCGGCCGGAGTCTCGCTTCGCCTTATCGTCGCGAGCATCGCCATCCTGGCGATTGTCGCGATGTCATTCGCGTTGCGACTCGATCCGCAAAAGCGCCTGATGACGTGGCTCTTTGCATTCACGCTCGTGCCGATGGCAATCGATACCGGATGGGTTTACAAGGGACTGGGTTCCACGACGCGCGTCGGAAAGGCAATGGTGCTGGACCAGCTTACATGCCTGCTCCTGATCGTGGCGCTCGTTCACGGCGCCGCTCACCAGACGCGAGTGCCAATCATCCAGATGCTGGGAGACATTGTCGGCGCTGCGGTTCTTGGAATTCCTCTCATGCGCGGACAATGGCGGTGGCCCGAAAAGGGGAAAGTGCGCGAGCTCGCAAGTCGATCGAGCCTCATTACGGCATCGCGCATCCTGCGAATGATCGTCATCTCATTCGACACTGTGCTGCTGGGACTTCTCGTGACATCCCGTGAAGTTGGATGGTACTCAGCCGCGTATAGAATCGTGTTCTTCGTGATGGCGATTCTTTATGCATCGCACGTTGCCTTTCTGCCGGAGATTGCGCGCTCTGCAGAGGATTCGCGGGCGATGAGCTCCATGATGTCGAAGTCGATTGGCCTCGCTCTATCGGTTACCGCGCCCTTTGTCGTTGGCGGATACATGCTGGCGCCCTCGGTGATGCGACTGGTTTTCGGAGACGGCTACGTGAGCGGAGCGGGTGCGCTCAAGCTTCTCCTGGTGAGTCTGATCTTCCTTGCAGTACACGCTGCTACGCGAAGCGTCTTTCTCGCTCTCAATCGCATGGGTGTCGAGGCAATCATCATCGCAATCGGCGTCGCGGTCAACGTCGTGATGAATTTCATTCTCATCCCGCGTATGGGGATTACCGGGTCTGCGATTGCAGCCGTTGGCGGCGAGGTCGTCACAATGGTGGGAGCGCTGTCTGCCGTAGTGGCCTTTGGCATCAGGCCGGATATGCGTCCATGGATTCCTGCAATCGTTTCCTCGGCACTTCTCGCAGCAGAGATTTACCTCATAGCCGACGCGACGCCGGTTATCGTCACAATCATTCTCGGTGCGATCGTCTATACGCTTTCGATTGTCGCGCTCACTGTGATCTCGAGACGTCGACACAATCTTCTTCTCGCCGAAGCATGAGCGACGCACCCCGAATTTTTTCTGCGCCTTACTACGAGCGCATGCGGCTTCTCGAGGCCGGCTCGTGGTGGAACGCGGGGATGCGCGACATCGCTGCGGAGCTTCTCGAGCGCGCCGATCTTCCAGAATCCGGAACGCTGATCGACGTGGGGTGCGGATCCGGTCAGACAATGTCGTGGTTCGAGCATGAGCATCCCGGCTGGAAATCTGCAGGGATTGATGTCTCCGCGGACGGCGTGAATTCCGCACGCGCCGCAGGTCTCGATGTCACGCTTGCCGACGCCCTCAGGCTTCCGTTCGCATCTCAATCGGCGGAGCTGATCATCACGCTGGATGTGTTGCAGCATCTTCCATTTCCAGCGGGGGATACCGAGTGCCTCGCCGAATGCGCGCGCGTGCTCAAGCCCCGTGGATATCTCTTCATAAGAACCAACTGTCAGTCCATTCCGCGCGCGACGGATGATCCGGCGAACATGTTTCGCAAATACGATCCGGATGACCTGGAGCGAAAGCTCAAGAGCGCCGGCTTCGAAGTCATCGCATTGAGCAGGGCGAATGCAATTCTGGGATTCGCGGAGGTTCTTCGGGAGCTGCGAGCGTCGCGCGAATCCGGAGCGGGCTATCACGGTTTGCTCGCTGTTCCAAATCAGAAGAGGGGACTAGGTTACTCCGCCAAGCGCGCCATACTGCGCGCCGAAGGGAAGCTGATATCAGGCGGAGCTCGGCTTCCCGCTGGACGTTCGATTGTTGCGCTCTGCCGGATCCCTCCACACTCGAGATGAAAAAAGGAACGATCGCAGTCATTGGCTGCGGCGAAGCAGGATATGAGATGCATCTTCCCGCGCTTGCGCGGATGAAGAACGTCACTGTCGTTGGCGCATGCGACAACGATGAAGGGCGCCGTCAGCGTGCGGCATCGAAGTTCTCCGTCCCGGTCTTTGCCGATTATCGCGAGATGCTCGCGAAGGAAAACCCGGAGACCGTCATCATCGCCACACCTCCCGACATGCACACTGCGATGTGTCTCGAGGTGATTGAAACCGGCGCGAACATCATCTGCGAAAAACCTTTCGTCCCGAATGTTGCGGAAGGTCTTCAGATAATCGAGGCCGCGAACAGGAAAGGCATTCGCATCGCGCTCAATCACGAGTTTCGTGAGATGCCGGTTTTTCGCGCATTGATAGACGCGACGAGAAAGCCGGGGGAGAAAATTTTCTTCGCATCGCTGTGGCAGAACACGGACGTGCCACCCTGGACCGAGAAAGGATGGAGAGGCGCGATGCTTCGCCGCACGCTGCACGAAGCGGGAATTCACCTCATCGACTACATCCTCGCGTTGTTTGGTGAGACTCCGAAATACGCATGGGCGTCGATGTCAGCCGGTGGACTGCACGAAGGCGGCTCCGACGCACTGGTAGTTGTTTCGCTCGAGTTCTCAGGTGGGCGCATCGCTCAGCTCGTGCAGAATCGTCTGTGCAAGGGAGAGACTCACTACTTCGAGGTACGCGCCGATACTCCGACCACGTCATATCGCGCATCATTCGGTGGACGTGCGCGTCTCACGACTGGACTGTACCGCAGCACCATTCCTCACGTGAGATTCGACTACGGAGTATCGGGCATGGCGTGGACGGAGCACGGCAACAAGCGAAAGCTGCTTGCCAGAAATCCTCCCGATCCTCGGGTTGTTTCAACGCAGCTCATTCTGGAGAGATCGCTCGAAGCGTTTCGCACTGGAGGCAAGCCTCCAGCATCGCCTGAAGACGCGCTCGATTCGCTGCGCGTGATCGAAGCCTGCTACACATCCGCACAGAACGGAATGCGGATGCCGATCGAGGCCTGAGTTCATTGCCGCGACGCGACCTCAAGGTAGCGATTGTCGGCGCGGGAATGATGGGGGAGATGCATGCGCGCGCAGCACAGCATTGCGGCGCGACGGTTGTCGCAATTGCTGACAGAGACACAGCGCGCGCTCGTGCACTGTCGGAAGAGATCAAGACACAGCGGCAGGTCTTTGATCCCGTTGAAGTCCTGTCGCTGCAGGATGTGAATGCAATTCACATTTGCACGCCACCCCATGAGCATTTCGAAATGTGCGAGCGCGCACTGCTGGCGAATCGAAGTGTGCTCTGTGAAAAACCGATTGCACCAACCGCTGCAGATGCACGAAAACTGACCGCGCTTGCCGCCGAGCGTGGCGTGATTGTCTGCCCGGTGCATCAGTTTCCATTTCAGCATGGAGTGCACCGGGCGGTTGATTCGCTGAAAGTGATCGGCCCGGTCGTGCATCTCTCTGCGGAGATGTGCACTGCGGGAGCCGATAAACGCGATGATGAGGGAATGCAGCTTCTTGCGCTCGATATCGTCACCCATGCGCTTTCGCTGTTCAGGACATTCGGCGTCAGCGCACTCGAGACCGTCGACTGGAGTGTCGTATCTCCGCGACATGGCGAAATGCTGTTGAGCGGCGCGTCAGGAGAGGTGGGCCTTTCGGCGCTCATTTCAACGCGCGGCCGTCCAACGTCGAATGTCTTCCGTGTGATTGGCGCAAATGGAACTGCAACCATCGATCTGTATCACGGATTCGCCGTCGTCGAAGAAGGGAAGGTTTCGCGAGCGCGCAAGGCTGCGCGTCCATTCACATCATCCGCAGCGACCTTTGGAGCAGCTGCCGCAAACGGGCTGATGCGTGCATTCGCAGCCGAGACTGCGTTTCCGGGACTTCGTGATCTTGTAGGTGTTTTTTATGACGCCGTCGAAAAAAAACGATCCGCACCCATCTCATCGGGCGAGATGATCGACATCGCCGCGGCGCGCGATCGGATCGTCAACCTCAGCCGCGATCGGTCTCCGGCGCAGTCGTGATGCGCGCAGGTCTCTTTTTCGTCACGTAACCCAGCCATTCTCCCCACGACCACGCAAACACCATCGTGAGAATCGCCGGAAGCGCCCGGCGAAATTCACCCATGAGCTCGGAATCCTGGCGCGCCTTCGACGACATTCGCTTCATGAGCAGCACCGGAAGAAGCGGGGCAGCAGCGATGTAGTAGAGACGGCGCGACATCGGCTCGTGCGCAATTCGCGTCGCGCCAAACAGTCGCCCGAACGCATATCGCTCGTAGACTGCATCACCAAACGTGACGTCGCGGCGCACGTAAACCTGAACGCGCGGCGTGAGCCACAGCGGGCCACGCGCATCGCGCAGGGAATCGTGAATGATTGTCTCGTGAAACCCTGCCGCCCACTTGTCCGCGACAGCGCGAAGGTCTTCGGCGCGATAGGCTACGTTGCACACGCTCAACGTGGGCGCCGGCCCTTCTGCGACAGGGTTCATGTAGCGGAAGAAATCGACGAAGCAGAACGCCCACATCGCGGGAGATATACCCGGCATCGGCTGCACGAGTCCGCCAACCGCTGCTTTTCCAGCGGGCGGAGTTGCCAGTATCTCGGAAAGCCAGTCGCGACGGGCAACGCAGCTATCTTCCGTAAGGACGATGCGTTCTCCCGTGCACCCCTTCAATCCGAGAACGGTGAGCTCGATCGGCGTGTCGCGCCCGGCTTCCTGAACGAAGACAACGTTCGGAAACTCTGACCTGAGCGCCTCCACGCCGCGCATTCTCGAATCTGCAGCAACCACGATCTGCGGCGTCGTCGATGATTCCTGTTCCCGCAGTGCCTGAAGAGAGCGGCGCAGCTGGGGCGCGCTGCAGATCGCAACGACGATCACACTGACTGATTCCAATCGCGGGGCTGTTGTCGCTGCGCTTTCTGTCATTCGTCGTTGCGGGTGATGTCGATGGTCTGCCAACTTAACGGGCAGAAGAACGCACAAACAAGCTTGACGACATCAACTTTTCTCGACGAGATTCTCGCGTGTCCCGCCTGCCGCGGGACAGTTACCCGCTCAGGGCAATCATACACGTGCGACGTTTGTGCGCGCGTGTTTCCGATTCGCTACGGTATTCCCGATTTCCGGCTCATGCCGGACCCATATATCTCGATCGAGCGAGAGATTGGAAAAGTGGAGGGCTTTACAGCCCCCGGGAGATCCTTCGCGGAAATGGTCCGCGCGTATTACTTCCTCACGCCCGAGAGTCCGCGGAACCTCCATTCGCGATATAGGGAGGCTATGGAAGCAGCTGTTGCACGCGGAGCAGGGATCGTGTCCAAGCTCCAGGAAAAGTTTCCAGAATCAAAGCGCAACGCACTCCTCGACCTGGGCTGCGGCACGGGCGGAATGACAATCGCGGCGACGGGATCCTACCAGAACGTCGTCGGTGTCGACGTCGCGCTCCGCTGGCTCGTCATGGGGAAGCAGCGACTCGACGAAGCAGGTATCAAGGCACCCCTCGTCTGCGCAAATGCGGAATCGCTGCCGTTCAGGCAGGGCGTATTCGATGCTGTCGTTGCCGATTCAGTGATCGAACACGTGAGAGACTCCGCAAAGATGCGCGATGAGACACTCCGCGTCCTCGTGTCGTCAGGCGCATTCTTCTTCGTGACCAACAATCGCTACAGCGTTCTCCCGGAACCGCACGTTCGCATTCCCGGATTTGGATTGCTGCCGAGGAAGGCAATGGAGACCGTATCGTGGGCGCTGAGAAAAACGCCATACAAGGCGAAGCTGCATTCACGACGTGAGCTGCGAAAGCTTTTTCGCGGCAGCGGTGAAGTGATGCTTCCGTACTATTCAGAAGGAGAGCTCGGAAAACACAACGAGCCACTGCGAAAGAAGTGGGAGCGCCTTCGATCGAACGCAGCCTTCAGGGCATTCGCCGGCGCGATCGTCCCTCAGTACTTCATTGCCGGCTCGCTGCGTGCCACCCCGCGAGCTGAAGGATCAGGATCGAGATAGCGGTCACGCCAACGAGAGTCATCACGAGAACATTTCTCGATTCGATCACCTGATAGATGATGCCGTGTGCAATTGCTGCAGCGACTGCGAAGTATGCTATGCGCTGGATTTTCTTCCATCGTGCCAGCCCGATGGCGCGAATGGAGATGTTGTTCGAGATCGCGACGAGCACCAGGAGAATCAACGCAGACACGAGGCCTAGCCAGTTCGTGACGACGAACGCATAGGCGATCTTTCCCGGATCGGGCGGCAGCGTGAAGTACTTCCGGATGTCGCCGCCAAGATGCACCTGAAGTCCCAGGACCGTATGGATCAGTGCCGCTACGCCCGCCGAGATCCCGATATCTCTGCGCATCGCATTGTGCACAGGATTGTTCTGCTTCCTGATGACACGCAGTGGCCCGAGCACAAGCGACAACGCAAGAAGAAAGTATGACGCGTACGCGGTGCCGGTGCTCCAGAATTCGACGCGTGTTTTTGCGCCGGATAGCTCACCCGCGATCGCCGCAACTGCCAGCGATGCTGCGACGATCGCGGCGACGCGGGGAGTTAGTCGCAGAAGTCTATTGCGCGCGTGCCAGCGCGTTGTAGAGGCTGCCTATCGCCATCCCTATCGCGTAGCCGATCACGAAGAGGTAGGCGAAGCCGATGAACGCGCCGCCTACGCTGACTCGATATCCGGGAAGCAGAACACCGAGAAGCGACAGGTGCGCGCCCACATTCTCTCCGCCTTTCATCAGGAGAAAAATCGTGGCCACGAATAGTCCAAGTCCCAATAGCAGGCCCATGGCGATTCCCCAGGCCCGCGCATTCAGCTTCAGCAGCGCCTGGCGATATGCTTCGCGGCTTGCATCGGGTGTGCGTGTGTCGATCATATGTGGTCCAGGAAATCACTGGTTTCGTCCAGCTCCGCGCGAGTGCGGAGCAGGAACATCGAGACTGCGAGAATGAGATTGCGGAGAAAAGCCAGCAGCCATCCGGCAACGAATCCAACGCCCAGCGCCCATGCTGCGCCGACGAAAACACCGCGCCACGATACCGTGTAGCCAGCGAAATAATTGCCGAGAAGGTTGAGTCCGAGCCACGGCTTTGCAAGCATCAGATCCACCGCCGTCGTCAACGCGAGAGCGAGTGCGGCGGTAACGCCTATCGCCAGGCCGAATGCCCGCTTGTCGACTGGTGCAAACAGGTAGCGCGTCGTTTTGGGTAAATCATCTACTGCATCTGCCTGAATCGATTGCTGCAGTGAGTTGATTGTGCTCATGTCGCTGCTCCGGCTTGAGTGAGTGGTTTGGCCGGCTCCTGAATTCGCTGCTCCTCGTGATACTCGAGGTCGGTGTTCACACCCCAGATGTCATGGTCGGCACCATTCATGTTCTCCACGGCAAGCATCGCGGTGTACATCGAATGGTCCTGGTTGTTGTACTTGTGCATTCCGTTCCTGCCTACGGTGTGCAGGTTTGGAATCGTGTCGAGAAAACCACTGATGGTGTCAACGTGCTCGCGATACTCGGCGTCGTAAATCGGATACGCCTTCTGCATTCTCACAACCGCGCCGTCGACGACCTTCGCCCCGGGCGCGAGACCGAGCTGTGCGAGCTCCTTCGATGCCTGCTCGATCAGGGTACTGTCCTCTGAATCCCACAACCCATCGCCTTCGAAGCAGAAGTATTCCATCCCGATGCACGTCACCCCTTCAACGGGCACCATCGCCGCGCTCCAGTTGTTGAAATTCTGAATGCGTCCCACGACAACGCCCGGCGTATGCACGTAGATCCAGTTATCGGGGAAGAGATTCTCGCGATCGACAATCAGTGCGACGAGAATGAAGTCTCGATAATTGAGTCCTTCTCCGGCGCGCTGTACTGAAGCTGGTGCCGCATCACCCAGGCCACGCACGAGATGATTGAGCGGCATCGTGGAGATGAAATGCTCAGCTTCGATTGTCTGGGTGCCGCTCGCGCTTTCGGTGATCGCTGCGGTAACGTGGCCATCTTTCGTCTCGAATCCGGTGACTCTCGTCTCCATCATGATTCGTCCGCCCATCTCTTCGATGCGCTTCGCACACATCTCCCACATCTGTCCTGGACCAAGTCGCGGATAGCGGAACTCCGCGATGAGTGTCTTGATCGTCGGCGACCGGCGGTTGAGCGACGTTGCATTCAGGATCGCTTTACCGAGGGAAAGTCCCTGAATTCGCTGTGCTGCCCACTCCGCGCGAATCTCAGTGCAGGGAATTCCCCAGACTTTTTCCGTGTACGTCTTGAAGAAGATTCGGTAGAGACGGTCTCCAAACCGGTTAGACACCCACTGCTCGAGGTTGTCTTCCTGCGCTGACGGTGCGACACGCGCCTTGATGTAGCTCAGCACGATCTTTCCCGCTTCCCACATGCCGAGGCCCATTACGGCGTCGAGGGCTTTCAGCGGATAGTGGAAAAACCTTCCGTTGTAGAGAATGCGCGAGAGTCGCGGAACGTGAATGAATTCCTGTCCGAGAATTTCTTCCCACAAATCCTGTACTGGAGTGATCTTGGTGAAGAAGCGGTGACCGCCGATGTCGAATCGGAAATCCTTGTATCGCGCCGTTCGCGAAATTCCGCCGACCACGCTGTCTGCCTCGACGACAGTTACCTGGTATCCCTGCTTCGCGAGCTGGTACGCCGCGGTCAATCCGGCTGGCCCGGCACCGCAAACAACAACCCTGTCACCGGCCTCGAGACGGCGCGTGCGCGGATGCGCGCCGTTCGATGAGGGGCTTACCGCCATTCGACTGCGATCAAGCTGAAACCTTCCAGAGCTCAGTGTGAGTTTGTGTTCACTGCTGTTGCGGGCTTATCAAGATAGGCAACTCGGGCTCATGAGCCACCTTCAAACGGCGATTTACTAAAGAGGAAAAAGGCGAAACACCTGCACGTTGGCGTTGGGAGTGATGTACATGTACTCGGGCTTATAGAGAAAATCACCCCATTTCTCGATTTCATATCGCGTGTAGAGTCCAAACTCGCGTGCATCTTGACACTGTTCCTGCGTGCCGCATTCGGCGAGGACGTAGACAGGTATTCGCCGCGCGACTTCGGGCAACAGCGAGTCCGCGCGATAGTACTGGAATCCGGAGATAATCGTCCAGCGACCCGCAGTGCCATATTGCCCCACGAGTAGAACGCTGTCTCGCGGAAGCGTTGCGAGATATGAGCGCAGGTTTCCGAACGCGGTTGAAACATCGCGAACATACTGCGGCGCATGCGTGATGCGAATTGCTCTCGATGCCGGGGCAGCGGTTCCCGCGCTGCGCAGCATTCTCAGCCCGACGATTCCGGATATCGTCGCAACGACGATTGCGATGACCGCGACCCTGTTATGAACCAGGGGGATCCGGTCGAGGTTGGCTCGCGCTCCGAGCGCCACGAGACCGTAGTAAAAGAAGAGCAGCAGAAATGGCTGGTATGACATCATGTACCGCGTCGTACTCGGCAACATCGTCATCAGGAGCGGCAGGGGCAGGAGAATGTACACGGCCTCGGCAAGCAGTTTTCGACGTGTCGTCCACATTCCGTAAGCGATCAGTCCGGAAATGGAGAGGCCGACTGCAAGCCATACAGCGTCGCGTGCGCTTTCCGCGAAGTGAATGTGGAACGGCGGTTCTACAGGAGTCTGTGCGAACCCGAGATGAAATGCTGGAATGATCTGCGCCGGAAGCGCTACGCCGAAAACATTCAGCACCATTCCCACCTTGCTCGCCCGTCTCAGAAAGAACAGTGGCTCCGGCAAGTATCGGCCGAAGATCGCCTGGACGTTGAAGGCGACCATGATGAGCACGAGCAGGGCGGCGGCCGCGCCGGCAATGAGCAGCATTCGCGGAGAGATGTTTCCTCGCGCCCACCGGCCGCGCGCGAGAATGCCGGCGAAGACGATCACAGCCGGCGCTGTGAATCTCAGGCTGAACGCGATCGCGAAGAAAACTGCGAACAGAGCGATGTGAAGCTTTTGATCGCGAAGTCGCCTTGACGAGCAGATGATCGCTCGCGCAAGAATGATCGTGGCGATAGTGAAAAAAGCATACGGCGCGTCAACGAGTGGAAGAAAAATGTTGGCGAGCCAGATTGGGGTGAGAAGCAGCATCGCGAACGAGAACGCGATGATCCATGCGTGTCGCCGCTCTGGGTGCGGCCAGCTCATGACGTACGCGGACATGATGCCGAGGCCGGCGAGCAGCGGGATGTTCATCAGCTGCATGATGCGAAGCTGCCGGTCGAACTCCGACGAGAGGAGAAGGGCCGGCGCCCGCAGTACGCCTGGCATTGCAGCGTAGGCGAACGGCCGCATGTTGACCGCCCAGCGTGCGGCCGTATTCCCGTGCTCTACGAGCTGCTTTGCCTTGAGCCAGTAGTTGAGCGGGTCAGTCTGGATGCGGGAATAAAAAAAAGCGGGAGGGATGAGGAATACGACGGCGACCATCGCCGCAGCGAATGCGCACGAGATGAGAAGAATCGCTTTTCGTTCACGGCGCAGGAATGCGCCGAACGGCTCAAGCTGGAGATGGTATTCGTAGGTCTCGTGCAGGTGGGGCAATGCTCTCCTGGTTCAAGCCGCACTTCCTTTTGAATGCGAGGCAGACAATACTTCGGCGAGTAGGCTGGAGCAATGTGTACGCCCGTTCTGGAGCAGCAGGAAGACGCAATGCCGACTGAAGAAAAGCCAAGCAGGAACGAAGACGAATATTTTGCGAAGCGTGATGCCGACTTGATGAAGGAGCGCCGCGCGAGACTCGATGAAGAGAGGCGCAGGCAGGAGCGGTTCTCTCACCACAACAAATGTCCCAAGTGCGGATGTGACCTCGAGGAGAGCGAGCACAACGGCATCAAGATCGACCAGTGCGCGGAGTGCGATGGGATCTGGCTCGACAAGGGTGAGCTGGAGCTGATCGAAGAGATGGATCGCCGTAATCCACAGAATCGCTACAATTTTGTAGAATCTCTTTTCAAGCTGGTTCGCTGATGCCGACTCGATCGGGTGGTTTAAGAGAAAGGGCCGATGCGCTTTATCGCGCGGCCGACGAATGTCACCGGCAGCACACGAGGCATGCGAAGCTCGTCGAGGACGACGCTCCCGATGAGCAGCAGAGAGATGCTCTCGAGGCCGCCTTTATTTGCGATGACACTCTCGCGTCCGCGATGACGGCTTACGAGAGCGCCAAGGATCATGGTCCTGCGCACGCAGATGACGCGTGGTGGCACAAGGGAAACATGCTGTGGCATGCGAGCAAGCAATTCATTCGCCGTCATGCGAACTGTGAAGGGCTTTCGCAGCGTGTGAAGAAAGGATCGCCGGACCGGCTCGCGCGGCTTACGCTGAGCTTCGATCTCGAGGCTTCGGCACTCCTCAACCTCAAGATGGCGGCGGATTCTTATCGCAGCGTGAGGCCCGAAGCGGCAGCGTAGGCCAGTCGCTGCTTGATTTTGGCCACGATCATCTCGATGGCCACCGAATTGTGCCCGCCCCTCGGCACGATGATGTCCGCGTAGCGCTTGCTTGGCTCGACGAACTGGAGGTGCATCGGCTGTACTGTAGAGAGGTACTGGTCGATGATCTCGGCGAGAGGGCGTCCTCGCGATTTGATATCGCGCTGAATTCTTCTAATGAGACGGACGTCTGCATCGGCGTCGACGAAGACTTTGACGTCGCAGAGATCGCGCACTCTTTCATCGACAAATAGAAGTATTCCGTCGATGACGATGACGTCGGATGGCTCGACGGCGCGGGTCTGGTCTGATCTCAGGTGGGTGACGAAGTCGTAGACCGGCTTGTCGATGCAGCGACGTTCGGAAAGAGCTGCCAGGTGTTCGGTGAGGAGGTCGAAATCGAACGCGTCGGGGTGGTCCCAGTTGAGGTGCCGGCGTTCGTCGAGGGTGAGGTCGGTGAAGTTCCGATAGTAGGCGTCCATGTCGATGAACGCGACGGAGAGATCACCGAGATTCTCGGCAACGTTCCTGGCGACCGTTGATTTGCCGGACCCTGAGCCGCCGGCGATACCGATAATGAGGGGTTTCGACACGCGAAGAATTTACAAGAAAAGCGAGTCGCCAGGTTGAAGCTGAAATTCGCGCGGAACACATTTTCATGCTGAGTGTATCGATTTGTCCGCGACATTTTTCCCTCTGAAAAACTCTTGGAAAAAAGGTTGAGCTGAGGGGTTGAAGTGAGCAACTGAACGCAATAGAATGCGTTCCCCGCGCTAAGCTCGTGAGTTGAAAAACGCCGAGAGAAATGGGCGGGAGATCGTCGAAAAAGTTTCTTCAAACACTTGACGATCGGTCAATAAAAAGCTAAGATTGAAGGCTGCCTGAGAAAATGGCATGCTAACGTTGTTTGAAAATCGAAGTTGAGATCAAAGTGATGTGCGAGGCGAAGTCAATTTGGCTGATCTTATCAGGGATTAGCTAAGACTTTAAATCTGATAATTACTTGTGATTCCGGACGCTAACCTTTTGAGGATGCGTCCGATGAAGGTGCCGCGTTCGGAGAGCAATCAAGCTATTCAACTATTGGAGAGTTTGATCCTGGCTCAGGATGAACGCTGGCGGCGTGCTTAACACATGCAAGTCAAGGGGGCCCAGCAATGGGCAACCGGCGAACGGGTGCGTAACACGTGAGCAACCTACCGAATTGTGGGGGATAGCCGGCCCAACGGCCGGGTAATACCGCATACGATCGAGACGAGGCATTTCGACTCGATGAAATCTACGGAGCAATTCGAGGGGCTCGCGGCCTATCAGCTAGTTGGTGAGGTAACGGCTCACCAAGGCAACGACGGGTAGCTGGTCTGAGAGGATGGCCAGCCACATTGGGACTGAGATACGGCCCAGACTCCTACGGGAGGCAGCAGTGGGGAATCTTGCGCAATGGCCTAACGGCTGACGCAGCGACGCCGCGTGAGGGATGAAGCTCTTCGGAGTGTAAACCTCTTTTGCCCGGGACGAATTGCCAGTTTTCACTGGCTTGACGGTACCGGGTGAATAAGCACCGGCTAACTCCGTGCCAGCAGCCGCGGTAATACGGGGGGTGCGAGCGTTGTCCGGAATCACTGGGCGTAAAGGGCGCGTAGGTGGTCTGATAAGGGTGTGGTGAAAGCCCGGGGCTCAACCCCGGGTCGGCCGTGCCGACTGTTAGACTAGAGTGCTGTAGGGGCAGGCGGAATTCCGGGTGTAGCGGTGGAATGCGTAGAGATCCGGAGGAAGACCGGTGGCGAAGGCGGCCTGCTGGGCAGTTACTGACACTGAGGCGCGACAGCGTGGGGAGCAAACAGGATTAGATACCCTGGTAGTCCACGCCGTAAACGATGGGTACTAGGTGCCTGGGGGAGCGACCCCTTGGGTGCCGGCGCTAACGCAGGAAGTACCCCGCCTGGGGAGTACGGCCGCAAGGCTGAAACTCAAAGGAATTGACGGGGGCCCGCACAAGCGGTGGAGCATGTGGTTTAATTCGACGCAACGCGAAGAACCTTACCTAGGCTTGACATGCATGGGAAACTCCTGAGAAACCAGGAGCCTCCTTCGGGATCCATGCACAGGTGCTGCATGGCTGTCGTCAGCTCGTGTCGTGAGATGTTGGGTTAAGTCCCGCAACGAGCGCAACCCCTGTTCTTAGTTGCCAGCGCGTAATGGCGGGGACTCTAGGAAGACTGCCGGTGCCAAACCGGAGGAAGGTGGGGACGACGTCAAGTCATCATGGTCCTTACGTCTAGGGCTACACACGTGCTACAATGGATCGGACAGTGGGGGCCGAGGCAGCAATGCCCAGGCAATCCCAAAACCGGTCCTCAGTTCGGATTGTCGTCTGCAACTCGACGGCATGAAGCTGGAATCGCTAGTAATCGTGGATCAGCATCGCCACGGTGAATACGTTCCCGGGCCTTGTACACACCGCCCGTCACGCCATGGAAGTGGCGAGCGCCCGAAGTCCGTGTCGGAACCCGCAAGGGACCAAGCGGCCGAAGGCGAGCGTCATGACTGGGGCGAAGTCGTAACAAGGTAGCCGTAGGGGAACCTGCGGCTGGATCACCTCCTTAACGGAGAGAAACGAGTAGACTTGAGCTTGCTTAAGTTGAAAGTTCTCAACGAGTTCGCTCGTCTCGTATCATCCTTGATCTCAACGTCGATTCTTCTATATTGCTAGAAGATGTTTTGCTCGACAGGTGTCAGAGCCTGGCGAGTGCTTTTGCGCCCCTCTAACCGAGCTCCGGTGAGGTTAGTTGAGAGGCACAGTTGTTTGACAATGGAAGGAAGTAGTGATCGTGGGATTCGAACTTTGGGACCTGATAAGATCCTGAAGTTCAAGAATCAACACTGATTCAATTTCGTCGCGTCTTGCTTCAGCAATGGGGTAAGACAAGCGAGCAAAACTGAATCATTCGTTAGATTGCGCGTAAAAGTTGTGTTTGTTTGAGACAGAAATCTGATCAAGCGAAAGAATGTATGCCGGGGATGCCTGGGTACACGGAGGCGATGAAGGCCGTGGTAAGCTGCGATAAGCCAGGGGGAGCTGCACACAAGCTGTGATCCCTGGATGGCCGAATGGGGAAACCCGTTCATCAGAAATGATGATCACTCTCTTCGGAGAGAGCTAACCGAGGGAACTGAAACATCTAAGTACCTCGAGGAAAGAGAAATCAACCGAGATGCCCCAAGTAGCGGCGAGCGAACGGGGCCCTAGCCCAAACCATCACTCCTTGTGAGTGGTGGGGTTGTAGGAGCCACATACGGCACGTTCTAGAGTCAGCGGAAGTCTCCTGGAAAGGAGCGCCATAGACGGTGACAGCCCGGTACGTAAAGACCAGCGAACGTGTTAGTGGATTTCCTGAGTAACGCCCGAGCTCCGAGGAGTCGGGCGTGAAGCCGGGGGGACCACCCTCCAAGGCTAAAGACTCCCGTGTAACCGATAGTGAACGAGTACCGTGAGGGACAGGTGAAAAGCACCCCAGTGCGGGGAGTGAAAGAGATCCTGAAACGGCATACATACAAGCGGTAGGAGGCTGGGCATGACCTTCGGGTTGTGTCACGGCTGACTGCGTGCCTTTTGCATTATGATCCGGCGAGTTACTCCTGTGGAGCGTTTAGGCTAAGCTGGTATCCAGCGGAGCCACAGCGAAAGCGAGTCCTGAAAAGAGGGCGCTAAGTTCCATGGGGTAGACCCGAAGCCAGGGCGATCTACCCATGTGCAGGGTGAAGCGCGGGTAACACCGCGTGGAGGCCCGAACCGGTACGGGTTGAAAACCGTTCGGATGACGTGTGGGTAGGGGTGAAAGGCCAATCAAGCCTGGAGATAGCTGGTTCTCCCCGAAATCTATTGAGGTAGAGCCTCAGGGAAGCTCGCAAGAGCTGTTGTACGCAGGGGGTAGAGCGACTGGATGGGCGCGGGGGAGCGAAGCTCCTACCAACCCCAACCAAACTCCGAATACCTGTGTTATGTACCCTGGGAGGCAGTCGCTGAGCGATAATGTCCAGCGGCGAGAGGGAAAGAACCCAGAGCCACAGCTAAGGCCCCAAAATGACGACTAAGTATAGCGAAGGATGTGAAAGTGCCGTGACAACTGGGAGGTTGGCTTAGAAGCAGCCATTCCTTGAAAGAGTGCGTAATAGCTCACCAGTCCAGCGTTTTTGCGCCGAGAATGGTCGGGATTAAGTCGTCTGCCGAAGCTTGGCCTTGATACTTTGTATCAGGGGTAGGGGAGCGTTCTGATCTGCAGTGAAGCGGTCGTGGAAACGTGCCGTGGAGCGTTCAGAAGTGAGGATGCCGGAATGAGTACGCGCAAATCAAAGTGAAAACCTTTGACACCGTAAACCCAAGGATTCCTGCGCCATGGCAATCAGCGCAGGGTGAGGCGGAACCTAAGGCGAGGCCCCAGAGGCGTAGTCGATGGATAGCTGGCGAACATTCCAGCCCCGCCGTGTAAGCGTTATTACCGCAGAAGGGACCGTGTAACGAAGGGAAAGCGGCTTTGTGGATGGCCGTCCAACCGCGTAGGAGAAATCCGAGACGGGAGTGCGAGGATGCGGGGCAACCCAAGTCCAAGTTTTCTGGAGTCGACACGCAAGAAAATCTTTTGTCGGGAGTTTGCACGTGCGTCCGTACCGTAAACCGACACAGGTGGGTAAGGCGAGTAGCCTAAGGTGAACGAGTGAAACAGGGTCAAGGAACTCGGCATAATGATCCCGTAACTTCGGAAGAAGGGATGCCTTTTACGGTACCATTTTTTACATCTGGTGCTGTGGGAGGCCGCAGATAATCGGCTCAAGCGACTGTTTAGCAAAAACACAGGTGAGTGCCAAGCCGCATAAGGCGCCGTATACTCACTGACGCCTGCCCGGTGCCGGAAGGTTAAGGGGAGAGGTCAACCCGCAAGGGTGAAGCCTTGAGCCGAAGCCCCGGTAAACGGCGGCCGTAACTATAACGGTCCTAAGGTAGCGAAATTCCTTGTCGGGTAAGTTCCGACCTGCACGAATGGCGTAACGACTTGAGCACTGTCTCGACCCTGTGCTCGGCGAAATTGCAGTCTCGGTGAGGATTCCGAGTCCCCGCGACAGGACAAAAAGACCCCATGCACCTTTACTGTAGCTTGTCATTGTTCTTTGCATTCTGCTGTGTAGCATAGGTGGGAGACGCTGAAGCCCGGGCGCTAGCTCGGGTCGAGTCACCAGTGAAATACCACCCTGCAGCTTGCGAAGTACTCACCAAGATGAGGCAAACCCTCTCTGGGACCGTGGCAGGTGGGCAGTTTGACTGGGGCGGTCGCCTCCGAAAGAGTAACGGAGGCGCGCGCATGGTCCCCTCAGTGCGGTCGGTACTCGCACGCAGAGAGTGTAACGGCAGAAGGGGGCCTGACGGTGAGACAGACATGTCGAACCGCCACGAAAGTGGGCCGTAGTGATCCGGTAGCCTCGCGTGGGCGAGCTATCGCGCAACGGATAAAAGGTACGCTGGGGATAACAGGCTTATCGCATCCGAGAGTTCACATCGACGATGCGGTTTGGCACCTCGATGTCGGCTTATCACATCCTGGGGCTGGAGCAGGTCCCAAGGGTCCGGCTGTTCGCCGGTTAAAGTGGTACATGAGCTGGGTTCAGAACGTCGTGAGACAGTTCGGTCTGTATCCGTCGTGGGCGTTGGAGGTTTGAGGGGTGTGGACCCTAGTACGAGAGGACCGGGTCGAATTGCCCGCTCGTGTGCCGGCTGTGGTGCCAACTGCAACGCCGGGTAGCGAGGGCAAGCGAAGATAACCGCTGAATGCATCTAAGTGGGAAGCTTCCCCCAAGATGAAACCTCCCTGGAGCCTTGAGCTCCCTGAAGGGCCGGGAGAGACCATCCCGTCAAGAGGTCGCATGTGGACGTGTAGCAATACATTCCAAGCAGAGCGATCCTCATCGCCCGTGAGGCTTGATCTCCCAATTTTATTGACCGCGTGAATAACGCGGCAATCCAGACAAACGCAATTCGCGCAATCAACGAGTTGATTCAACTCTTACGATCACTACCACTTCCATGTCAGCTTTTTTCGCTGGCGACTAGAGCGCAGGGGCCACACCCGTTCCCATCCCGAACACGAGCGTTAAGACCTGCAGCGCCGATGGTACTCCGTCCGAGAGGACGCGGGAGAGTAGGCCGTCGCCGGCACTCTTAAAGGGGCGTCACTTCACTGAAGTGGCGCCTCTTTTTTTTGTTCACACTTAGATTGTCAGCCGATGATCATCCTTATTCGGCCATAAATGCTCGCCGTCGGGGCTATTCAGGTCCTCATCCTCCTCATCGGGCTGGCTCGAGCGAAATTTCTCTCTTTCGCAATTGGCACCGCCGGATACGGTCTCGTCGGAACGGTTGACCAGATCATCATCACGATGGTCAGTGTAGGATCGCTCGGCCTGCCGTTTGTCGCGCTCAAGATGCTGTCCCGCAGCCAGTCGGAATCGCAGGAGCAATTCGAGCGGGCCTATGCGGGGTTTTTCGCAGCGCTGTTTTCGCTCGGCCTGCTCACGGCGGTCATCGGAGTCGCGATCACCATGGTGGCGCCGGAGGTCTTTGGCAGCCACCTCGCGCATTACCGCTTGATCATCGGCATCGCAATCGTGGCCGTGCCTTCATTGATGATCAACATCCTTCTCGCCAACTCGCTCGCCGCGTCGAGATTCGGACGTCGCGCCGCGCTGTTCACGTTGCTCGTGCAGGCGGTCCTCCTCGCCGGGACAGTCTTCGGTGCGGTATCGGCGGGAGTAATCGGGATTTACGTCGCCACGGTAGCAGGCGGATCGATACTGACCATCGGAGCGTCGATCGCCTTGCGGCGCACCCTTGGATCTCCGCTAAGCGAAGGCTTCTCGTGGCTTATCAATCAAATAAGACGCGACCGCACAATTCTCGTTTATGCATTCTGGAGCTACGCTTCGGTGGCGGTATACGCTCTCTCGTTGTCGGGTCTTCGCACATCGCTTTTCTCGAACGATGGCGCAGCTGCGGCAGGACTTCTGTCCGCTGCGATGAATCTTGCCCTTACCGTAGGCGCAGTAATCAACCCCATCAGCAACCTGATGCTTACGCCGCACCTGAATCGTGCAATTCCATTTGAGCAGAAGGTCTCAGCCGCGAACGACTTTGCGCTAAGGATGCTGGCAGTGATCGTACTGGTATCCCTTCCGATGGTTCTCTTTCCACGGCTCGTGATGCGGCTGCTCTTCGCACCATCCTTTCTCGAAGCTGCACCGATTCTCTTTGCCTTCGTGGTATGGCAGTGCCTGGCTCAGGCAGTCAACGTGCTCACGCAGCTCCTCATTGGCTTAGACGATTTCGCCTTTTCGTGCGGTGCTACGATACTCGGAAATGCATTGGTTTTTGCGCTCGCGCCCTGGATCACTGCGCGTATGGATTTGACAGGTGCGGCGGCTCTTCTCATCGGCGGCGCGGCTGTCTGCGGAATTGTCTCGACAATTCGACTCAGCCAGAAATTCGGAACGCGACCTGATAGAGTGGCGGTGCTGCGACTCGCTTTTGCACTTGCAGCGATTTCTGGATCCGTTTTTGTGGCCCGCACCTCACCCGAAATGACGGCTATCGGGTTTGCAGTGAGGGCTGTGTACGGAATCGTTTGCGTGCTGCTTCTCGCCGCGCTCTTAAATCCGGCTGAGCGCGCGTGGCTTGCGTCGTTCACGAGCAGGGAAGCGATCATAACGGGCGGATAAGGCGGCTCGGAACGCCTCCCCACACTTCGTTCGGCGGGATGTCTTTTGTCACCGTACTTCCGGCGCCGACGATGGAATTGTCACCGACGGTAATTCCCGGCATGATGATCACATTGGCGCCTATCCAGCAATTCCGGCCAATCGTCACGCCGCTTTTCGATTCATCCCATGGAGTATTCTGATAGGTCGAGCCGTGCGCGATTCTGTGAGTCGACGCAAGAAGGACGGCATGCTGGCCGATGATGGTGTGGTCACCAATCTCAATTGCTCCTCCAGCCGCGCGTATGTTGGCGCCCGTCGAGATGGTGACGTTGTCACCGCAGCTCAGTGATCCTGCGATCGAGGAGTGCTGCGCGCGCTTGTAAACGATTATCTCGGTGAATGCCGCGACTCGCACGTTTTGACCGAGTCGTATGACATCGATATCCGAGTATCCGTAGTCCCAGATCGCGGTCGGGTGGCAGATCAGTGTCGGATTCCGAATCCTGACACGGTGGGAGAGGATCGATTGCGTCAGCCGCCTTCGAAGCGAGACGCCCGCTGCGGAGAAATGCCGGAATGGATTCATCTGGCTGAAGAATACGGCGTCGAGGCGACGGACGCGATTTGTTTTTCATTGGCGGATGGCGTCCTGAGCATTTAGGTTTGGCCGCCAATTCCACTCTCAGACGAGGCAAGGCTGACGGCCGACACACAACGCTCCGCCACCACGAGGCGATTTTACCTGTTGGCGATAGTGCTGGGGGTCGTCGGCCTCTTTTTCCCGACCCATTGGTACGAAGTTCTGCCTCGGGGAGCACACGCCCCTCCGCGACCATTTGATGGAACAACGCTGCTTCGCGCGACCTTTTTTCTCGAAGCAATAGTAAGCGCAATACTCGGATTCACCGGGTGGCGTCCGCAATTCCGAAGTGCCGATGCGCCCGGACCGCGCAGGGAATTCGCAAACGATCTATCGGAACGGACCGCGTTCATTCTCGTTGTTGTCGTCACAGCGATTGCTGCCGCACTCAGATTCTACAAGATCGGCGCCGACCTGTGGCTCGATGAAATCGCAACCGTGGAGGCATACGCCGGGCGTCCGCTGCTGGAAATCTTCGGATCATACCTGAGTCCTGGAAATCATCTCCTCAACTCGCTGCTCGTCCGCATTTCGTACTCGTTGTTCGGAATTTCCGAGTGGTCGGTGCGCCTTCCCGCGGTGCTGTTTGGCATAGCGACGATTCCGGCCATGTATTACGCGGCGCGATTCGCAATGTCACGCGCGGCAAGCGTGGCAGCGGCACTCATGCTCGCGGTTTCGTATCATCACATCTTCTACTCGCAGGATTCCAAGGGATACGCGAGCTACCTGTTCTTCGTTGTCCTCGGTTCCGCCTTGCTCGTGAGCCTGCTCGAGAGAGAGAGAGCAGGGAAATGGGTGGCGTACGTGATGACGATGACGCTGTCGTTCGTAGCGTTGATGGCTGCCGCATTCGCGATGGCTGCGCACGTAATCGTCGCGGCTGTCGCGCTGTATTTACTGCGAAGCAGAGGTATCGCGGTACGCCCGCTATTTGAACGATTAGTTCTTGCGTTCGCCGCAATCGGGTTTCTCGCATTCCAGATTTACGCGCTGTCGATTCCGGATGTGATGGCGATTTATCCGACGATCTACAATGTCCAGGGATCGGGATACGCGTTTTTCTCAGGGGAATTCATTCGCGAGATGGCCCGCGGAATTACCGGTGGATTTGGAAGCCCACTGCTTCTCCTTCCGCTTCTCGCGGTTGGCGCAGCAGGCTTTGCAGTTTTTGTCAAACGAAACTGGGCGCTGGCGCTGTCACTCGCGCTCACAGTCTTTGTGACTATCGCGTATCTGCTGCTGCGCGGTCAAAGTGTCGCGCCGAGGCTTTTGCTCCCCGCTGTGCCCGTCGCGTTTCTGAGCTGCATGGCGACGATCGATGCAATTCTGCGAGTACCTCGTCTCGCGCTTGGCGCAGGTGCGATAGTCGCCGCTGCGTCGATGGCTCTCCTGCCGTCGTACTACACGGCACCCAAGCAGCCGTATCGGGAGGCGATCGCATTTCTCGAGAGTTCCGTGCCTGAAGGAAACGTCGTTGTGCCTTATCCAGCGGCGAGCGGTTTTCAGTATTACGTGTCGCGGGAATCTTTGCGCGATTCTGCGCGATACCGGTTCGCGCAGACCGGCGTGGCGTACGACTCCGCAGCTGCTGACCCGCGTGCGCAGACGATGGCGACCACTCTGTTTAGAGTGACGCGCTCCGCGGAGCCTGGCGTGGCCGAGCGCATCGAACGAGAATGGCAGCCGGTGCGATCATTTCGTGGAACGCTCGGCGACGGGAACGTCGTTATCTGGAAGCGCCGGCCGATCGCGCAGCGTCAATAGTTCGCGCGAGTCCTTCCTCGAGCGAAATGCGTGGCTCCCAGCCGAGGAGTTTTTTTGCGACGTCGTTTGAGGCGTAGAGGTGCTGCAGATCGTTGATTTGAACCGAGGGTCCGCCGCGACGAATCCTGGTAGTTGCGCCAGTCATCTCGCCAATCATCTCCGAAACCGTGGCCATGGAGTGCTCAACGCCTGTTGAGAGATTGATGATTGCTCCGCGCGCGTCTTCCGCGGCCCCCGCGAGGAGAATCCCCTCGATTACATCGTCGATATAGATGAGATCGCGGGCCTGCGTCCCGGCGGTCATGTCGAAATCGTTTCCGGCAAGACAGCTCTGAATCAGTGCGGGAATGAAGAAAGCGGTGCGCTGGCCGGGCCCGTATACAAGCGCCGGCCTCACCGTCACGATCTGGAATTCCATTTGCAGCTGAATCGCCTGACAGAAATGCGTGGCTGCAACCTGCGAAGCTGAATACGGCGACACCGGCTGCTCACGTGCCGTTTCGACGTAGGGAACGCCGGCGAGTCCGTATTCCTCGAGTCCTCCAGCCCGCACAATTGATTTGACGGTCGGACGGCATTCGTCCGCCGCTCTGATGACGTTGATCGTACCCACGAGATTCACGTCGAAGCTTCGCATCAGTGCGTCCCATCCGCCCTGGGAGCGGCGCGCACTCGTATCTCCCGCGAGATGGAAAACAATCCGTGGGGCGGCCTTTCTAAAACAAGTCAGCAGAGACTGGTAATCCGTGACGTCACCAACATGCGTGTTTACTTTCGGATTATTTGCGTCGTCGGCCGAGCCCGACCGGACGAGCGTATGAACCTCCGCGCCCCGCGATACGAGCGCACGCGCAGTGTGCGAGCCGAGGAAACCGGAAGCACCGGTGACGAGAACTCGCACACCCTCGTAGGATTGCACGGTCAGCCGATGATGCGAGGCTCGGGAATTGGCACGATGAACTTTCCGCCGGCGGCAGAGAACGCTTTCTGCTGCTCCATGATCTCATCGGCGAAATTCCAGGCGAGGATCAGCAGGTAGTCCGGCTTTTCCTCGGCGATGCGGTCGGGCGGAACAATCGGAATATGCATTCCCGGCGAATAGCGGCCGTGCTTAAGCTCGTTGCGATCCGCGAGAAATGAAAGAATGTGCGGGCCAATCCCGCAGTAGTTGAGAAGTGTGTTTCCCTTTGCCGGTGCTCCGTACCCGGCGATTTTCTTTCCGTCGCCCATGAGGTTTGCCAGAAGAGCCAGCAGGTCGCGACGAATCTTCTGCGTTCGCTTCGCGACAGCATCATACGTCGCGCGGTCGAAGAGACCAGCTTTCCGCTCGCGTTCGATCCATTCGATGGCCGGCGACGATTCCTTCGACGCAAAGTGAGTGCGTCTCGCGCTCACACGCATCGACCCGCCGTGAATCGGCAGCGGCTGGATATCCACGATCGTGAAGTCGAAAAAATCGAAGAGGTCTGCGAGCGATTTCACCGCGAAAGTCGACAGGTGCTCGTGATACACCGTGTCGAACTCCGTCATCTCGACATAGGTGATCGCCTGTGGCACTTCGATGATGAATGTGCCGTCGTCGGCGAGCAGCGTCACGACTCCTCGCATGAATCCATGCAGGTCGTCGACGTGATTGAAGGTGTTAGTCGTGGTGATGACTTTCGCGGAGCCCCACTTGTCGCGAATGCGCTGCGCGGATTCTGCGGTGAAGTACTCGTTGAAGATCTCGACTCCTTTTGCGCGCGCCATCTCGGCGATGTTAGCCGCCGGCTCGATGCCGAGCGTTGCCACACCGATGTCGTTGCATGCCTTGAGGAGAAGTCCGTCGTTGCATCCGATGTCGACGACGCGGTCGGACTTGTCCGTTATCCAACGGCTCCTGATGTCGTTCGCGAAGCTCGCGAAGTGACGCTTCATGGTCTCAGAGCCGGAAGGAACGTAGAGATATTCGGTGAAGAAATCGGCCGGCAGCTGGTCCTTCACGAGCACAAGGCCGCAGTCGAGACAGGCGATGGTATCGAGAGGCCATCGCTGCTCCTGCTGCTCCTGCTGCTTTATCTGCTTCAGCTGCTGAGGCGTAAGGAACGCGTTTGCAGCGGGATGATCTCCGAGCGGAAGAAAGAGGTACGTGTTGGTCTTCTTGCACGCGCGACACTGGATCTGTTCTGTCATCTGAATGTGTTTGTCAGCTCGCTGCGACGGAGCGGACGATATCGAGAGTCTGGCTGGTCGTCTTGCTCCACCTGAGTGACGATCCCCGCTCGAGTGATTTTCTGCTGAGGCACTCACGAAGGGTATCGTCGCTCAGAACTTTGTCGAGTGCGTCCGCAAGTGAATCGACACCTGGCGTATCGAGCATGTATGCATACCCGCGAGCGACTTCGCCAAGACCGCCTCGGTCGACCGCGATGACCGGCGTTCCACACCCCATCGCTTCGACGGTTGTCATCGACCAGCCCTCGAATTCCGATGGATGGACGAACACATCTGCCGCATTGTAGATCTCGACCAGGTCGGAATGATCCCGCACGACTCCGTCGTCCTGCACCACAGAATCTGAGATGCCGAGCTGGGCGGAGAGCTCCTTGAGGGGAAGCCCATCCGGATTCGGGCCGAACAGCAGCAGCCCGTGCGGAATGTTCTTCGATTTTTTCAGCTGCGCGAACGCTTTCAGCAGCATTGGGATGTTCCGTCGAGTAGACGCTTTTCCCACGAAGAGAACGAAGGGACGGTCGCCTCCAAAAAATCTCCGCCGCACTTTGCTCATGCGCTCGGGATCGTTCATCGGCTTGAAGGATTCATCGCTTCCTTGTTCGACGACCTCGATGCGCGATGGGTCGACGCGATAGAAATTCGCGAGATCGTTGCGTGTCGTCTCGCAGGGAACGATGACCTTGTCCGCGCGCCTCGCACTGCGCCGGAAAAGTGCGCCGTAGGTGTAGGGATAGAATCGCGACTGCGCGGCGGGCTGGATCTCGTTCACGCTGTGCGTCGCAACTACGAGGCGCGTCTTAATAGAAACCGGAGCAGAGTAAGCGGGGCAGAACAACACGTCACACCGCGCCGCGGCGCCCCCCAGACGGAGATTTTCCCAGAGTATGCCCGACACATCGGGGCCAAGAACCTCGGGGTGAATGCGATCAGATAAACGGAGGTACGCCACCTCATCCGGCGAGAGCGCCCGTCTGAGGAACAGGCGCACTTCCTCAGATGGCTGCAACATTGTGCTCCAGTAGCGAAGCATGTACTCGATGTACCTGCCGACGCCCAATCGCTGCCCCGCAAGGCGCTGCCCATTGAATGCGATGCGCAACGCTAGCGATACCTCGCGGCGAAATCGCTGAACGTGGCGTGCACGTAGGCAAGCTGTTCCTCACTGAGCCCGTGGTGACACGCGATCAACATGCCTCCGCGCATCACTCGATCTGCATTCGGATATCCGTTGCCGGCTTCGCGTCGCTCGATGTCAGCGAATGCAGGCTGTCGGAGAATATTTCCGGTGAACACCGTACGAGTCTGGATATCTGCGCGCTCGAGCCATGTCTGGACGTCGCGTCGCTTGAAAGGCGCCTCGTCGCGTACGATGAGAGGAAACGCAAGCCATCCTGTCGTGCTTTCGGGAAGCTGCCGCGGAAGAATGAACCAGTCCTCATACTGCGCGAAGAACTCGAGCTGCGACGCGAAGTTTCGCTGGCGCGCTTCGATGTTGTGCGGGAGCCTTGCGAGCTGCACCAATCCGAATGCAGCGCCCATCTCCGACGGCTCGATGTTATACCCGATCCTGCTGAAGACGAATTTCGCGTCGTACGGAATTCCTCCGACATCAACGGCAAAGCGCGCGTCGATGTTTTCCGAATCGACGAATAGAGAAGAGGAACGGCCCCAGCTTCGCTTGAGTCTCGCTTCTTCATTCAGCTCGTCGTCATTCACGCACAGCATTCCACCGTTGCCAGCGCAATTGATGACGTGCGAGCCATAGAAGCTCGTCGTGCTGATGTGCGACCAGGTTCCCGTGCTTTTTCCGCGAATCGTTGCGCCAAGTGTGTCGGCCGAATCTTCGATGACCTTGAGGTTGTGCTGCCTTGCGATCTCACCGATGCGTTCCCAGTCAGGAAGATTGCCGATGAGCGAGGGAACCATGATCGCTCGCGTCTTCGGCGAGATCGCCGCTTCGATCTTTTCGACGTCGATGTTGAATGTGTCTTCCTCAACATCCACAAAGGTCGGGATGAGACCGGATTTCACCAGCGGTGCGACAGTGGTCGCAAATGTCAGAACCGGTGTGATGACTTCTGACTCTCGAGGAAGATCGAGCAGCTCGACAGCAAGGTAGTTGGCGCTCGATCCGGAGTTCACCATCACGCCGTGCCGCTTTGCGAAGAGCTTTGCAATCGCGGCTTCGAACTTCTTCACGTTCGGTCCCATCTGGGTCGAAGTGCGCAGCACATTGGTGACGGCGGCGATTTCTTCCTCGCCGTGCACCGTTTGTCCGTAGGGCACGCGCATCTTCGGACGCGCGAGCGTTTCTTCAGCGGCAGGCTTCACTTCTTCACGCAGCGACATCGACATCCTTCCAGTATTCCTCGAGAATATTCGTCATTGCAGGCAGAACGTCATCTCTCGAGCCAAAGTCCTGATAACCGCGGACGGTAAGCTCGATGGCGCGATCGATCGAGATCGACGGACTCCAGCCGAGATTAGCCGCAGCTTTTGAGGAATCGATCCTGAGCAAAGCAGCCTCGTGTAACGCGTTTTCGTCAGTGTTTGTGCGAAGTGTCACGCCTGAGGCGCCTGCAATTCTCCCCGCCAGCTCGCCGACCGCAATTCCATCATTCGCCCGCGGACCGAAATTCCACGCGCTCGCGAAATCCTGTCCGCGCTCGACGAGAGCTTTCCCAAGCATCAGGTATCCACGCAGCGGCTCGAGGACGAACTGCCAAGGCCTGACCGCTGCCGGATTGCGTATCACCGCCTCCGAACCGGTACGTGCCGCTTTCATTATATCCGGCACCAGCCTGTCCTGAGCCCAGTCTCCGCCGCCGATCACGTTTCCTGCGCGGGCAGAAGCAACTGCGGGAGCGCCCTGGGAGAAAAACGACCTGCGAAATGCAGCGGTCGCTATTTCAGCGCATCCTTTGCTCGAGCTGTAAGGATCTGCGCCGCCCATCGGATCATCCTCCGTGTAGGGCGTGAGCGTGTTTCGATTTTCGTAGCACTTGTCGCTGGTGACGATCACGGCGCCTTTCACATCCGATGTGTTTCGCAGCTCATCGAGAAGCTGAACGGTGCCGAGGACATTCGTCCGATACGTTTCGACAGGAAGAAAATACGACTGCCGGACGAGCGACTGCGCCGCGAGATGAAAAACAATCTCCGGCTGCGCTCGAGTCAGCGCCCCCTTGAGCGCGTCCCGATCGCAGATGTCGCCGAGTATCGAATCCATGCGGGAATCGAGTCCCGACTGGCGGAAGAGACTCGGCGACTCTGCATCGGGAGCGAGAGCATATCCGGTGACCTGGGCTCGAGCTTCGACGAGCCAGGCGGTCAGCCATGTGCCTTTGAAGCCGGTGTGTCCCGTTACGAAGACTCTTCTGCCAGAGTACCAGTCGTTGAGCTGCGAGATCAATTCCTTATCCACGGCGGATTGCCGCTTTGCCACAGCTCCTGCAACGCCATTTTCTCACGCAGCGTGTCCATCGGCTGCCAGAATCCGTCGTGCTTGAACGCCATCAGATTCCCGTCAGCAGCAAGCTGCTCGAGCGCGTCCTTCTCGAGAGACGATGAGTCGCCTGAAATCATGTCGAGCACGCCGGGCTCGAAAACGAAGAATCCGCCGTTGATCCATCCCACTCGCGTCTGAGATTTCTCTGAGAACTGCGAGACACAATTTCCGTGGAGCTCGAGCTCGCCGAACCGCGCCGGGGGATGAACCGCCGTTACAGTCGCGAGCTTGCCGTGAGAGCGATGAAAATCGACGAGCGCGTTGATGTCTACGCTGCTCAGCCCATCGCCATAGGTAACCATGAATGTTTCGCCGTCGAGCAGGTGCTTGAGGCGCAGCAGTCGCCCGCCCGTCAGCGTGTTCGCGCCCGTATCGACCAGGTGAACTTTCCAGTCGGTCGACCGTTGCTTCGTAATCGCGCGCTGCCCGGTGCCCAAGTCGATCGTCCAGTCTGATTCGTGGTGCGGAAAGTTGGCGAAGTACTGCTTGATCACTTCGCCCTTGTAGCCGCAGGCAACGACGAATTCGTTGAATCCGTGTGCCCCATAGAGCGACATGATGTGCCACAGGAGCGGGCGGTCCCCAATCTCGACCATCGGCTTGGGGCGGACAGCAGTGTCCTCAGCGAGTCTGGTGCCGAGTCCGCCGGCTAGTATGACGGTTTTCATTGGTCGATAAAAGTCGCGGGCACCACTGGAAGAAGCAATGAGATAAACACACATGAAAAAACCGCCCTGTTTCCACAGGGCGGTTTTTGATTGTCGGGGTGCGGCTCAGGCCGCGGGGCCCTGAACGTTCGTGAACACAATCACGTGACCGGCCGTGAGGAAGTTGGCCGTCACACTTGTCTGATTGTTGGAGAATATCGTCGGCGTCCCGTCGACGCGGATCTGGGTAAGGGTCATTCCCTGAGCGGGCGTCTCGGTCACGGTCACCGTGGCATTCACACCGTGCGCGCGCGAGTACACAAGCGCGCAGCTGCCGGCGTTCACTGTGACGGGTGAGTTCAAAACGTCGCCTGCGAAGAACGTCTGCGCGGATGTTGTGAACGTCGCACTCGATCCAACCGGCCCGGCTTTGCAGACGTAGACCTGTCCATTGGCAACCTGTGGAATCTGCGGCTGCACGATCGTGGTGTCCGCGATGTTGTGGAAGGCGATCACGGAGCCCGGCTTGAGGCGATTCGCGATTACCTGAACCGTGTTATTGGTTACACCGACCTGGACGCCGTTCACTGTGGCGCCTTCAAGCACGGTCCCTGGTCCAGGCGTCTCAGTCACTCTCACTGTTGCATCGACTCCGTGAGCGCGCGTGTAGACCGTGTGGCACGAGCCGGCAGCGAGGGTGATCGGTGAATCGAGCACGTCGCCGGTCAACATTGTCTGCACGCTGGTAGTGAACGTGCCTGACGTGCCGGCAGGACCTTCCTTGCATACGATGACCTCGCCGTTCGCCGCCGGACCATGCTCGAGCGGGTTAGTCGGTCTGTTCACGAAGTTGAGCGTCGCACCGTGGAAGGAGTTGATTTCGGTCTGGAACGTATTCGTGTTCTCGTAAGTGTTGTTGCCCTTGTTGCTGGCGTACTCGATGTGGTCCACGTAGTAGCTGGCGCCCTGCGGCACATGCTCCGTTACGGTGACATATGCGTAGTCACCCGCCTGGCTCGTCCCCGTTCTGTTGAACACAATGACACACTGTCCCGGCGAGAGCGTTGCATTCGACGCCATTTGATCGCCTGGCTTCGTGTTGAAGGCTGAGATGTTGAACGAGTATGTGCCCGCCGGGCTCGACGCATCCTTACAAAGCTTCAGCTGATCGCCGCTATAGGTCAGAGGAGAGTAAGACGTCGGCGATGGGATCGTCTGAAGCGGCGCAGCCTGGAACACAGGACTTCCAACGTCGCCTGCAACGGGGTCAGTGGGTGACTTATCGCACGCAGCTACTGAAAAGACGACAGCGCTTGCGATCGCCGAATGAAGGACGACTCGCGGGTTGAACATTGTACCTTCCTCACACTTTTAACTGGATCGTCGGCGCAAAAAGCCAGAATGGGTCAGGGCAGGCGCCCTCCCTGACGTGGTCGAGTTTGGCATAACGCAAGCCATTGTGAGCCGGACGCAAATGCATTTCGCCGCGAAGTTTTTATGTTCTCTAGATGACCAAAGCAGGCATCGTCACAGTCGCAGGAAAACCAAACGCGGGTAAATCGACTCTGCTGAATCGGATGATCGGCCAGAAGCTCGCGATCACTTCGCAGAAGCCGCAGTCGACGCGCGATCGAGTAGTCGGCATTCACACGGTTGACGACGTGCAGATGGTGATCTTTGACACGCCAGGGCTGCTCGAGCCGAAGTACGCGCTGCAGGAAGCAATGCGATCGACCGCTCTTCGCGCGATCGACGACGCGGACGTAATCGTATATCTGGCCGATGCGACTGATGGCGCGCCGCCCTCGCTTCAAAAAGCGGCGTCGCTTGAAAAAACTCCTTCCGCGCGAATCATCGAAGTCCTGAACAAGATCGATCTGCTCCCGCGTAACAAACGCTCGGAGCTCGCTCGAGAAAGACCGGATGCGATTCTTCTTTCGGCGCAGAATGGTGATGGAGTCGAAGATCTCAACACTCGCATTCGCGAGGCGTTGCCGGAGAGTCCATTTCTCTATCCCGACGATGATGTCAGCACTCAGTCAGTGCGCTTCTTCGTGAGCGAGATGATTCGCGAAACAGTGCTGGAGCAGCTTCACGACGAGATTCCATACAGCGTCGCCGTGGGCATTGAAGAGTTCCGCGAAGGCAAGTCGCCGGTGTACATTCGTGCGGTCGTTTACGTCGAGCGGGAAAGCCAGAAGCGCATCATCATTGGCGCGAAGGGAAGCCGGATTCGAGAAATCGGCCAGGCATCGCGAAAAAAAATCGAGAGCTTTATCGGCGACAGCGTCTATCTCGATTTGTGGATCAAGGTCGTTCCCAACTGGCGCAAGAGCACTTCGCAGCTCGAGCGATTCGGATACCATATTGCAGGAGATGACGGAAAATGAGTGTTGACCCACAGCTGCTGGAGATCCTTGTGTGTCCCAAGTGCAAGGGCGAGCTCGAGTTTCGCGAAAATGAGCAGAGTCTCATCTGTCATAAGTGCTCTCTGCGATATCCGGTGCGCGACGACATTCCGATCATGCTGATCGACGAGGCCACACCGCTCTAGTGGCGAGACCCGGGCGAACGCTTTGCGCCGCGGCAGCGGCGTTTCTTTTCGCGGCGGGGTCGCTTGGCGCACAGGATACGAGCGCAGGCGCATTGTTTCTTTTGCTGCCTGTCGGCGCGCAGACGGTGGGGATGGGACAGGCGACTGTTGCCGAGCGGCTCGGAAGCGAATCGATCTGGGCGAACCCCGCTGCGCTCGGCAGACAAACGAAGCCGGAATTCGCAATCCATCACTCGGAAACGATCACGGCTCGCGGGGATGTTGTGAGCCTCATGCTACCGAAGAAGCGAGTCGGCACTTTCGCTTTCTCAGTCAATCTTCTCGATTTCGGAAATCAGGAGATCACTGACCAGACGGGTACACCGGTGGGATTGATTCTGCCACGAAATATTCTGCTCGCGGGCACATTCGGCACGGCGATTCGTCAGGCGAGCCTTGGAATTACCGTGAAGCGCGTTCAGTATCGAGTGGATTGTTCGGGACAATGCACCAACGTGTCGACTTTCTCGACTGGTGCGAACGCTGTTGATTTTGGCGCGCAATTCGACGTGCCGGGTGACTCAGCGGTACGTCTTGGGTTTGCGGTTCGCAACGTCGGATCGCATCTCCAGGTCAATGAAAATGAGAGCGCATCGGCGCTGCCGTCGAGAATCGAGATCGGTGTTTCGTACGCGCTGACGTCGATGATCGCAAAGTATGTCTCCGACATCGAGGTCCGCACTGATGCAGACCTGATCGCAAATGAGCATCTGGATCATCCGTCGGCTCGACTTGGCGCCGACGTGATTTACCAGAAAACGGTGCACTTCCGGGGCGGATATATGGCGAATGATCTCGACGGGGCAAAGGCTGCGGTGGGATTCGGGCTTGCGACCGGGAGACTATTGTTCGACATAGCCAGGACCTTCGGCGGACAGTCTGAAGATTCGGGCAAGACGCCGACCTACGTTTCGCTTCGCTTCACGTTCTAGTTGCGAGTAACGAGTAGCGTGCGTCATCAATGGTGCCGCATTCTCCAACCCCGCTGATCATAGAATGAGCCCGACGAAGTCGGCGCCGGCAACGATCGTATTCAGTCCCCGCGAAGACGCACTTCCGCGGGGACTTTCGGCGTGGGTGGAGTCACAACCGCAGGTTCTCAAGGTGGCCAGCGCCGACGAGCTCATGTCGATTGCACTTCGCAGCCGCCCACGAATAGTCGTGTTCGACGCGCGAAAGTCGCCTGATGAATCGCTCGAAGCGTGTCGCAGGCTCAAGACCGACTCATATACCGGCGTCGTGCCCGCGGCAGTGATTACTTCGAAAGGCGATAAGTCCCTCGCCGCGGGATTCGATGCCGGTGCGGACGAAGTCCTTCTGAGCGAGATGTCCGACGCGGAAATGGCGCGCCGTATGGATTCGGTGCTCGCGAGATCACATCGGGATCTCGGGGTTCATCCGTCGACCAGGCTCCCGGGTGCAGGCGCTATAGAAGCGGAGATAATGCGCCGCATTCACCTGCCGGGTGTGTTCGCCGTCTGCTACGCCGATCTCGATCACTTCAAGGAGTACAACGACCGCTACAGCTACAACGAAGGGGATCGCGTCATCCGCATCCTCGCGATGATCCTGCACGATGTCGTGAAAGGCTCACTCGGCGAAAAGGGATTTGTCGGGCACATCGGAGGCGATGATTTCATATTCATCATCCCGTACGAATCGATCGACGAGATTTGCGGCGAGATCACGTCAACATTCGACCTGCTCGTGCCGTATCAATACTCCGAAGTCGACAGGCGCGCGGGGTATTTTTTCGGGAAGGACCGCCGCGGAGTTCTGGACCGGGTGCCGATGATGACACTTTCCATTGGTGTTGTGACCAATGCCCAGCGTAAGTTTAAGGAGCCGAGGGCGGTGAGCAGGCTGGCGACTGAGATGAAGACGTATGCGAAGACGCTCAACGGATCCGTATACTCGATCGACAGGCGCACAGATTGAACGCCGGATGAGATGAAACAGCAGGGAACTCGCAGAGGGAGTTAATGAACGTCAGCTGTCCGCAGTGTTCCACGATTTACAGGGTCGACCCCGCCAAAGTACCGCAGGGCGGAGTTCGCGCGCGCTGCTCGGCGTGCGGCGGCGTGATTCCCGTTGGAATCAGGATGTCGGGACCGCAGCGCGAAGTTCAGTCTGATCCGATCGGTGACGCATTCGCCGCGCGTCCCACTCCACCTCGACCATTCGTTCAGCCGACACCATCGGCGAGACCGCCGATGGGAGCTCCTCCGGCTCCACCGCGCAGCCCGACACCGCCCGGCAACATGCCGAGTGCCACTTTGCCTGGTGTACGGACGCCGCCGATTGGACAGGCTCCGGTTGTCGCGCCGCGCAGAACCACCCCGGTGACACCGATATCCGTGCCTCCGGTTACTCCGCCTTCTCAGTCGATACAGCCAACCGTGGAAGCGCCGGCTTCGCAGCCGGTGGCTGCGGCAGCGCCAGCGCCGGCAGCGGGCACGACCCCGGCGGGGCGACGTCCCATCAACCCGTTTCTCTCACGGGACCCAAGCCTGCGCGCAAAGCGGCTCGCGCGCGCACTCGTGTCGGACATGGTTGCCTATTATCCTGCGAAGCATGCTGAAGGTCTCGAGAAGGGAACGCTCAAGGAGCTGTTCCGCGACGAGATCAAAAAGAGCTACGAAGAGTATGTCGCGCAGGTGGGCGCGGAGTTCGCGCGAAGCACGACCCACTTTCAGGAATCGCTGAACGAAGTCCTGGGCGCCGGCAAGAAAATTTTCTAAGACAATACAATGGCTGATTCGAACGGAGACAGGAGCCGGCGGTTAGGTAGCGCTCGCGAGCGACTGGAAGAAGTGCGGAGGTACCTTTGACATCGACACAAAGCGACGCGAGCTGACGGTCCACGAATCGCGCATGACCGAGGCGGACTTCTGGAACAAGTCAGACGCCGCGCAAGAAGTACTTCAGGAAGTAAAAAAGCTTCGCAACTGGATAGATCCCTTCGACAAGCTGGGCGCACGCGTGCAGTCTGCGGTGGAGCTCGACGAGCTGCTGGCCGAATCGCCGGACGAAGAAATGGCGGCTGATCTCGACAGCGAGCTCGAGACACTCGATACGGATCTCGATGCGTTCGAGCTCAAGTCGCTGCTTCGCGGCGAAGATGATTTCCGCGACGCGCAGCTGGAGATCGCAGCCGGCGCAGGTGGGACGGAGGCTCAGGACTGGGCAGAGATGCTGCTGCGCATGTACACGCGCTGGGCCGAGAGGAAGGGATTCGAGATAGAAGTTCTCGACCAGAGTGAAGGTGAAGAAGCGGGAATCAAGGGGGCGGTGATCGAGATCCGCGGTCTTTATGCGTACGGATTCCTGAGACCGGAAACCGGAGTGCACCGGCTCGTCCGCATATCGCCGTTCGATGCGAATGCGCGCAGGCACACGAGCTTCGCGTCTGTGTTCGTATATCCTGTTGTGAATGAAGAGATCAACATCGAGATTCGTGATGAAGACATCCGGATGGATGTCTATCGCGCGTCTGGTGCCGGCGGACAGCACGTCAACAAGACGAGCTCAGCGGTGCGATTGACTCACATTCCGACTGGAGTCGTAGTGGCATCACAGGCGCAGCGCTCGCAGTTCAAGAACAAGGCGCAGGCGATGCAGATGCTGAAGAACAAGTTGTATCAGATGGAAATCGAGCGACGCGAAGCAGAGAAAGCGAAGATCGATGCAAACAAGAAAGATGTGAGCTTCGGCAACCAGATCAGGAGCTACGTGTTCCAGCCGTACACGATGGTGAACGATCTTAGAACCGAGCTCAAGCTTCCTGACGTACAGAAAGTCATGGACGGAGCAATCGATCCATTTATTGAAGCTTACCTCAAGCAATACGGCGGCGGCGGAACAGGGTGACCGAAGACCTGAACTTTGTTTTAAAGGCAAGACGTGAAAAGCTCGATGCGCTGCGTGCCGCTGCGGTCGAGCCTTTCGCTTACTTCTACGATCGAACGCACACTGCGCAGGAAGCGCTTGCGCTCGAAGTTTCGGATTCGCACGAGAACGGGCCGCAGGTTTCCGTGGCCGGACGTCTCGTTGCGTGGCGCGCGCACGGCAAGACTGCATTCGCGCACCTCGCTGATTCGACGGGAAGAATTCAGCTCTACTTCCGAAAGGATCAGCTTGGCGATGAGAAGTTCGCGGTGCTCGGGCATCTGGATCTGGGTGATTTCATCGGAGTGAAGGGTCCGTTGTTCAGGACGAAAACCGGTGAGATCACGGTGCGCGCGGAGAGCTTCGAGCTGCTGGCGAAGTCACTGCGTCCGTTGCCGTTCGGAAAAGAAGAAGTCGTCGATGGTGAGACGGTTCGCCATTCAGGCTTCAGTGATCCGGAGCAGCGTTATCGTCAGCGCTACGCCGATCTCGCGGTGCATCCTGAAGTCCGCTCATTGTTCGTCGCGCGCTCGCGCATGATTACGTCCATCCGCGCTTACCTCGACGAGCTCGGATACCTCGAAGTAGAGACGCCCGTTCTGCAACCATTATATGGTGGTGCGACCGCGCGTCCATTCGAGACGCATCACAACGCGCTCGACATGCCGCTCTACCTGCGCATTGCAGATGAGCTCTATCTCAAGCGACTGGTTGTTGGCGGATTTGACCGCGTGTACGAAATCGGTCACGACTTCCGGAACGAGGGAATAGACCGAACCCATAATCCCGAGTTCACCATGCTCGAGTTCTACGAAGCATATGCGGACTACGAGATAATGATGGGGCGCGTCGAGTCGCTTCTCATTCAAGTTGCGGATGCGCTGCGAAAAATGCCCGGGTTCGAGGACAAGGTCCCTGAGTTTTCGCCGCCGTTTCCGCGAATCGAATGGGTTCCTTCACTCAACAAGGCTGCGGGCGCGGACGTGATGTCGCTGGCGGATCCCGAGTTGAGAAATCTCGCGCACCATGTTGGAGTATCCAAGCCGGACGAGCTCAGTCGCCCCAAAGTGATCGACGAAATTTTCCAGGCGCTCGTTGAATCGAAGATCACGACGCCGACATTCGTCATCGATTATCCGAAGGAGCTGTCGCCTCTAGCCAAGCCAAAGCGCGGAAATCCAGAATTGACTGAGAGATTCGAGCTTTTCGCGAACGGCAGGGAGATGGCGAATGCATTCAGCGAGCTCAATGATCCAATCGACCAGCGCCAGCGGCTGGAGGCGACAGGTAAGCTTCGTGCGGCCGGTGATCTCGAGGCCTCAGGCGTCGATGAGGATTACCTCCGCGCAATGGAATACGGTATGCCTCCAATGGGAGGAGTAGGGATCGGAGTCGATCGCTTGTTCATGTATTTGACAGGAACAGCGACGATTCGCGACGTCATACTCTTTCCAACGATGCGCGCAGAATGAACCGTCTCGAGCTTTCCATTGCTGCGAGATACTTGCGGTCACGCCGTGGATCGCGGCTTCTCTCACTGATCAGCATCATCGCCATCGGCGGTGTGCTCGTTGGCGTGAGCGCGCTCATTCTGATCATCGGCGTGATGAATGGGCTGCAGCGCGATCTTCGTGAGAAGATTCTCGTCGGCAGTCCGGACATTCGCGTGTTGAGCTACGGCGAAGATCTCAAGATCGACGACTGGCAGTCGGTGCTCGAGAAAGTGAAAAAGCAGAAAGGAGTCGTAGCAGCGGCGCCATTCGTTCTCGTCGAAGGCGGCATGAACGCGGGGCACGATTACGCAGGCGCCGGATACGTCGTTGGAATTCCTCCCGCGGGTCGCGGAGTTCCAGACGTCACGACAATTCGCCAGCACGTCATCTCCGGTGATTTCCGTTTTGCATCGAGCGATGGAGAGCACCGCGGAATCGTTCTCGGCAAACTCGTCGCATCGCGATACAATGCGTGGCCCGGTGACAAATTCACTCTCGTTTCAATATCAGGATCAAAGCCTGATCCAGTCACTGGACAGATTACGCCGCGGTTCTACACCTTCGAAGTGACCGGCATCGTCGAGACCGGGATGTATGAGTACGACAACGCGTACGTGTACATCGCACTCGATCACGCGCAGGAGTTCGCGGCACTCGGCACGGGAGTCACCGGCTTTCCAGCACAGTGGGATCCGAAGCTTGGAATTCACGTGACTTGAAGTCGCGG
>JADMIO011089311.1_pt1 | contig 73755 bp, 62 predicted proteins | sample 8958161 | NCBI WGS metagenome assembly JADMIO01 (sample SAMN16585339, study PRJNA669376) | soil metagenome | isolation source: Crop rotation soil | place: USA: Cullars Rotation, Alabama | collected 2011
GTTCGGTCGTTCGGTCGTTCGGTCGTTCGGTCGTTCGGTCGGTCGGTCGGTCGGTCGGTCGTTCGGTCGTTCGGTCGTTCCGCCGTCAGCCCTCAACCAATCTCTCCCTAGGCCAGTGGAGAACGAACGCGGGGGAGCGCTCGCGCGCTCCCCCGCTTCCGAACCCACTCACGACTCGCGACTGAAGACTCAATACTCACCACTTGGATTCACCGTCCCGACCTCGTAGCACCGGGCCGTTGTAGTGAGTGCTCAGTCGTGCGTGCTCAGTCGGGAAGTAGTACATCGCGAGTCGGCCCGATTATCTCACTACTGCCTTTGCCGGCTCGGAAGGACTTCCCATCGCCCCCGGCCGGTGGAGGAAGAATCCCTGCACCAGGTGCACGCCGAGATCTTGCACCGTCTTGAACTCCTCGGCGCGCTCCACCCCTTCGGCGATCACCATCGCGCCGTGGTCGTTCGCGAACCGCACCATCGTTTCGACGAGATTCTGCTTGATGAAGTTCGTGTCGATCGCGTTGATCAACGAGATGTCGAGCTTGATGAAGTCGGGCTCCAGATTCGCGATCGAGCCGAGTCCCGCGTAACCACTCCCCGCGTCGTCGACCGCGAAGCGGAAGCCGCGCTCGCGGAAGGCGCGGAGCCGCTCGCGGAACTTCGGATAGTCTTTGATCGCCGTGCGCTCGGTGATCTCGATGACCACGCGTTGCGGCACGCTCACCTCGTCCTCGCTGAACGCGGGATCGCTGAAGTCGTGCGGATCCACGTTGAGGAAGAGGAGCTGGTCGGGGCCGAGCCGCGTCTCGATCCCCTCGAGCGCGCGCGCGCGACAGAGGCGGCTCAGCTCCCACAGCAGGTCGGCTTCCGCCGCCACGTCGAACATCACCTCGGGGCTGCGCAGGCTGCGCATCACCCCGCGCGCCAGCGCCTCGTACCCGAAAATCTCGCGCGTGTCGGCGCGCACGATCGGGTGGTAGTCGATGTAGACGCCGCGCTCGCGGAGGCTCGTGCGCAGGTCGGCCGCTCGCCGCGCGCGGTCGCGCTCCTCCACGCTGCGCGCCGCCTTGGCCGCCTCACGGATGCCGCGGTAGATCAGCCGCTCGAGGCGGATCTTCGGGTTGTAGTAGACGTGCGACCGGCCCACGTAGATGTCGAACAACGCCGCGATGTCTTCGCCGTGCTGGGCCTCGATCCGCGTCGCCACGTGACGCTGCAGCCGCGCCACCATGTCGGTGATCTCGTTCTCCGACGCTGCCCGCACCCCCGCCGCCGGCACGTGGAAGAAGATGAAGTTGTCGTCGTTGGTGTAGCCGACCAGCAGCTTGGAGCTGCTCAGCGCGGAATCGTCGAGGAACTCTCCCACTGCGCTGGCCGTCGTCTCGAGCACGGCGTCGAGCTTCTCCCATCCATAAATCTCCTCGATCTTCGAGTAGCGCACGAAGTTGAGGTAGAGCACCACCAGCTCGCCGCGGTCCTTGAAGAGCTGCCGCGATCGCTCGATCGTCACCGGTAGCGTCGGGAGGCCAGTGAGCGAGTCGTGGAGCATCTGCTCGTACTCCACCCGCTCGGCGCGGTCGCTCACCCCAGGCGCGCTCCCCGTTCCGCGCGCCGCCGCCGACCGCACCCGCGCCGCGATCTCCTCGGCGTCGGCCGGAACGCGGTACCACTCCTCGGCGCGGAGCTCCACGGCGCGGCGTCGCGCGGCGTCGTCGGCGCACGCCACCACCACCGGGATCCCGCAGCCGTGCGCCCGCTCCACCACTGCCCGCAGGTCCGACGGCTCGCTCGAGGTCACGAGCGCCACGCGAACCCCAGGACGCGTGCCCACGGCGTCGGCCATCTCGGACGGGGGGACGCGCGCGGCCTCCCAGCCGTCCAGTAGACCGTTCAGTACGGCGACGAGCGCGTCGTCGCCGTCCGTGAGCACGAGCGCGTCGCTCACCGCGTCCCGAGCGGCGTCACGACGCTGCCCGCTGCATCGCCAGGTTGCGCTGGACCGTCACGGCGAGCGTCGGCAAGTCGAATGGCTTCTCCACGTAGTCGTCGGCCCCGAGCTGGAGCGCCTCACGCTTGTCTTCCCAGTCGTCGAGCGCGGTCACCATGATGATCCGCACCTGCCGGCCAAGCACCGGGTGCTGCTTCATCAACTTGCATACTTCCCAACCGTCGCGCCCGGGCATCATCACGTCCAGCAGCACCAGCGCCGGTCGCACCGTCTCGAACAGCGCCAGCGCCTCGTCGCCGTTGTGCGCCACGGTGATCGGGTACCCCCGGATCTGCAGGTACTGCCTGACGATCTCGGCATTGTCGGCGTTGTCGTCCACCACCAGGATCGGCGGAAGCTCCCTCTTATCTACCATCTGCGTCTCACAGCGCAAGTCGTCGCCCGATCGGTACTTCCGACTCCGGCAACCCACGAGGGGGCAAGTTGCAAGCCACCTAACGGCGTCCCAGTGCGTACGACAGCGCCACCCCCCATCGGGTGCCGCTGGGACCGATTCGCTTCGCCGACGGGCCGAGCTCGGCCCCCAGCGTGAGCCCGATCGCGCTCGTCAGCGCCGCGTCGGCGCCGATCGACGTGCGGAAGAGGCTCTCGCTGCCGCGTCCGCTCTCTCCCTGCGCGTGCACCCACATCGGCGCTGCATAGAGCGAGAATCCGTGCGTCGAGCCCAGCGGCTGGCGAAATCCCAGCGCCGCACCGAGTGGGATCTCGCTCACCGTCCTCAGCGAATCGGCGGTCCCCGCCGAGCTCGCGCCCCCGTAGCCGCCGAACAGCGCCAGCCCGAACCGCTGCCCCATGGAGAACAGCGGCGCCGCGGCCCTGATACCGTACGTCGTGCTGCTGCCGCCAACCGTGGGCTTCCTGAAGCCGATCCCGGCGCTGAGCTGGAAGTGGGCCGTCCCTGGCGCCCACCCGCCGGCGAGGGCGTACACCGAGCCCGCTCCGCTTCCGAAATCGAGTGCGCCGGTGAAGCCCGGCGCCACGAAGGCGTTCTGAAGGACCGGTGCTCCAGGCATCTGTGCGCCGGCCGACGCTGCCGCAGTGAGTAGTGCCGCCACCGCTGCGCCCATCGCAAACTTCGCCTTGTGTCCGTCCATCGTCCTCTCCGCGTTCCGCGCCGGCGTGGCCGCCTCTCGCGGCGCACCGCTCTCGTCCGGCGCTCGACGATGGTCAGTGCAAACCCCGTGCGGAGTGGGGCGCCGCGCTGCGTGAGGCGGTGCGCGATCGCTCTTTCGCTACGCCGTGCGGCGGCGTATGGTATCGCACAATCTCAACCAGGAGAGGTCCGTTGCGTCCGCTTATGAGTCGTGGGGCCCTGACGCTGCTTGCCGTCGGCGGCCTCGGGTGCGCAAGCTCCTCGTCGAAGCCCGACACCGCGCCGTCGGTCGCAGTGCAGGCGGGGGCCGGTCAAATGGGTCCAGCGCTGCTGCAATGGACCGGCAAGTTCCGGAACACCCAGCAGGCTTCGCAGGCCGTCACGCCGCTCGGGACGAACATCGCCAGCGGCAGCATCGTCCTCACCGCTCCCAACGAGCGCGAGACCCACGTGCAGCTCAATCTGTCGGGCCCGTCGGATCAGAATGAGCAGCTTCGCTGGGTCATCGCACCGGGAGCGTGCCGCTCGGGCACGATCCCCCTGCTCCCCGTGAACTCCTTCCCTCTCATCCACGTGAGCGAAGGACACGGTGACCTCGATACGAACATCGGGGTGCCCCTGCCCACCAGCGGGACGTTGCACGTCAACATCTTCGACGCCAACGGCAGCGGTAGCGACGAGACCGACGTCCTCACGTGCGCCGAGCTGAAGCTCGACCGCCGGCACTGATCGCGATTGCGGCGCCGCGCGCCGCGCGCCGCGCGGTAACCGAGGCCTCCCGAACGACGACGGGCGCATACCCGAAGGTATGCGCCCGTCGTTTCTTTCAGTGGCTACTGCTTATCGGAAGATCGACAGCGGCTTCGCGCGCTTCGGCGTCGCCGTCACGAGCTTGAGCAGCTGACCCGTCGGAAGCGCGATCGCCTTCGCCGAGGTCGGATTGGCGTTGAGCGCCAGCGACAGCGACATCGGCTGCCGCGTCCCGATCAGGTTCATGTCGGGGTTGCCGACGCCGCCGAACGTGTAGACCGGCAGGCCGACCGTCTCGAGCTCGGTGGCCGGAACCGGCAGATGCCGGACCGTCCCCGCCTGCAGCTCGTCGTTGTGACGCAGCGCGAAGAACCCGAAGCCGTTCGTCGCGTCGAGCTCCACCTCGCGCTCGTACAGGATCGCGTCGTAGAACTCCTGGTCCGTGTTCGCGGCCGTCAGCGGCGTGAGATTGCCGCGCGTCACACGCGTGTTGTTCACCAGCGTCGCGGCGAGCGCCTTGTCGCCGTGCGTACGAACCAGCGCCTCGGCCTTGAGCAGGTCGTTCTCGGCCTTCAGCGTGTACGGCATGGGGCCGAGGAACGACACGTCGGCCTCGTACGACACGTCCATGTAGCGCTCGTGAATGAACGGGCTCTGCATGTAGACGCCGCGGTTCGGATCGCCGATCACCTTACCGGTATAGACGATGTCGGCGCCCGACGTGTGGGCATCACCAGAGTTGTCGATGGCCAGACGTGCGTCGTACGTGCCCGACGGCGGCACCGGCGTCCCGTCGTACTGATCCGGAACGTTCGGGGCCATCTTGTGGATCAGCTTCTGGTCCACGCGCATCCAGCTGGGCAGGTCGAAGTAACCCATGAACTCCGACCACCAGAGGTTGGCGTCGCCAACGACCACGAAGTCGCTCGTGATGCCGTTGTTCGCGTAGGTGAGCACCTTGTTCCAGTCCACCTGCGCCGCTTCGGCCGCGGTGCGCGGCGAATAGGCGAGGAGCTGGGCTGCCATCGTGTTGGCGAAGCGGTTGAGCTTCGCGCCCGAGAGGCCGCCCTGAACCGGAAATTCCGACGCATCGTACGACGCCGTATCGGCTCCGCCGCCCGTCGCCGTCAGTGCGATGAGCGCGTCGATCTTGCCCAGCGCAAAGTCGCGGACTTCCGTGTACGGCTTCAGCGTCGGCGCCGGATCGGTGCTCGGGTTGAACGTCTCGTCGACCGTGTACGCCTTGTCGAAGATCAGCGCGAGCTGCATCAACGCGCCGGCCTGCGACAGCGCGGCGAGCGCCTTGTACTTCGGCGTCCCACCCGGCATGTCGATGCCGCCAGCGATCGCCTTCAACGCGTTGTTCGCCTGGCCCAACGCGGCGTACTCGTTCTCCCACGGCACCTGTGCCACTTCGATGTCCGTGTTCGACGCGCTGTTCGCGTACGGAATACGCGGCTGCAGGTTGTTGAACCGGGCCCCGAAGTTTCCGTAGTTCATCGTCTCCAGGTCACCCGTGACGTTGAGCATCACCCACGGGTCGCGCTGGGTGCTTCCGACGTACCACGAGTTCACCGAGGAGATGGCGAGCGTCTGCACGTCGCCAGCGTTCCCCTGGGCACGCTTGGTGTCGGGGTTGTTCGGATTGGTGACGTTGAGGTCCTGCGAGCAGGCGGCGCTCATGACGAGCGCCACGCTGCCGAGGGCGACCCCAACCTTTCGAATCGTATGCATTCCTATCGGCTCCTAGAAAAGGCGCGAGGTCAGAAGTCGATCTGCACTTGGCCGGTGATCGTGCGGAACGGCGGATACTTGAAGCCGTCGATGCGGAAGTTGAAATCGCTTCCCGACGTCACGTCCGGATCGAAGCCGGAGTAGTTCGTCCACGTGATCAGGTTGCGGCCGAGCAGCGAGACCTTCATCGACTTCGCGCGGCCAAGGCCGACGTATCCGAGGAAGCGCGGATCGATGCTGTAGCCCACCGACAGCTCGCGCAGCTTCAGGTACGCGCCCGACTCCACGAAGTACTCCGACGGATCGAGACCGTTGTACAGACCGCCCGAGAAGAAGCTCTCGGTGATCTTCTGGTTGTCCGGCTTGCCCGTCATGTCCATGTCGCCGGCACGCAGATCCTGGAACGTCCACTGCTTGCTGAAGTTGTAGATGTCCCCGCCCACCTGGCCGTCGAAGTTCGCGTGCACGTTGAAGCGACCGAAGCGGACGTCGTTGCTCATGCCGTAGTTCAGCTTCGGGTTCACGTCTCCGATCTTGAAGACGCTGTTCCCCTTCGCGTCGACGAACTTGATCGGAGCCTCGGTCGGCGTGCCACGCTTCGCCACCGGCACGAGGAAGCCGAGCGGGTTCACGACGTAGTCGCTCGCCTGCGCGGTCGCGTACGCCGGGTTCTGCTGCAGCTCCGCGAAGTTGTGCACGTACTTGGCGCCGTAGATCACGCCCAGCACTTCACCCGACTGATACCAGAACACGTTCTGCCCCTGCGCACCATCGGCCGAGGCGCGGAACGGCGGCACGCTCATCGACGCGATACGCTGCGTCGTGTGGTCGCCCGTGAACGAGATGTCGTACGTCAGGTCCTTGCGATCGAGCACGCGGACCTGGAGCAGCCCTTCGAGCGTCTTCGAATCGATGTCGGCCGCGTTCCGCCACTGGTGGTTGAAGCCACCGTTGGCCGCCGGCGACACCGGCACCTGCAGCATCGCGCCGTCGGTGCGACGGCCGGCGTACGTCAGCTCGGCGCTGAAACGATCGAGGAAGTCGGCGTTGATGCCGTACTCGTTCTCCGTCAGCACCGCCGGCTTCAGATCCTTGTTACCCAGCGTCGACGGCGAGAACTTGCCGTTGCTGATGCCGTACGTCTCGTACTGATACCAGAACTTCGGGCGGAGTCCCGCCGTCCCACGGGCCGCGTGCAGCTTCAGCTCCTGCACCCCGGGGATGTGGAAGTCCTGCGTGAGGCGGTACGCGCCCGACACGCGGTACCAATCCGACCACCGCGCGTTCGAGCCGAACAGCGACGATCCGTCGCGGCGATACAGCCCATCGACGATGTAGCGATCCTTCAACGTGAACGACTGCGACGCCATGTAGTCGATCGTGCGCTCGATGTCGTTGTACGACGAGATCGAGATGGAGCTCTGATCGATCGCCGACAGATCGGGCACGCCGTTGACCGTCAGGATGCCGCCGCCCGCGTTGAAGCTGCTCTGGTTCACGTTCTCCATCTGGTACGCGAGGCTCGTCGTGGAGAGCAGGCTGGGGAGAACCAGCTTGGTCGCCGTCGCGCGGAGCTGCGAGTTCCAGGAGATGTCGTTGTCGGCGTAATCACGCAGGCCGCCGGTGCCCGGATTCCCGTTCGTCGAGTTCAGCGTCCCGCGGGCCGTGTACGTCCGCGTCCGCGCGCTCAGGCGGTCGGTGCCGTAGTTCGCCTCGAGGCGGAGCCAGTCGGTCGGACGGTAACGTCCCGTGACCGAGCCGAGGACGCGCTGGCGGTTCAGGTTGTACGTGTTGGTCGAGAGATCGTACAGCGGGTTGCCGCGCGAGTTGTCACCCGTGTAGCTCGGAAGCACCGGGTAGTACAACGTGGTCGAATCGACCGCCGGATCCGGATGCGCGAGGTCGATGAACGGCGGCGCCTGATACAACGCGAACCACGCCTGGCTGTTGTTCGGGTCGTAGTCGTTGTGCTGCTGGCCGTACGTGACGCTCGCCGAGAAGTCCAGCTTGTCGCTCACGCCCTGGTCTACGTTCAACCGCGCGTTCTGCCGGAACTGCCCCTTGTGGAACGGCAGGATGCCGCCGTTGTGGTCGGAGCTGTACATGCCCGCGAAATTCGTGTTGCCGCGGCGCATTCCCAGCGTGACGTCGTTGTTGTAGTAGGCGTTGTCCTCCATCCACGTCTGCATCTGATTCCGGAACCGGTTCGGTCCGGTCGACGGGAACGGCGTGTCGTCGAAGCCCGTGGTGTTCCGCACGGCGCTGCCGTCGCCCGCGACCTGGATCGAGCCGTCGGGATTGAACTGGTCGCGCGTGCCGTGGTTCACCGAGGGCCAGTGCGCGATCCCCGACTGTCCGTACTCGGTGCGCGCGCTGATCTGGACGTCGTTGTCGGCCAAGGCGCGGCCGCGCTTCGTCGTGATGTTGATGACGCCGTTGGCCGCGTTCGATCCGTAGAACGACGCGCCCGCCGCGCCCTTCAAGACCTCGATCGACTCGATGCTCTGCGCATCGATGTCCGAGATCCCTTCGGTGGTGATCACGCCGTCGATCACGATCAGCGGCGTGCTCTCGCCCACCTGGAGGCTCGTCGACCCGCGAAGGCGGATCGCCGGGGTGCCACCGGGGTTACCGGTGCCCATCTCGATCTTCGCGCCGGCGACCTTGCCAGCCAGTGCGACGATCGGATCCGGCGCCGGGACGTTGTTCACCTGATCACCGCCAACGTGCGCGACGGAGAACGTCAGACTCTTCGCCGACGTCGAGTCGGCCACGCCCGTCACGACCACCGCGTTCAGCTGGAACGGGTCGGTCTTGAGCTGGAAGTTCACCGTGTGCGCTCCGGGCGTGAGCGACACCGGTTGATCCAACGGCTGGTATCCGATGAACCGCGCGTTCACCGTCACCTGTTGCCCATTGGCGCTCGCCGACGGCACTACGATCGTGTAGTTGCCGGTCTCGTTGGCCGCCGCGCCGAGCTTCATCGACTTGATCGTGACGTTCGCCCCGGGAATGGGCGAGCCGTACTGGTCGACGACCTTTCCGGTCACGGTGGTCTGCGCTTGCGCCGTTCGCGCGCTCATCGCGACCACGCACGTCGCAATGAGTGGTACGACGAGTCCTCGTGCTCGAGCCACGCTCATCTTCTCGATCCTCTGAGGGTGTGGAGATAGGGAGATGCAGCCTGCGTGGTACTGGTGGGGGGGACCCACCGCCAACAACACCGGGCCGAGCGGGCCAGGCACCCGATCGGTTTACGATGTCGAAGTCAACGCGACTCCCGCCCGACCGCACGGCGGGAAATCGAACTGGACGAGAGGATTTGGATGGCGCTCAACGGATGCCGGATGCGTCGTACTCACGCGGCGTCCGGTCAGGGGCCTAAGAATTGGCGCCCCAACTTGTCGTGCGGGGCAGACTCCCACAAGCCCCGACACTCATAACATCCCCATTTACTCCCGCGTCACATCGGCTTTACCCCCTCCCGACCCGCTCCTACCACCATCCGCCCCAACCCTCAGTCGGGCCGAGCGTTAGCTCCGGAGCTCGATTTGGGATCAAAGTCAAAGGGGACCGATACGAGCTCCCGGACCACCGTGCCGCCTCGTTTTGCCGGCTCAAATTGCGCGTCGCGAAGCGCCAACCGCACCGCCGTGCCGAACGCGGGCAGCGTGCTCGAGACGATCTCCACGGTCTCGTTTTCCACCGACCCGGCCGTGTCCACGACGAACTGCGCCACCACGTGCCCCGACACCCCCGCGTTGAACAAAGAGTCGGGATACGCCGGCTCCGCCGAGCCGGTGAGCAGCACCGCCTGCTCGTCCACCCGGTCGGGAAGGAACACCGAGCCCTGAGCGATCAGCGCGGCCACATCGGGCTTGTCCGACCCGCGCGCCTGAGCGGCCTGCCTCGGCCGCGATGGTCGCGACCAGATAGCGATCACCCCGCACTCGCTCCCGCGCGTCGTCGCGAAGTCGGGTGGCACGCTCCCGCTGTGCGAGTAGACCTCCACCCCTTCCACGCTCTGCAGGTCGATCATGTCCAGATCGAAGGAGCCGAGCGTGGCCGCGAAGCCGTCCACGAACACCAACGGCGGGCACTGCGCACCCGCGATGTGCACCGACCGCCCCAGCGCCCCGCGCATCGTGTAGACCTGGATGCCCGGGAGTCGCCGAAGCGCCGCCGTCATCGAGAAGTCGTTGCTGCGGTCGATCTGCTCGCGGGTGATGTAGTAGCCGAGCTTCTTCTCGCGCCGCTCGTAAAAGCCGGCGAGGCGCGACTGGTAGGGAGCCGCGCGCGCCTGCACACGCACCGCCGGCAGCGCCGCGGCGATCGGCTTCACCGTCAGCTCTGTCGGCGCGGCGGCATCGGCCACGTCCACGTGCGCTTCGAGCGGCGAATAGCCGAGCCGCCGCACGACGAGCGTCGCGCCCCCTTTGGGCACTCCCCGCAGCACGAACGCGCCGGTGGAATCGGTGACGGCGCCCAGGTTGGGTGCCACGGTCACGCGCGCCCCGGCGATCCCGAGCCCCGATTCGTCGCGCACCACGCCGCGCACCGTGCCGAGCGCCACCGCCGCGGGCACCTGCTGCTGCGCGACGCCCACGCGCGCCACGGCAACGAGTGCCACCGCAACGGCCATCAACCCGCCTCGCTTCACGAACAGGAAGCGCCGCATGAGCAACCTCTCAGTGTGAGATCCCGAGCAACCGCAGCCACTGCCCGAGTCCAGGGTACGTCGGAGCCACCGCTCGCAGTCGCATCGCTACGGCCTGCGCTCGCGCGCCGTCGTTCGCCAGCGCGTACGCCAGCGAGAGCTGGTAGAGCACGCGCGGGTCGTCCGGCTGGATCCGCAGCGAGAGATTCAGCTCGGTGATCGCTTTCGACCAATCCTTCCGCTGCACGGCAAGTGCCCCGGCCGCCGCCGCCGCGCTCGCCGATGGCGCGATCGCCAGCGCCCGGTCGAACGCCACCGCCGCGGAGTCGTTCTGGTGCGCCGCCACCAGCGCGCGGGCGAGCTGCTCCCACGGCTCGGCGAATTCCGGCGTGTCGCGCACCACCCCCCGCAGCTCAGCCGCTGCAGAGTCGGCGAAGCCGCGCCGCATGTACGCGTCGGCGAGCCGGAGCTTCAGCGGCGTCCACGGCGCTCCGGCGGCAGCCGCCAGCGCCAGGCTGTCGACGAGGTTCGTGGGCTGGTAGCTCCGGCGATAATCCACCTGCTGCGCCACCGGTACGAACGGCCAGCGCGTCGTGACCGCCGCGACCGCGAGCCGCACGACCTGCTCGTCGAACGGCGTCAGCTCCATCCGCCGCGCGTACTCGCTCCAGGGCCGCACGGCGTCGGGGCGCGCGGCGTGCCCGACGAATCGCTGCGTCGCGATCGCGTCGAAGAACGCCTGCGCGATCAGCGTCGCACCGCGCTCGTTCGGGTGAAGGTGCTCGAGGAAGAGATCGTTCCCGGGGATGCCACCCGCGGCCGCCGTAGCGAACCGCTCCGCCACCGGCACGTACGTGGCGCCGTCCGCCGCCGCGTCGCGGGCGATGATCGCGTTGAGCGCCGACGGCGCTCGGAATCGGACGACGTCGAGGTCCTTGGCGCGCACGAACAGCGTTCGTGCCGACGCCGTGTCGCCGCGCGCCAGCATCCCGCGCGCCTGCGCGTAGACGTCGTTCGCGCGCCCGGCGCCGTCGTTCCCCGTCGACACGAAGGGATGCTGGTCGCGCACGTTGCTCGCCTGGCTCGCCACGAGCACCGCCACGTGCGCGTGGCGGAACTTTCGCAGCAGCAACGACAGATTGTCGTCGAACTGAGCCAGCCCGCGCCGATACGCGTCGCCGTCCAGCGCGATCTGCTGATCGCGCGCCAGGAGCTCCATCAGCGTCGGCGCGTCGTGGCCAGGGTCCCCTCCTCCCATCGCCCCCCGCGCCCACGCCAGCCCGCGGCGCATCGCCATCACCAGCCGGAGCCGCTGCAATCTCAGATAGGCGCGCACCAGCGACGGATGCCCGCCCAACACGCGCTGCGTCGATCCGATGCCGAGCGCGCCGTAATATTCGTTGTGGCCCGCGTAGATCAGCACCGCGTCGGGGCGCTGCGCGATGATCTCGTCGGCCTCGTCCACCAACGCATAGCTGTTGGTCGCCGGGATTCCGAGGTTCACTACTTCCACGCTGTCGCCAGGCAGGGCGTCGTGCAGCGCGTCGGCGAGCATGCGCGAGAACGCGCCGTTGCGCGGGTACGGGAAGCCCGCCGTGGTCGATTCGCCCAGCGCGAAGATCCTGATCCCTCCCTCGGGGCGCTCGACGGCGAACGGCTCGGGGATCGTCCCCGGTGCCGCGCCGATCCCGCTGAACCAACGCTCTGCCACGCGCGGGTTGGCGATCATCACCTCGCGCCCCCCGATCTGCGTCCGCACGAAGAGCGGGAGCGCGCCCGCGGGCCACGCCAACCGCAGCACCAGCTCCGCCGCCGCGAGCAGCACGAACGGCGCGAGCACCGTGAGCGTCGTGAACGCGATCCGCCGACGGCGCGACATCGGTGCCGGCGCCTCCGCCGCGTGATCGGGCGCCACGTGCGGCTTCGCCCCACGCTCCGCCCGCCGCCGCTCTCGGCGCGGCGCAGCCCGCCCTTCGGTGCTCGGGCTCAAAAGATCGAGTAGATGAAAGGCGCGAGCGCGGAGCCCTGCGCGGCGACGAGCAGGGCGCCGATCAGTGCGAACACCACGATCAGCGGCAGCAGCCAGAGCTTCTTCCGGGCTCGCATGAATGCCCACAGCTCGCGGGCCAGACTCGTTCGCGCCATCGTCTCAGTCCTCGCGGGTCAGAACATCCGCTCCATCGAGCGCGCCGCGTCGTCGGCCGACGCACGGGGACGCTCGATCCAATAGCTGCGCGCGTCGTGCGGCCGAGCGAGCGGGCTGCGCGCCACCGTGCGACGCACGAGGCCGATCGGGGTGAGCACCACCCAGTACATCACCGCCAGCACGATCGGCCGCGTCACCCACGACAACGCGTCGCCGAAGCGCGTCCACGCCCGACGTACGGCGCCGAGGTGCGTCGGCACCACCGCGCCTGCCACCGCCCACACGACCGCGATCGCGAGCATCGCGAGCGACATCGTCGGGCGGCCGCGCCAGCGCTCCACCCCCGCGAGCGCCGCGAACGCGAATGCGAGCGTCCACGCGAACCTGCGCCCTTCCGGCGCCGTCAGTCGAGATCCGCCGCCAGCTGCCATCGCGATGCGTCGGTCGATGGTTGATCCACCTTTCGCAGAAAGTACGGCGGCATCGCCAGGCAGTCCATGTTGGTGCGCATGAAGCACGCGTACGCGTCGTCGGGCGTGCACACGATCGGCTCTCCGCGCACGTTGAACGACGTGTTCACCAACGCCGGGCACCCCGTCAACTGCTCGAACGCCAACAGCACCTCGTGCAACCCTGGCGAGCGCTCGGCCGTCACCGTCTGCACGCGGGCGGAGTAGTCGAGGTGCGTCACCGCCGGGATCGTCGATCGAGGGACGTTCAACCGGTCGATCCCCCACAGCCCTTCGTCGTCTTCCGGCGCGAGTCGGAGCGATTCGCGCACCGGCGCCACCACGAGCATATAGGGTGATTCTCCGTCGAGCTCGAACAGCTCGTTCGCCCGCTCGGCGAGCACGCTCGGCGCGAACGGCCGGAAGCCTTCGCGGAATTTGATCGCGATGTTGAGCCGCGCCTGCATCGTCGGATCGCGCGGATCGGCGAGGATGCTTCGAGCGCCGAGCGCGCGCGGCCCGAACTCCATCCGTCCGTCGAACCATCCGACCACCTCGCCGTCGGCCAGCGCCTGCGCCGCTCGCGCCACGACCTCGTCGCGCGCGATGGGCTCCGCCGACACCCCGAGCCGCCCGAGCGCGCGCGCCGTCGCGTCCGCGTCGAACGCCGGACCGAGGAGCGCGCCATGCATCGCGTCGCCCGCCGACGGAGTGCGCTCGGCGCGTCTATGGCAGTGCCATCCGAGCAGTGCCGCGCCCAGGGCGCCCCCCGCGTCGCCCGCGGCCGGCTGCACCCAGAGCCGCTTCGCCACGCCCTTACGGAGAAGCTTCCCGTTCGCGACGGCGTTGAGCGCGACTCCTCCCGCCATACAGAGATCGCGGCTCCCCGCCTCGCGAAGCGCCGTGCGCGCCATCCGCTCGACGACCTCCTCGCATACCACCTGCACCGAGCACGCGAGATCCATCTCGCGCTGCGTGAGCGGCGACTCGGGCGCGCGTGGCGGTCCGCCGAACAGCGCGTCGAACGCACGGCTCGTCATCGTCAGGCCGCCCAGGTAGTCGAAGTAGCGCTGGTTCAACCGGAACGAGCCGTCGTCGCGCAAGTCGACCACTTCGCGGCGGATCGTCTCGGCGAATCGCGGCCGCCCGTACGGCGCCAGCCCCATGAGCTTGTATTCGCCGGAATTGACCTTGAACCCGGCGTGGTACGTGAACGCCGAGTAGAGCAGCCCGAGCGAGTCGGGCCAGTGCATCTCGTGCGTCAGCGTGATCGTCGCGCCGCGGCCGACGCCCATCGACGCCGTCGCCCACTCGCCGACACCATCGACCGTGAGAATCGCGGCCTCTTCGAACGGCGAGGGATAGAACGCGCTTGCGGCGTGCGCCTGGTGATGCTCGCAGAAGAGCAGCTCCCCGTCGTACCCGTCCAGCCCTTCGCGCACCGCCTCGGCCACGCGAACCCGCGTCGACAGCCAGAGCGGCGCGGCGTGCATGAACGACCGGAAGCCGCGCGGCGCGATCGCGAGGTACGTCTCGAGCAGCCGGTCGAGCTTGAGCAGCGGCTTCTCGTAGTACGCCACCGCCGCCAACGCGCGCGCATCGATGCCGGCTTCGCGCAGACAGTACGCTGCCGCGTGCGCCGGAAATCGCTCGTCACCCTTCAGGCGCGTGAAACGCTCCTCGTGCGCCGCGGCAACGATCTCCCCGTCGCGCACGAGACACGCCGCGCTGTCGTGGTAGAACGCCGAGATGCCGAGGATGTGGACGGGAGTCGCCACGGGCGGGGTACGGCAGAAGAAGGGCCAACCATAATACGGGTGCCGAACGGGCGCCACGCTCATCTTGACGGTACATGCACCGCGCGGCACCATTGGGTGCGCTCGCGACGCCGGCGGCGCGACTGGTCCCCCGCACGCGGGAGCATGCGATGTCCCGTCGTACTGGTCGTCGTCCGCTTCCGCTTGCGGCGCTGCTCCTTCTCGCCGCCGCCGGCACTCCCGCGATGGCGCAGCAGCGCGTCGACGTGCGCGGTGTCGTTCGCGACACCGCCGGCGGACCTGTCGCGGGCGCCGACGTCGCCATCGTCGTCCTGCACCGGCTCGCGCGCACCGACGACTCCGGCACCTTCGTCATCCGCGACGTGCCCAGCGGCCAGCACGAGCTCGCGGTGCGGCGCCTTGGCTTCGACCCGCGTGTCGTGCCGGTGACCCTTGCCGACACGCTGAGCCACACGCTCGTCGTCGTCATGCGCATGCAGCCCGTGATGCTCCCCGGGCTCACGGTGAGCGAGATCGACATGCGCCGCCGAATCGCGATCGAGGACTTCTATCGTCGTCGCGCGCGCGGCCCCGGAACGTTCATCACGCGCGACGAGATCGAGGCGCGACACGCCGGACGTCCCAGCGACGCGCTGCGCGGCGTCCCCGGCCTGCAGTTCGTGCGCGCGCGCGGCGTGACGGGCGTTCGCTTCACGTCCGCGCCGATCCAGCGTCGCGATTGCGTGCCGCAGATTTGGCTCGACGGGACGCGCGTCGACAACGTGGAGCTCGACGAGCTTCCCGTTGGCGACGTCGAAGGGATCGAGCTGTACCCGGGGCCGTCGACCACGCCCATGCAGTTCTCGCAGGGCGCGGTGAGCTCGTGCGGCACGATCGTCATCTGGTCGCGGGTACCCGGGACCTGACGCGGCGCCCGCGTGCGCTGCAGGCGAAGAGCGCCGGCGATCCATCGGATCGCCGGCGCTCTTCACGTAGCCGCGACTCCGGCCTTACGGCCGGCGGTCGATCGAGTACGAGACGTTGGCGCGGGTGCTTGCCGCCGGGCTGCCTGCTACCCCCGGAGGGAAGACGAACGCCGTCAGGACCGAGCCGGCCACCGTGCTTCCCGGTCCGGCCGTCGTCACGCCGCTCGCCGGCGTTCCCGGCATGACGACGCTCTTACCGAGGATCGGCGTCGTCGTGCCGGTCGCGGTGAGCTGCAGCCCCATCGCGCCGGTGTTGAACGACGCGTAGTTCGTTCCCGCCAGCGTCGCCGAGTAGCTCAGATTCGCGAACGTCGGCGCACCGGCGGGCGCGGTCGTCGTATCGGGTCCGCCGAACACGTCGTACGCCGCAGCCGCACCCGGCGCCGCGACTACGACGCGCATCGCGAACTGATTGGCCGCCGGCGCGGTGGGCGCGGCATCCTGCAGCACCACGATGTGCTGCGCGGGCACCTGACCGGCGCGAGCATACCCGGTCTCGACGAGCGTGTAGTACGTGTCGGCCTGCAGCGTGATCGTCGTGTCCTTCAGCTTCTGCTGCACGACCAACGGATCGGGATCCGGGTTCGTCGTCGCGACCCAGACGACGAAGTGCCGGTCGCCCGCCTGGATGCCCTGGTACGGCGTCACCGACCGATAGGGCAGCTGGAACATGTTCAGGTTCTCGACCTTGTCCACGAGGCGCACATCGACGATCCCCGTGTCGGGCATCGCGTGCACGTACCGCACGTACGCCAGCGGCGGATGGGTGCTCGTGACGCCACCGGTGTCGTTGCCGTTGCACGCCGCGAGTCCCGCCGCGGACAGTGCGAGCAGCGCCAGATGCTGCATTCTCATTAGGTGAACTCCCGAGAAGAAATGGTGTCGTTCTCGATCCGCTTCGCGTCGTCGTGCGGCGCGCCGCCGATCGTGATCGTTCGTCGATTCAGCTGCCGCTCGGATTCCCCGAGCCCGAGTTGTTCCCCGCGAACCCGAACCCGGTGATCGATGCCGCGGCGATGAGCGCTCCAAGCGCCAACGCCGCCACGCCGACCGTCGCGAGCGTACGGCCTCGCGAGAACTTTCGCGTCTGCACGCCGGCCACGTAGTCCTTCCTCACGTGGATGCGCTCTCCGGTCCAGTGGCTCGTTCCCCCGGCGATCGTCTCGATCCCATCGACGGCTACCACGTAGTCGTCGCCCTCCGTCGATGCGACACGACCCATGATGCGCGTCACCCCGGACCCGAGTTGGTCCGAGAGCGCCACACGTCCCTGGTCGCTGATCACGAAGGCCATCTGGTCTCCCGCCGACGGCGTCCCAGTGTACGTCGGGACATAGGTGTAGCAGGCCCCCGTCTGCGCTGCGAAGAGTGAGACTCCCACCAGGATTGCGGTCCGTCGCCACGGACGCCGGCCCCTGGGCCGGTCGTCCGCTGCAACGCGGCGTGCGTCGTTGACTGCCATCTCGATCGTCAGCTGTGTGCGTCAGTAGCCGTACGTGCCCTTCGGGGCGCCGCTCGCCAGGCCGACGCCGCCGAGGTTGTAGAAGGGATGGTTGCGAGCATCCATCTCCTGGTAGGGCACCGGCCACTGCACCGCCGTCCCTTCAGCGAGATCACCCCAACCACGGCTGTCGATCCACCACTGGTTGTAGCCGGTGAACGCCGTCTCTAGTCGCTTCTCGTACTTCAGCGCCTCCCACATCGTCGCGCAGGGCGTCGTGTAGGTGCCGCCCGTCACCGTCGGCACGTGCGGAACGCAGCCGTTCGCGCTACCCGGCACTGGCGTGGTGTTGTCCGCCGCCACCAGCGCCGGCAGGCCGTTCGCCGTCCGACTCGCGTTGATGAGCGGAAGCGCCGCGGCAAAGTTGTTCGCGTAGAAGTCCCCTTCCGCCGCGAGCAACCGCATCTCCGACACCGTGATCTCCGGCCACGGACCGGCACCGTCGGCGTTGTTGAGCGTCAGGACGCGGAAGCGGTAGTTGTCGTAGTACGAATTCGCCCAGCCATCGCCGAACGTGTCCTCGCCCGTCGGTCGGTTGCGGAAATACGGCTTTCCGCTCGCTCCGGGCAGGTTCCCCGCAGCCGTCTGCTGCGCCGCACGCGTGTCGCCCGACGGGAAACGCTGGTCCGGCGTCACGATGAGGAAGGGCGTCCGCTGATTCACCGCCGTGTTCAGCCAGCCGGCGAATGCACCCGACGTATCGGCCATCGCGATCATGAGCTGGGGCTGCATGTGCCAGCCCTGGTACACGTACGCCTGATAAATCCACCCGTGGCGCCAGCCGAGCGGCGACGACAGGGTCACGATCAGATCCGACGTGATCCCGGCGTTGACGTCGGCGATCACCTGCGACCAGTCGACCGCTTTGCGCTCGGTCACCGAGCGCGCCACACCGGCGCGGAATCGCGCCTTGAACGAGTGCGCGATCTGCAGGAACTGGTTGCGCGACACCGTCAACCCGCGGATCCAGTCGGTCGAGGAGAAGTTGCTCACCTCGGCCGCCGGAACCGCGGTCGCGATGGCGATCGCGCTGTCGAGCATGTCGAGCGCCACCTGGTTCACCGCCGGGTACGCCACCAGCGCCGGCGGATTGATCGGATCGAGCGTGTCGTGCGGCTTGTAGATCGCCGCCGAATCGTAGGTCATCGACACGTTGCCGTACCCGATCCCGATCGCCAGGAACCCCCACGCGCGAGCGCGCTGCGTCCGGCCGATCGAACCGAGAATGTCCGGCTTCTTCGCGATCAGTGCGTCGAGCGCCTCCACGCCGTGCGAGATGAACGTCACCGACTGCTGCAGGTTGCTGAAGTCGTAGAAGTTCTCGTTCGCCGATTGGTTCCCGCGGTCGTTCGCGATTGCCACGCGCGGCTGCGTGGCCCGCGACGCCATGCCGAAGTTCGCCACGCTCGCGTAGCTCTCCAGCGACAGCACCTCCGACTGCGGCGTCACCGAGTTCGCCGTGTTGTGCGACGCGCGATGGATGGTCTGATAGGAAGTCTGCAGCAGCTGCTCCACGCTCGTCGGATTCCCCAGGACGTTGCCCTGGTCGGGATTCCGCGAGTTGTCCACGGCCAGCGTGTTTTCCGTGCACGCCGCCGCGGCCACGAGGGCAACCGTGCCGAGCAGACCGGTAGCCAACTTTCTCATCGATTCACCTCGAATTGGTCGCGACCCGGCGCGGCGTCGCCGCCGCGCCGGTCCGCAAGCGCGGGTTAGAAGCGGGTGCTGAGCCCGAAGGTGAACGTGCGGAAGTTCGGGAAGTTGAACGCGTCCACCGCCGCCAGCGCGGCCGATCCGGTGAAGTTCGACGCGTTCGTGATCCCGACCTCGGGGTCGAAGCCGGTGTAGTTCGTCCACGTGTGCAGGTTGCGGCCGGTGAAGCTCACCGTCCAATCACCCATGCCACGCACCGGACCCACGTTGTACGACACGTTCAGCTCGCGCAGCTTCACGTAGCTCGCCTTCTCGACCGAAGCGCTGTTCGGACCGAGGATGTCGTAGAACCCACCGATGCCGCTACCGTTGTCCGGCCGGGGCGCGCGCCAGTAGTAGCCCACCGGCTTCGCGTCGCCGACGCTCTTCCCGCCCTGATCTTCCTCGGCGTCCTGGAAGTCGCCGAACGACCAGTGCCGCCCCTCGTTCCACACCGACTGCCCGATCGAGCCGTCGAACGCCGTATAGAAGAAGAGCTTCCGGAAGTTCAGCGTCTGCGACACGCCGATCCGGTAATCCGGCAACACGTGCCCGAGCGGCAGCTTGAGCGCGTTACCCAGCGTGTCGCGCCGCACGATCGCCGTCCCCCAGTTCTCGGCCACACCCCACGGCGCGTTGAGCGTGTTCCCCTTGCTCGTGCAGGTGTGCTCGTCGTTGATCGTCCCCGACGCGATACGCGCTCCAGCGGCGGTCACGCAGCCCACGTTCACCGACTGCCAGAGATTCTTCGTGATGCCGTCGGCGAGCGTGTTCCCCTGCCCGACCCACACCACGTAGCCGTCGCTGTTCTTCTGCCATTCCTTCCCGGAGCCGCAACGCGCCGCGAACTGCGGCTCGAGCTGCGAGCAGTCGGTCACGAACGGACGGCCGTAGATCGTGCCGTACGTCTCGCCCGGGCCGAAGCGGAACATCGTCTCCGTTCCCTGCTGCCCCGTGCCGGCGAAGAACGGCGGCACGTCGAGCTTGGTGATCGTCGACTTGGTGTTGTCGTAGTTCACGCGCGCCGACCAGTTCAGGTTCCGGCGCTGGATGAGCGGCACGTTCAGCGACGCTTCCCACGTCTTGTTCTCGAGCGTGCCGATGTTCCGCCACTGCGTCGGGAAACCGTAGATCGACGCCACGGCGACGTTGAGGATCTGATCAGTCGCCGTCGACTTCGCGTAGTTCACCGTCAGGCCGTACTTGCTCAGCACCTCGGCGTCCGCTCCGATCTCGGTCTCGGTGACCGTCTCGGGGCGCAGCTTCTTGTTTCCGAGCTGCGACGGCGCAACCTGGCCGCCGGCCTGAATCGCGTAGGTTTCGTACTGCGCGTCGAAGCGCGGACGGCCACCGGCCGTGCCCACCGACGCACGCAGCTTCAACTCGTTGATCGGCGAGATGAACCACCAGGGCTCGCCCGAGATGCGCCACGCCAGCGAGCCGCGGCCGTAGTTGGCCCAGCGGTTGGCGGAGCCGAACAGCGAGCTCCCATCACGGCGATACAAACCGCCGACGATGTACCGGTCCTTCCAATCGGCGTCGATCCCTCCAGCCACCGCGACCGACCGGATCGACTGATAGCCCGACCCCACCGTCGGCGTCCCGCCGATGTTGTCACCGGTGAGGAGGCCGGGCACGGCGAGCGAGCTGCCGTTGAACCCCGACGTTTCGAAGTCCTGCTGCTCGTACAGGTAGCGCAGCGTATACCGGGTGTTCAGCTCGCCCCAGCTGCGATGCGCGTTGGCGTTCACCGCCGAGTTCAGCGACTGGTTGTTGTTCGTCCCGTACTGGTAATACCCGAGCGGGGCCGTCGACGAGCTCGACGTCGCGCGGAAGCCGCGATCGCGCTGATACACCGACGTCTGGTTCGTTCGGTCGTAGCTGAAGTTGCCGTCGAAATCGAGCCAGCTCGTGGCGATGTACTTCGCCGTCGTGGTCCCGATGAACCGGTCGTTCTTGTCCATCTGACGCGCGTTCTGGAACCAGTAGAGCGGGTTGTCGTTCTGCGACCCCTGGTTCAGCGGGTTCGAGCGGATGAACAGCCGCCCCTGGCTGTCGGTGCGGAGCAGATCCACGCCGCGCGGCGTCCGCGTCAGGCGGAAGAAGCCGGTTCCGTTCTCGGCGTTGCCGCCGTCGGCGGCGTTCCGCGAGTAGTACGTGCGCAGGCCGAACTGCCACGCCGAGCCCACGTTCTGGTCGAGGTTCAGACGCACCGAGTTGCGCTTGTACCCGTTGAGGTACCGCAGGGCGCCCTGCTCCCAGTAGTTGTTCAAGCTGCCGTAGAACGCCGTCGAGCCAATGCGACCGCTCGCGTCGATCGTCGAGTTCGTCCGCTGCCCGGGCGTCACGAGCTGACCCACCGGGTTGTAGACGTGCTGGTACTGCTCCACCTGGAACGTACCGCGGAGCAGCGGCTTGGAGAGCGTGCTCGCGATGCCGCCGTCACGCGCGAATGTCACGGGGTTGAGCGCGAAGTCGCCGCCCTGGTCGTTGATGCGGTATGCCTCGTCCTCGAGATTCACGAGACGCGTGCACGTCTGGTCGTTCACGCCGCCAGTCGCCACGCAGTACTTCGACTTCGTCTCGTCCATCATGAGGAAGTGGTTCTGCGGCAGCGGGAACTCGTTCTCGATGTCCGCGCGACCGTACTCGCTGCGGGCGTTGAACCGGATCCCCTCCCCCGCGTTCTTCCCCGACTTCGTCGTGATCGAGATGACGCCGTTGCCGGCGCGCGAGCCGTAGAGCGACGCGGCGGCCGCGCCCTTCACGACTTCGACGGTCTCGATGTCGCCCGGGTTCACGTCGGCCAGACCGCCTTGCAGCTCGACGCCATCGACGATGTACAGCGGCTCCTGACCGCGCCCCGAGCCGTTGATCGACTTCGGCCCGCGGAGCAGCACCGATTGCGCGGCACCGGGCCGCCCGGTGGCCGACACGATTTCGGCGCCAGGCACTTTGCCCTGGAGCTGGTTCAACGGGTTCGACGAGGCGACCGGCATGTCACGGTCGTCCACGTGCGCCACGGTGAACGCGAGGTTCTTCTGCTCGGTCCCCGCCGTCACGCCCGTCACCACCACTTCCTGCAGGCGATTGACGTCCTGCTTCACCGCGAAATCCGCCGTCTGGCTGCCGCTGGTCAGGCGCAACGGGCGCGCTTGGGGCAGAAAGCCGAACGCCCGGACGCGCAGCACGATCTGCTGTCCGGTGGTGCGCGCGGCGGGGATGGTGATGGTGTAGGCGCCGCTTGCGTTCGTCCCTACCGAGATCGTCATCTCGGAGATGTAGACGTTGGCGCCTTCGAGGGGCTGGCCGAACTCCGTCGTCACCTTGCCGGTGATCACGGAATTCTGAGCCTGAGCTCGTCCCGCCAGCGGCACTGCGAGCAATACGCCCAGCAACGCCCCGGCGCTCAGTCGAGCACGGGTCATGGTTCGCATTTCACTCCCTGGAAAGTGGGGCTTGCACGGCACTGCGTCGAACAGTGCGGACAAGGGTGCGGGCATCCTGCCCGCGGCCTGCTGCGTGGTCGGCCTTCCTCCTGCTGACGTGGTGGGAAACTCGCCATCGGCCGTCCTCCGATGGCTGGGAACACACAGTTGCGCGGCCTGGAGCCGCACGACTCGACTGTACGCGCGGAGTGAAATGCGATATCGCCGGAACTTGGTTGCCCCGGCCGGAGCCCGCATACGCGATCGCCCCGTCGTGCTGCGATGGCCGGAGAGGCCATCGCGACGTGCTATCAACTCCCTTGCAATGCATTGACGTCACATGCGACTACATTGACGCAACCGCATTGGCTCCTGAGAGATAGCACCTCGTTCGCGCGCTATCCTACCGTCCATCGGCGCAGCGCGCAAGAAGAGACCTTTCGCTCGCGCCAACCCTGCCTAACGATAATTCGACAGGCACCCATCCACTCCACCGCTCCTGTCAGTCTTTGCCGGACACGCGAAGCCCAAGGAAGGAAATCACCGTTCTCGTTTTGCTTCCATGGGCACCTCATCGACACCCGCCGCTACCTCGCCACCCTCGAAACGAAGAAGGGCCCGTCCATTCAATGGACGGGCCCTTCGACTCCCCTGCCGCGGGTCAAGCGGCCGACGCCTTCTCGGTCACCACCCGCACCCGATTGTCCACCACCTGCAGAAATCCTCCCTCCACCGCGAACTTCTTCGCGTCGGCACCCCCGCCGACCCGGAGTTCGCCATGACCGAGCAGCGTCATCATCGGCGCGTGCCCGGTGAGAATTCCTACTTCGCCGTCGAACGCGGGCGCCACGACCGAGTCGGCGCTCCCTTCGAACAGCACTGCTTCCGGCGATATGACCGAGACGGTGAGCACGGATGTCTCCTCAGCCCTGAGCGAGCTTCTTCGCGTTCGCCACCACGTCGTCGATCCCGCCCGCCATGAAGAACGCCTGCTCGGGCAGCGCATCGAACTCGCCGGCCACCAACCGCTCGAACGACGAGATCGTCTCGTCGAGCTTCACGAACTTTCCTTCGATGCCCGTGAACTGCTCGGCCACCTTGAACGGCTGCGACATGAAACGCTGGATGCGGCGCGCGCGGCCGACGATCTTCTTGTCGTCCTCCGACAGCTCGTCCATGCCGAGGATCGCGATGATGTCCTGGAGCTCCTTGTAGCGCTGCAGGATTCGCTGCACTTCCGTCGCCGCCTTGTAGTGGCGCTGGCCGACGAACTGCGGATCGAGGATGCGCGACGACGACGCGAGCGGGTCCACCGCGGGGTAGATCCCGAGCTCCGTGATCGCGCGCGAGAGCACCACCGTCGCGTCGAGGTGCGCGAACGCCGTCGCCGGCGCCGGATCGGTGATGTCATCGGCAGGCACATAGATCGCCTGCACCGACGTGATCGAGCCGTTCCGCGTCGACGTGATGCGCTCCTGCAGGTCGCCCATCTCCGTCGCCAGCGTCGGCTGGTAACCCACCGCGCTCGGCATGCGGCCCAGCAGCGCCGACACTTCCGACCCCGCCTGCGTGAAGCGGAAGATGTTGTCGATGAACACCAGCACGTCGGCGTTCTCGGTGTCGCGGAAGTACTCGGCCACCGTCAGCCCCGTCAGGCCCACGCGAAGGCGGGCGCCCGGCGGCTCGTTCATCTGGCCGTAGATCAGCGCGACCTTGTCGAGGATGTTCGCTTCCTTGAACTCGAGGTAGAGGTCGTTGCCTTCACGCGTACGCTCGCCCACGCCGCAGAATACCGAGCGCCCGCCGTGCCCCGTCGCGACGTTGTTGATCAGCTCCTGGATGACGACGGTCTTGCCCACGCCGGCGCCGCCGAAGAGACCGATCTTTCCGCCCTTCACGAAGGGAGCGATCAGGTCGATGACCTTGATGCCCGTCGCGAAGATCTCCGTCTTCGGCTCGAGGTTGACGAAGTCGGGGCGCTTGCGGTGGATCGGCCAGCGCGGCGCATCCTTCGGGATCGGTGCCCCGTTGTCGACCGGCTCGCCGAGCACGTTGAGGATGCGGCCCAATGGCGCTTCGCCCACCGGCACCGAGATCGAGGCGCCGGTGTCGACGACCTCCATCCCGCGGATCACGCCGTCGGTCGACGACATCGCGACGGCGCGCACCTGGTTGCGGCCGATGTGCTGCTGCACCTCGGCAACGACGTGGATCTGCTCGCCCGTCGGCGCCTTGGCGTCGATCTCGAGCGCGTTGTACAGCTCGGGGAGATGCTCGGCCTCGAACTCGACGTCGATGACGGGGCCGATGACCTGGACGATCTTCCCGATGTTCCGGATCGCGGTAGTGGTAGCCATGGAGAGTTCCTGGGGTCTCAGCCCTGCAGTGCCGCAGCGCCGCCGACGATCTCGGCGATCTCCTGCGTGATGTTCGCCTGACGCGCCCGATTGTACGTGCGGCGCAGGATGTTGAGCATGTCGTTCGCGTTGTCCGTCGCGTTCTTCATCGCCGTGCGCTGCGCTGCGTAGAACGCCGCGGTCATCTCGACCAATGCGCGATACACCGCGTTCCGCACGTAGGCCGGCAGCAGCTCGCCGAGGATCGCGTCGCCCGACGGCGCGAGGATGAAGTCGCGCTGCGCCTCGCCCGCCGCCGGCGGAGCGACGGGCAGGATCCGCTCGGTGGTCGGCGGGGCCGAGAGCACCGACTTGAAGCTCGGGTACGTCACGTACACGCCGTCGAGCGCGCCGGCGGCGAATCGGTCCATCAGCTCGTTCACGATCTCGCCGGCGTTCGCCGCTGTCGGACGATCGCCGATGTCGGCGCGCGTCGACGCGAGATTCCGGCCGGCGTAGCGGAAGAAGCCCGCGCCCTTGCGGCCGACGGCGTGCAGCTCCACTTCCACGCCCGCCGATTCCAGATGGCGGATCTGCTCGCGCGCCTCACGAATGAGGTTCGCGTTGAACGCGCCGGCCAGCCCGCGGTTCGCCGTGATGAGCACCAGCGCCACACGACGCGGCTTCGCCGGTTGGCGGAGCAGCGGGAAGCGCTCCGCGAGCTCCGGCGAGTACAGCCGCGAGATCACCTCGCCCAGCGCCTGCGCGTACGGACGAGCCGCCGTGGCACGGTCCTGCGTCCGCTTCAGTTTCGAGGTCGCCACCATCTCCAGAGTACGCGTGATCTTCCGCGTATTCTCGACGGATTTGATGCGCCCTTTCAGCTCACGACCCTTTGCCATAGCTGTCTCGGTCGGGGTGTCGGTCTTCGAGTCTGTCGGTCGATCGGTCCGTCAGTCCTTCGGTCGTGGCAAACCCGAGTGGCGGTTGCCTTACGACCGATCGACCGAGCGACCGACCGACTGAAAGACCGAACGACCGTCTTACCGGCCTGCCCCCACGGTGGCGCTCGCCTTGTACGCCTCGATACCACGACGGAGCCCGTCCTCGATGTCCTTGGTCAGGTCCTTCCCGGTGCGGAGCCCGTCGCCGACCTGCGGCCAGCTCTTGGCCATGAACTCGTGGAAGCCGCGCTCCCACTCGCGCACCTGTCCCGCCGGCACGTCATCGAGGAAGCCGTTGGTCACGGCGTAGATGATCATGATCTGCTGCTCGACCGGCATCGGCTGGTACTGCCCCTGCTTCAGCACCTCCACCGTTCGCACGCCGCGCTCGAGCTGACGGCGTGTGGCGGCGTCGAGGTCCGACGCGAAGGCCGCGAACGCCTCGAGCTCGCGGAACTGCGCCAGGTCGAGGCGGAGACGGCCGGCGACCTTCTTCATCGCCTTGATCTGCGCCGATCCGCCCACGCGCGACACCGAGATGCCCGCGTTGATCGCGGGACGTACGCCGGCGAAGAAGAGGTCGGCTTCGAGGAAGATCTGCCCGTCGGTGATCGAGATGACGTTGGTCGGGATGTAGGCCGAGACGTCGCCCGCCTGCGTCTCGATGATCGGCAGCGCGGTGAGCGAGCCGCCCGGCTTCAGGATCGTCGTGCCGTCGACCACCCCCGAATCCTCGCGGAGCTTCGCGGCGCGCTCGAGGAGACGCGAGTGGAGATAGAACACGTCCCCCGGATAGGCCTCACGACCCGGCGGGCGACGGAGCACGAGCGACAGCTGGCGATACGCGGCGGCCTGCTTCGAGAGGTCGTCGTAGACGCAGAGCGTCGGCTTCCCCTCGTGATACATGAAGTACTCGGCCATCGCGCAACCCGAGTAGGGCGCGATGTACTGCATCGGCGCCGGATCCGATGCCGACGCCACGACGACGATCGTGTACTCCAGGGCACCCGTCTCGCGCAGCCGCTCGACGACCGACGCGACCGTCGACGCCTTCTGGCCGATGGCCACGTAGACGCAGATGACGCCCTGCCCCTTCTGGTTGATGATCGTGTCGATCGCGACCGCCGTCTTGCCGATGCCGCGATCGCCGATGATGAGCTCGCGCTGTCCGCGTCCGATCGGGATCATCGCGTCGATCGCCTTGATGCCCGTCTGCAGTGGCTCCCGGACAGGCTGCCGCACGATGATGCCGGGCGCCGGCGATTCGACCTTGCGGCTCGTGGCGGCGACGATCTCCCCCTTGCCGTCGATCGGGCGTCCCAGCGCGTCGACCACCCGCCCGACGAGCCCCGGCCCGACCGGGACTTCGAGCACGCGTGCCGTGCGGCGGACCTCGTCGCCCTCCTTGAGCTGCAGGTAGTCGCCGAGGACGACGGCGCCGATGTTGTCTTCCTCGAGGTTGAGTGCGAGGCCAGTGACCTTGTTGCCGGTCTCGGAGGAGGTGACCTCGAGCATCTCGCCCGCCATCGCCTTCTGCAGACCGAAGATACGGGCGATGCCGTCCTTCACCTCGAGAACCGTACCGACCTCCTCGACATCGAGCGCGTGAAGGTCAGCGGCTTCGATCTCGCGGAGCAGGATGTCCTTGATCTCGCCAGGGCGGAGTGTGGTCTCGGTTGCCATACGGTGTCGGGAGAGGACCTGCGTGAGGGATCTGGTCTAGCTTGTGAAATTTATCACAAAGCCCCCTCTCGCTGCAAGCCGCGGGGGTTTCGCCCAATCCGAAGCCGTTCGGTCCCGGGCCACCCCCGCGACGCCCATACCATACATGGCATGTCGAACGGCCTTCGTGACCTCAAAGTCTGGCAAGAAGCCGTCGCCCTCGGCGGCGACGTCGTCCGGGCCATCCGTCAGCACAACCGCCGCGAAACCCGCACCGTCGGCGACGCGGTCATGGCCTCAGCCCTCGCGACCGCGTGCGAGATCGCCGAGGGCTATGGTCGTTACACTGCTCCCGAGCAGCGCATCTGCTATCAGGCCGCGAGGCGCGCACTTGCGCGCCTCGAGACCCAGCTCGCCATCATAACCCGCGCCGACCTACTTCCCGCAGCCACGTTGGCCGAGCTCTCGCAACGGATCCACTCCGTTTCGCGCCTGCTCGGAGGCTACCTCGTCTACCTGGAACGGCAAGCGAACACGACGGTCGAGGATGAGCGGCGCCCGGCCGTCGCTGAGCGCTCGCCGCCAGGCTAGCCGCGGCTGCGGCGGTGGCCGTGGACGAATCGGTCGACCAGGTCGACCGTTCTCAGCCGCGACAGCGACGCCGGCTTGCTCCCGACCACCCGCTGCGCCGTGGTCGAAAGGTGCGACGACGATGCAAAGCCGAGCACGCGCGCGACGTCGCGCAGATCGTACCCAGGGTTCTTCGCGAGCTCCGCCGCCGCGATGAGCCGCACGAGGTCGATCACGCGCTTGAGATTCGGCGCGCCATCGGCGGCGAACGTCCGACTGAGATGCTCGCGGGTCACCTTCAGCGTCTGGGCCAAGCCAGCTGTCCGCACCGGACGTCCGGCATGCGCCACGATCGCTCGCCAGGCATCGAGCTGCAGCTGCGTGCTCAGCGCCAGATTCGGCGGTGGCACGGCGAGCGCGCGCGCGAATCGCGCACTGAACGCGCTCCGAGCCAGGAGATCGCGGGCGACCGAGTCGTCCACTCCTTCCACCAGCACGTCGGCGAACTCCAACGCCGCGCAATGCGCGAGCGCCGGCGCCTCGGCAGCGCGCAGCGGCGTCACGCCGAAGAACGGGATGCTCGGGAACTCGCGCGCGAGCGACGCCGCCCGCCACGTATCCTCCGTCGCGGAGCCGACGTCGACGATCGCCACGTCGACGAGGCTCGCGCGCAGCGCGTCGGCGAACTCGCTTCCCGAGCGCGTGAGCACCACCCGCGCCTTACGACGCGGGAGCGCGTTACGTACGAGCGCGCGCGGCCGATCGCGCTGGAGATATACGACCACGCTCGGCAGCGCCGAGCCGTTCGCGGGCGTGACGGCCACGGTCAAGAGAGCGAGGCGCGCTGCTCGGGCTCGATCGCCAGCAACGCGCCCGCCACCATCGAGTGCGCGCGCCGCAGCACCTCGCGCGCGTTGGCGTACGAGACGAGGGCGTCCGCCTCGGAGAACTCGATCCATCGGCACGCGGTGATCCCCTCGGCGCGCTGCGGCGACGTGTCGCTTTCCTCGGTCTCCATCAGATAGAAGTGGCAGACCTTGTGAACCAACCGCCCGCGGAAGCGGAAGTACCAGTCGATGGTGTCGATCTCGCCGCGCAGCGAGAGCGCGCCGAGGCCGGTCTCCTCGCTGACCTCGCGCACCGCCGCCTGCTCGGGCGCTTCTCCCGCCTCCAGGTGCCCCTTCGGAAAGCCCCAATTCCGGTAGCTGTCACGAATGAGGAGGAAGAGCGCCTTCCCCCCGACCATCCGGTACACGACGCCGCCGGCGGAGCGCTCTTCGCGCGCGGTCGCACGCGTCATCAGCCGACCCTCGTCGCGCCGACGGAAGTGTTGTCGGCCTCGTCGTCGAGCGTGGCCCGACCTTCGATGAACTGCCGCACGACGGGATCCGTGCTATTCCGGATCTCGTCCACGGTGCCCACCTGACGCACGCGACCCTGATACAGCATCGCGATGCGCGTTCCAACGGTGTAGGCGCTCCGCATGTCGTGCGTGATCACCACGCTCGTCACGCCGAGCTTCTCGCGCATACGGACCATGAGCTGATCGATCACGGCGCTCGTGACGGGATCGAGCCCCGTGGTCGGCTCGTCGTAGAGGATGTACTTCGGGCGGAGCGCGATGGCGCGCGCGATCCCCACTCGCTTCCGCATCCCGCCCGAGAGCTCGGCCGGGAACCGCCGTTCGACGTTCGGAAGGTCGACGAGATCGAGGGCCTCCTGCACGCGCGCTTCGATCTCCGATTCGCTCAGCTCCTGCTGCTTTCGGAGGCCCATCGCGACGTTCTCGCCGATGGAGAGCGAGTCGAACAGCGCGGCGAACTGGAAGACGTACCCGATGCGCGCACGGAGCTTGTACAGCTCGCGGCGTGCGAGCTTCGGCACCTCGAGCCCGTCGACCCAGACCTCACCCTTGTCCGGCTCGAGGAGTCCGACGATGTGCTTGATCGCGACCGACTTGCCGGTACCGGAGTAGCCGATGATCACCATCGTCTCCCCTTCGACCACGTCGAGGGAGAATCCCTCCAGGACGCGTTTGGGGCCGAACGACTTGTAGACGTCGACGAGTCGGATCATGTGCGGGATGCAATCGGCTGCTGCCGTCGGTGTGGTCGGCAGGGCGCGGTCGGCGGCACGCGCTCCCTGATAAGGTGGACGTGCGCGGCGCCGACAGCAAGGCGCGCGGAACCCGTCGGGCGGAAATGAAACGGGGTGGGCCAACAGGCCCACCCCGTTCCGTCGCGTCGCGCGCGCCGTTATGCGGCGAAGCTGCCGAGCGCGCGGCCCACGTCGCCTTCACGCAGGCGCTTGAGCGCCCGATCGCGCAGCTGGCGGACGCGTTCGCGCGTGACGCCGAGCATCGAACCGATCTCCTCGAGCGTGTGCTCGCGTCCTCCTTCGAGCCCGAAGTACAGCCGGAGCACCTTGGCGTCGCGCGGCGGAAGCGTGCCGAGCGCTTGCTCGATCTCGTCGGTGAGGAAGCGGTTCATCGCCTCTTCCTCGGTGTCGGGCATCTCGTCGGCGACGAATCGCTCGATGAGCGAGCGATCGCCTTCGGGATCCATCGGCGCGTCGAGCCGCACGTCGCTGGTGTTGAGCGCGGCGAGCGACTGCACCACGTCGACCGAGAGACCGGTGAGCTGCGAGAGCTCTTCGGGACTCGGCTCACGGTTGAGCTTCTGCCGGAGGATCTCCGACGCCTTGATGATGCGCGAGAGGTCGGCGGTGCGGTTGAGCGGAACCCGAACCGTGCGGCCCTGACGCGCGAGCGCGGAGAGGATCGCCTGGCGAATCCACCACACGGCGTACGAGATGAACTTTACGCCTTGGTCGGGATCGAACTTACGCGCCGCGGTCAGCAGCCCGACGTTGCCCTCACCGATGAGATCGATGAGGGGGAGACCGCGGTTCTGGTATTTCTTGGCGACGGAGATGACGAAACGCAGGTTGCGCTTGACGAGTTCTTGGAGCGCGTCCTGGTCGCCCTGGCGAATCTTTCGAGCGAGCTCGATCTCTTCCGTTCCCTTCAGGAGCGGATAGGTGCTCACCTCGTAGAGGTATTGGTCGAGGATGTCCCGCTCAGGCTCGTTGGGAGCGATACCAGCGGGAGCCGCACGGCGGCGACGACGCTTGACGTCGGTCATGGTTGCTTTTGCCTCGCGCAGGGAGCGCGTTGAGGTCGGCATCTATATGTGCGCGGCGACCGGAGTCGCGTTGCTACGGATCAGCGCTCGCAGCACTCGGCGCTGCGATGGCCGTTCGCGTCTTGAGTCACGAGAGCACGAATGGCGCTGCAAAATACCGGCCGATTTCGTTTTCGCCAGCCCCATTTCGTTGACACGCGCTATACCCGAGTTTATACTCCGTGGTTCCTGCCCGGACGGACATATAACCGGGCGGAAAGCCTCGGGGGCGTAGCTCAGTTGGGAGAGCGCTTGAATGGCATTCAAGAGGTCAGGGGTTCGATTCCCCTCGCCTCCATTTCGCGAAGCTCGTCCCAGATTCGCGATCGGAACCCCGGGACGACCGGTCGAGCCACGCCGGCTCAACCACCTACCGTCGTCGAGGGTCACGCGGGAATAGCTCAGTTGGTAGAGCACAACCTTGCCAAGGTTGGGGTCGCGGGTTCGAGTCCCGTTTCCCGCTCTCGGTCCCTGCCGGGACTGAACGCCTTCTGGTGATTCACGGTTTCACCAAAGGCCATGAGGCTAGAATAAGGGCGGTTAGCTCAGTTGGTTAGAGCGCCACGTTGACATCGTGGAGGTCACAAGTTCGAGTCTTGTACCGCCCATGCCCCGCAGCGAGCTGCGGGGCTTTTTTGTTGCCTACCGCCGCCGTGCGAGTGCCGTGCGGCACGCGCGACGGCGGCAAGCAGCGCGCGCGTTCGCGCGCATCTCGCATGCCGCGCGGGTTGACTCGCGCTTTCATGGCCGATACTTTTGACTTCTTCGCTCGAACGCGTCGGCTCGCTCGTCGCGCCGACGCGGAATGCGCCCGTAGCTCAATTGGATAGAGCATCTGACTACGGATCAGAAGGTTTGAGGTTCGAGTCCTCACGGGCGCGCTACCCGACACAACGATGGAATACCGGCGGGGCGTAGCTTAGCCCGGTAAAGCGCCTGCTTCGGGAGCAGGAGATCGGAGGTTCAAATCCTCTCGCCCCGACCATTCATCGAAGAGCCCCTCGTCGAACGTTCGACGAGGGGCGTTTCGTTTCCGCCAATCGCCGCGGCCGCGACGGAGGCCACCGGCGACACGCCGCCGCGGTTCGTTAGGTACAGCCCCCCCGAGCACGACGGTGCGCCTGACGAGCGGCCCGCCCCGGCGCGCCGTCGCCGACGCGCCGACACGCGCCGACACGCGCCGACACGCGTGCGCCACGCTAACCAGTTGCGGAACCGGAGCTTCGACGCCGCGCGCGTTGACCCCCATGTCTCACCCCATTACCTTGCACGAGCGTTCCGACGGCGCTGGAAGGCTCACGGCGAGCTTCCCGCTGCGTTCTTGATCGGAACGAATTTGCGCGCGTAGCTCAGCTGGATAGAGCGTCGGCCTCCGGAGCCGAAGGTCACAGGTTCGAATCCTGTCGCGCGCGCTCACCCCGAAACTCAGAACGCCCCGCCGGCCAATACGCGGCGGGGCGTTCTGTTTCCGGAGCGGGCGTCAGCAGTGCCGGAAGTATTCGCGGATGCACCCCGAAACCAGACGGGCCAGCGCGACCGCGCTGTCGCGCCCGCGAAGCCCGTGAGCCGGAGCTCCGGCCGCCCACTCGCGCTTGATCGCCACGATCACGCGCTCGATCGACTCGCCGTCGCCATGCGCATCGGCGCAGGCTCCGGTCGCCACCTCATCGAGCAGATCGGCCGCGCCGTCGGCGCCGTCGGCGGCAATCTTGCGGAGCGCCGCGCCCAAAGCGGCGCGCGTGCGTGGCGAGTAGCTGAACGGAGCCTGAGGATCGGAGCGAATCATCGGCAAAGGAGGTCCGCGGTCGCGCACCGAGCGGCACGCGATGCAAGTTCGCATGCGTCGGCATCATAGGCAAGTTATTATCTGGCAATATTTTACATCGACATATCGGTACGCTGCCGTACCGAAAGCGAGGGGCTCGTCGACACAATCCAAGCTGGACGGAGCATGCAATCGGACACGTTCGAGCGTGGGCTGACCAACCGCGTGCTCGCTCGCCTGCCGCGGTCGGAGCTCGAGATCGTCGCCGGTCATCTCGTGCCGGTGCGGCTCGAACGGCGGCAGCTGTTGTACGATCCGGAGCGACCGATCGCGCACGTCTACTTCGTCGAGCACGGCATCGTCTCGATTCTCAGCGTCGTCGCCGATGGTTCGGCGGTCGAGACGGCCACGATCGGGAAGGAAGGGATGATCGGCATGCCGCTCTTCCACGGGCTGGAATCCAGCGAGGAGCAGGCGATCGTCCAGGTGCCCGGCGAGGCCTACCGCGTCGACGCCAGCGTGTTCACCGAGTGGCTGTCGCGCGCGCCCGCATTGACCCGGATGCTCCATCACTTCGCCGCATTTCAATTCTCGTTCGCGGCGCAGAACTCCGGGTGCAACCGGAAGCACACCGTCGCCCAGCGATGCGCGAGGTGGTTTCTGATCGTGCGCGACCGCATGGAGACCGACGAGTTTCAGCTCACCCACGATTTCATCTCGCAGATGCTCGGGGTCCGGCGCGCATCGGTGAGCGAGACGCTCGCGGAGCTTCAACGGCGTGGGATGATCAGAACGACGCGCAGCCTCATCGAAATCACCGACCGTCCCGCGCTCGAGCGCGTCGCCTGTGAGTGCTACGGGATCATCCGCGCGGCGCAGGAGCGGATGATCGAAGGGAGACCGGCGCACAGCGTCTTGCACGACGTCGCGGTCTCGCGCGACGGCGTGTCGACCGTCGGGGATGGGACACCGGAAAAAGCCGAGAGCGAATGACCTGACCCGCTGCCCTCGCGGCACTGTTCGGCCACCGCTGTCGGCGCGCCCCGCGGTTGGCCCGCGGATTGCCACCATGCCCGGTGACAGTCCGCCCGTCCTTCCTCGCTCCGCCGGATTCCGGTGCCCGATCGTCACCGCTGGCGCGCCCTCGCTCCCGGGCTCGTCGTCATCGCCGTCATCATCATCGCGTCTGCCGCCGTGCTCCGGTACGGCCGGATGATCACGATGCACGGACGCACCATCCGCCTGTTCGTGGCGATGGCGGACGCTCGGAACATCATGCCAGGCTCGGAAGTGTGGCTCGACGGACGGAAGGTCGGAATCGTACGCGAGTTGGGCTTCTCGCCGCCGACCACCGACACCCTCCACCGGGTGGTCGCCGCGCTCGACGTGCTCGCCGCCGACCGCGAGTTCATCCGCCGAAACGCCACGGCGGAACTCCGCGCCGGCTACACGCTCGTCGCGCCCCCTGTGGTCTACATCGGCGCCGGCACGCCTTCGGCACCGCCGGTCACGGACGGCGACACGATTCGCGCGATGCCGGGGCCCGACTTCGAACAGGTGACGTCGCGCGTGGCGGTCGCATCGCGGGAGTTCCCGGCCATCATTTCCAACGTGAAGCTGCTCGCGTCGCAACTCCAGACCGCCCAGGGTACGCTCGGCGCGCTCGGGGTCGATGGGCCGCCCCGCGGGATGGCCGAGGCGCAGCGGCGCGCCGGCGCACTCGGAGCCGACCTGACGACGCCGCACGGTACGGTCGGGCGGATCCTCGCCGGACGAGGCGCGTTGACGGGGCGCGCCCAACGCGTGATGGCGCGAGTCGACTCTTTGCGCGCGCTCCTCGCCGCAAACCACGGCACCTACGGTCGCATCCGCTCCGATTCTACGCTCGTGCGGCAGATCGCCGACCTTCGCGACGAGGTGTCGATCGTTCGCGCGATGATGGTCAGTGACACCGGCACCGTCGGGCGCGCGAAGGCCGACAGCGCCATCACTCGCGCGCTCGCCGAAGATCAGCGGTCGCTGACGTCGCTCCTCGCCGACGCTCGACAACATCCGCTCCGGTATGTGCGCTTCTGAGATGACCAACGACGGCTCGCCGGTGCGGGGCACGTCCGTTGCAGCGCAGCTCGCCGCCGACGACCATGCCGAGGCGTCCGCACCGCTCTTGACCCCCTCCCAGGGCACGGATACCTTCGCATGCACTCGGGACTTACGAGCCCCACCGGCATCGGCCGCTGCGACGCGGTTGCGCCGGGGCCGTGGATCGACGGCGCGCGGGTCTCGCGCCGTCGCGGCCGCAACTGCAACCGGACTCGCCGAGCCGAGCCCGTTCCCGCCTTCGTCTTCGCCCCCGCTCTCGCCCCCGCCTCAGCCCCCGACGCCAGGTCCGGCGGCTCCGAACCACACGACGTCATCGACGTCACCGCTCGGGCGCGCCCAAGCGTCAGCACCCCACTCCGTGAACATCGCCGAGCTGAAGCAGAAATCCGTCCCTGAGCTCCAGGAGCTCGCCGAGGGATTGGAAATCGACGAGCTATCCGGGCTCAAGAAGCAGGAGCTGATCTTCCGCGTCGAGCAAGCGTTGCTCGATCGGAGCGAGACGCTCACGGGCGAGGGCGTGCTCGAGATTCTCCCCGAAGGATACGGCTTCCTACGGAGCCCCGACTGGAACTACCTGTACGGCCCTGACGACATCTACGTCTCGCCGTCGCAGATCAAGCGATTCGACCTACGCACCGGTGACACCGTCGCCGGGCAGGTGCGCCCGCCCAAGGAGTGGGAGCGCTACCTCGCGTTGCTGAAGGTGGAGAGCGTGAACGGCCTCGAGCCGGAGCGCGCCAAGCAACGCATCGCGTTCGACAACCTCCGGCCGCAATACCCGCAGGGTCGACTCCGGCTCGAGGCGGGCGAGGGCGACATCAGCATGCGGATCATGGATCTGATCGCGCCGATCGGGAAAGGGCAGCGCGGTCTGATCGTGGCACCTCCGCGCGCCGGGAAGACGATCCTCCTGCAGAAGATCGCGAACGCGCTGCGCGCGAATTATCCGGACGTCACACTCATCATCCTCCTCATCGACGAGCGGCCCGAGGAGGTCACCGACATGATGGCGGAGGTCGACGCCGAGGTGATCAGCTCGACGTTCGACGAACCGGCCGATCGCCACGTGCAGGTCGCCGACATGGTGATCGAGCGCGCGAAGCGACTCGTCGAGAGCGGCAAGGACGTGGTGATCCTGCTCGACTCGCTCACGCGTCTGGCTCGAGCGCACAACGCGGTGGCGCCGATGTCGGGTAAGATCCTGTCGGGCGGCGTCGACGCGAAGGCGCTCGACAAGCCGAAGCGATTCTTCGGCGCCGCGCGCAACATCGCCGACGGCGGCTCGTTGACGATCATCGCGACTGCGCTCATCCAGACCGGTTCACGGATGGACGAGGTGATCTTCGAGGAGTTCAAGGGCACCGGCAACATGGAGCTGGTGTTGTCGCGCGAGGTCGCCGACCGGCGCGTGTTCCCCGCGATCGACATCAACAAGTCGGGGACGCGGAAGGAGGAGTTGCTGTTCTCTCCCGAGGAGCTCAACCGCGTGTATCTATTGCGGAACTTCCTGTCCGACATGTCGGACGTGGAGGCGATCGAGTTCCTCATCAAGCGGATGGCGCGCACGAAGACCAACCGCGAGTTCTTCGAGCAGATGGTGCGAGGCGAGTAGAGACTTCTCGTCTCGCGCTGCGTCTATATTCCGCGTATGCCCCCGCTCACCGAACGCGGACGACTGCTCGCCGTCGATTACGGCGAGCGGCGGATCGGACTGGCGATCAGCGACCCGACGGGGACCATCGCGTCTCCCGCCGGTTACGTGCTCCGCAAGCTCGGAAAGCGCCCACCCATCGCCGAACTGATGCGCCGCGCCACCGCGCTCGAGGCTCGGGGGTTCGTCGTGGGGCTTCCGCTCGACCAGAACGGCGACGACACACCGCGTGCCACCGAAGTCCGTCGCATCGCCAGCGAGCTCGGTACCCGGACCGGATTGCCCGTGTGGCTCCTCGACGAGCGGTTCACCACCGCCGCCGCGCTGCGCGCGGTCCGCGAGATGGGTGGTGACACGCGGCAGCGAAAGGGCGACGTCGATGCGCTGGCGGCCACCGTCCTCCTGCAACACGCGCTGGCCCATGCCGTCTGAGCGCGCATCGTCAGGCACGGCGCGGCCCCGCGGGCTCGTGGCGGCGGGCGCCGCCGCGACGGTGGTGCTCGTCGCCTCCTGTGGCGGCGGCGGAGCGCCCGTTCGGGTCACCATCCCGCCGCACGCCAGCATGCGCGTGGCGGCCGAATCGTTGTCACACGCCGGCGTAATCCGCTTTCCGAAGCTGTTCACCATCTATGCGTCGGTGCGGCGGAGCGATCGCGCCATCAAGCCCGGCACGTACGTCCTGCGCCGCACCAGCTCGTGGAGCGGGGTGCTCGACGCGTTGCGCGGGGGGAAAGGCATGCTCGCGACGATTACCATCCCCGAAGGATGGGCGCTGTCGCAGATCGCTCCGACGCTCGCCAGCCGATTGAACGTACCGGTCGAATCGGTGTGGACCGCGCTGCGCGACAGCGCGTTGCGCGAGGAGCTCGACGTCCCGACACCCACGCTCGAGGGATACATCTTCCCCGACACGTACACGTTCCTCCCTGGCACCACCGCGCGCGCCGCCGTGACGCAGATGGTGCATCGGTTCGAACAGGTGTGGAAACCGGCATGGACGGCGCGACTCGACACTCTGCCGATGTCGCGCAACGACGTGATCACGCTGGCGTCGATCGTCGAGAAGGAAGCGAAGCTCCCCGAGGAGCGGCCGGTGATCGCCGCGGTGTATCTGAACCGCCTCAAGGCTGGGCAGCTGCTACAAGCCGATCCCACGGTGCAGTACGCGCTCGGAGCCCACCAGGCGCGGGTGTACTACAAGGACCTCGAGATCGACTCGCCATACAACACGTACAAGCACAAGGGTCTTCCCCCCGGGCCGATCGCGTCACCGGGAGCGGCGAGCATCCAGGCGGCGCTGTACCCGGCGAGCGTGCCCTTCCGGTTCTTCGTGGCCTTCCCCGATGGCCACCACGAGTTCCGGGCCGATTTCGCCTCGCACGAGACGGCGGTGAGAGCCGCGCGCGCGGCGCGCGACAGCGCGCTCGCGGGCACCAGCAAGGCGGCACCAGCGCCGCCGGCGGCGAAGCCTAACGCCGTGCCGTCGCGGCGGATCCCCGCCCGTCGGCGGCGAGTCGCCAGCGGAAGATGACGTCGGGAGCGTGACGCTCTTCGCGCGCTCCGTGGCGCCGCTCGGCCCGACGGGGACGCGGCATCACCAGCTCACGGCGTGCGTGCATCAGCGCTTCGAACACCGGCGGTAGCAGCGTGAGGTCCACGAGCTCGGGATCGAACTGCGTGCCGCGGCCGGCGAGCAGCACGCGCACCGCTTCGTCGGCGCTGCGGCCCTGGCGATAGCGCCGGTCGTGCGTGACCGCGTCGAAGGTGTCGGCGATGCTGACGATACGGGCTTGGATCGGGATCGACCGGCCGGTGAGCCCGCGGGGGTAGCCCCTTCCGTCCCACCGTTCGTGGTGCGCCACCACGCCCGATGGAACCTCTGGATAGAACGGAAGCAGCGGCGCGAGCACTTCAGCGCCCAGTTCCGGGTGGCGCGCGATGGCGCGGCGATCGGCGGGGGTGAGGCGATCGGGGTCGTGGATGATGTCGAACAGCGCCTCGTGGATCTTTCCGATGTCGTGAAAGAGGGCGACGCGCTCGACGATGCGGCATTCGTGCTCGGAGAGGTCGGCGGCGTGCGCGATGACGAGCGCGTACGCGGCGACGCGACGGACGTGGTGCCCGGTCTCGTGATCGTTGGCGTCTATCGCGCGAAGGAGCGACTCGAGCGCCGCCGCGCCGAATCGCTCGGCGGCGCGCCGGCTGCGGTGCTCGTTGACGGCCAGCGCGCTGGCGAGGGCACCGGCAGCGGCGCCGGCGAGAAGCTCCACGCTCTTCTTCATGAGAGTGCCGAAGAGCAAGAAGCGCGCGCTGCGAGGGAATGAAAAAGGGCGTCTGCATGAAGCAGACGCCCTGATTCGATGGGGGTGCCGGCGGCGGCCTACTCTCCCGCGTCCTCTCGGACGGAGTACCATCGGCGCTGTAGGGCTTAACGACCGTGTTCGGAATGGGAACGGGTGTGGCCCCTACGCTCTAGCCACCAGCAAGTCATGCACTGAATTCGGGCGATGGTGCGTGGCCGAATCAGAGTCGGCCGGATTGATCGGACGGCGGAGTGTCGGAGCTCGCGACGGGTCGAACGACTCGAAGCGAGCTAACCGACTGCCGCACGATGACCGGCTGACGGAAGACAGTGTTGGACGAGGTAGTCGTCGAATGTGGTCGCGCTCGAAGCGCGACGCGCGTCACGTTTTGTTTGCGTGCTCTGCGGTGATGCTCCCACTGGGAGTAGTCAAGCCGCACGGGCGATTAGGACCGCTGCGCTTGGAACTCGTTGCCGAGCTTCCACGGGCGGCCTATCGACGTGGTGGTCTCCCACGGCCCTTCAGGGGGCTCGAAGCCCCGGGAGGGTTCATCTTGGGGCGTGCTTCCCACTTAGATGCATTCAGCGGTTATCACAGCCGATCATCGCTACCCGGCGGTGCTCCTGGCGGAACAGCCGGGACACGAGCGGATCGTCCGACCCGGTCCTCTCGTACTAGGGTCCGCTCCCCTCAACCCTCCAACGCCCACGACGGATACAGACCGAACTGTCTCACGACGTTCTGAACCCAGCTCATGTACCACTTTAACCGGCGAACAGCCGGACCCTTGGGACCTTCTCCAGCCCCAGGATGTGATAAGCCGACATCGAGGTGCCAAACCGCGCCGTCGATGTGAACTCTCGGGCGCGATAAGCCTGTTATCCCCAGCGTACCTTTTATCCGTTGCGCGATAGCCGCTCCACACCGGGCTACCGGATCACTACGGCCCACTTTCGTGGCGGCTCGAGGTGTCCCTCTCGCCGTCAGGCTGGCTTCTGCCGTTACACTCTAGAAGCGCGAGTACCGACCGCGCTGAGCCAACCTTCGCGCGCCTCCGTTACTGTTTCGGAGGCGACCGCCCCAGTCAAACTGCCCACCTGCCACGGTCCCAGAATGGGTGTGCCACTCGTGGTGAGGGCGTCGCACTACACAGGGTGGTATTTCACTGGCCCCTCCCCTCGAGCTAGCGCCCGAGGCTCACCGGGTCCCACCTATGCTACACAGTGAAGTGCAACGTCCAATGACAAGCTACAGTAAAGGTGCATGGGGTCTTTTTGTCCTGTCGCGGGGACTCGGAATCCTCACCGAGACTGCAATTTCGCCGAGCACGTGGTCGAGACAGTGCCCAAGTCGTTACGCCATTCGTGCAGGTCGGAACTTACCCGACAAGGAATTTCGCTACCTTAGGACCGTTATAGTTACGGCCGCCGTTTACCGGGGCTTCGGCTCAAGGCTTCTCCTTGCGGATGACCTCTCCCCTTAACCTTCCGGCACCGGGCAGGCGTCAGTGCGTATACGGCGCCTTACGCGGCTTGGCACGCACCTGTGTTTTTGCTAAACAGTCGCTTGGGCCGATTCTCTGCGACCCGATTCGGCGCCGGCGCGAGGCCTTGACCCAATCGGGCATCCCTTCTTCCGAAGTTACGGGATCATTATGCCGAGTTCCTTGACCACGTTTCACTCGTTCACCTGAGGCTGCTCGCCTCACCCACCTGTGTCGGTTTCCGGTACGGACACCACGGTGCTCCCCATGCAGCTTTTCTTGCCCGTCGACTCCACAAGACTCGTTCACGGGTTGCCCCGATCCCTCGCCATCCCGTCTCGAAGGGTTGCCCCCTCTACGCGGTTAGACGGCCATCCACCAAGCCGCTCCTGCTTCGTTCCGGTGTCCCTGCATGGTTCGACACACCGTGGCGGGGCGGGACTATCAACCCGCTATCCATCGGCTACGCCTCTGGGGCCTCGCCTTAGGGTCCGCCTCACCCTGCGCTGATTGCCATGGCGCAGGAACCCTTGGGTTTACGGTGTCGGGGGTTTTCACCCCGATTTGCGCGTACTCATTCCGGCATCCTCACTTCCCGCCGCTCCAGGCCAACGTTTCCACGGGCCCTTCACCGCTACGGGAACGCTCCCCTACCCCTGAGTCTACGACTCAAGGCCAAGCTTCGGCGGGCCGCTTAATCCCGACCATTCTCGGCGCATCCCCACTAGACGAGTGAGCTATTACGCACTCTTTAAAGGAATGGCTGCTTCTAAGCCAACCTCCTCGTTGTCACAGTAGGGACACATCCTTCGCTATACTCAGCGGCCACTTCGGGGCCTTAGCTGTGGCTCTGGGTTCTTTCCCTCTCGCCGCTGGACATTATCGCTCAGCGACTGCCTCCAGGAGTCCATCCGACAGGTATTCGGAGTTTGGTTGGGGTTGGTAGGCCGCTCTGGCCCCCGCGCCCATCCAGTCGCTCTACCCCCTGCGGACATGCTCCCAGGCTCTACCTCAATAGATTTCGGGGAGAACCAGCTATCTCCAGGCTTGATTGGCCTTTCACCCCTACCCACAAGTCATCCGAGCGGTTTTCAACCCACACCGGTTCGGGCCTCCACTGGGTGTTACCCCAGCTTCACCCTGCTCATGGGTAGATCGCCCTGGCTTCGGGTCTGCCCCCAGCTACTCAAGCGCCCTCCTTACAGGACTCGCTTTCGCTCTGGCTCCGCTGGCAACCAGCTTAGCCTCGCAGCTGAGGAGCAACTCGCCGGATCATAATGCAAAAGGCACGCAGTCAGGAGACATCCAGGGCGAACCCCGGCGCTCCCTCCTACCGCTTGTAGGCATGTGGTTTCAGGCTCTCTTTCACTCCCCGCACAGGGGTGCTTTTCACCTGTCCCTCACGGTACTCGTCCACTATCGGTCACACGGGAGTCTTTAGCCTTGGAGGGTGGTCCCCCCAGCTTCACGCCCGATTTCTCGGGTCGGGCGTTACTCAGGAACTCCACTCCGTCGAACCCCTCGGCTTCCGCTACCGGGCTGTCACCGTCTCGGGCGCCCCGTTCCAGGGGACTTCGCGTACCTTCGTTCGACAGGTCTGTGGGTCCTACAACCCCAGTCCCACAAGGAGACTGGTTTGGGCTCCGCCAATTTCGCTCGCCGCTACTCTCGGCATCTCGGTTGATTTCTCTTCCTCCAGGTACTGAGATGTTTCAGTTCCCTGGGTTCGCCTCGCTCCAAAGAGCGATGACCGCCTCGCGGCGGCCGGGTTGCCCCATTCGGCCATCTCGGGATCAGTGCGTGTGTGCCGCTCCCCCGAGCTTATCGCAGCTTACCACGGCCTTCCTCGCCTCCGTGTGCCCAGGCATCCCCCACATGCCTTCGCTCGCTTGACTACAAAAGTCATCGTTCGTCGCGTCGGCGCTTCGCACCTACGCTCGGAACTCCGCGCTTCTGGATCCTGTCAAGCAGAGCACGCGCATGAGTTGCAATCCACTTCATCGATTCACCCAGGCCGACGGTTGCCCGCCTGCCTGACGATCCTCGATGAGGATTCACATCCCACGATCTACCTCATCCATCACTTTTCAAATAGCGTTGCGCGTCCCGGAACTGCGATCCGTCGCGCCGAGCCTCGGAGTATAGTCACGTGCTTCCAAGCGCTCAACCCCTTCGCTCGCGCCGCACGGAGCGGCATTGGGCGAAGGGTCCGAATTGTACCCACGACTGAAATCGTTTTCAACCCCTCCACCACACCATTCTCGGCGGTGCGCGACGCGCTAGAGTACGCGCATGTCCGAACGCGCGATCGTTTCCAACAAAGGCGCACGTCGCTGGATCCTCGGCCACCCCTGGATATATAGAAGCGACGTCATCGAGCGTCCCGAGGCTCCGGCGGGCGCCGTGCTCGTCCACGATCAACGCCAGCGCCCGCTCGGATGGGCGCTGTGGAGCCCGCGCTCGGAGATCTCGCTCCGACTCCTCGACCGAGATCCTCGCGCCACCATCGACGCGGCGTGGTGGGAGCGTCGCATCGCTGCCGCGATCGACCGGCGAACCGCGCTCGCTGCCGAGGCTTCGGCTTATCGTCTCGTGCATGGCGAAGGCGACGGGCTGCCGTCTCTGATCTGCGACCGATACGATCGCTGGCTCGTGGTGCAGCTGATGAGCGCCGGTCTCGAGCGCTTCCGCGCCGAGATCGTCTCGGCACTGCACCGTGCCGTCGCGCCCGCCGGAATCCTCGCCCGCAACGACGTGGCGCTTCGCGCGAAGGAAGGGCTACCCGTGGGAGTCGAGCTGCTGTGGGGCGAGGTACCGCGCGAAGTCGAGGTGCACGAACACGGCGTCCGATATCTCGCGGCGCCGTGGGAGGGGCAGAAGACGGGGGCGTTCCTCGATCAGCGTGAGGCGCGACGCGCCATCGGCGCGCTGGCCCGGGGGCGCGCCCTCGACTGCTTCAGCTATCACGGATCGTTCGCGCTCCATCTCGCCCAGCGCGCCACGCAGGTGGTGGCGCTCGATACGTCGGCGCAGGCGCTCGCGCGCGCCGCGCAGAACGCCGCGCTGAACGGGCTACGAAACGTCGAGCCGGTGGAGGCGAACGCGTTCGACTACCTGAAGAGCGCCGAGCAACGGGACGAGCGCTTCGACACGATCGTGCTCGATCCGCCGGCATTCGCGAAGACGAAGGCGTCGCTTCCGGCGGCGCTTCGCGGCTACAAGGAAATCAATCTGCGCGCCATGCGGCTCCTATCGTCAGGCGGGCTGATGCTGACGGCGAGCTGCAGCTACCACCTCACGCGGCCGCTCTTCCTGGAGATGATCCAGTCGGCCGCGGCGGACTCGGGGCGACGGATCACGTTGCGCGAGCTGACGGGGCAGCCGATCGACCACCCGGAAGTGCTGACGATCCCCGAGACGGGTTACATCAAGGGCGCGATCGTCGAGGCGCTCGACTGACCGGCGAGTCGGGCTGGCAATGCGGGCAGAAGTACGTCGACCGGCCCGCCTGCACGATCCGCTCGATCGGCGTGCGGCAGCGCCGACACGGATCGCCCTCGTGATCGTAAACCGAGAATCGACCGTCGGCGGCATCGCGATAGCGGGCACCGGTCGCGCGATCGATCACCGCGCGGATCGAGCGCAACAGGACACGCCGCTCCTTTACGTCGAGGGAGTTGGCCGGCCTGCGGGGACCGATCCTGGCCCGCCAGAGCGACTCGGCGGCATAGATGTTCCCGATCCCGGCGATCACCCGCTGGTCGAGGAGTACGGGCTTGATAGGACCGCGACGACGGGCGAGCGCGTCGCCCAGCGACGCCGCCGTGAGCGACTCGTCATGAGGCTCGGGGCCGAGTCCGAGGTCGGGTGGCGCGCCGGCGGGGTGAACGTCGAGAGTGGAGAGCGCGCGCGGATCGTCGAGCACCACGCGCGATCCGTCGGTGAAGTCCACAACGGCCCGCGCGAAACGCGGGAGCGGTGCGCCGGCGGTGCCAATCACCCAGTCGCCGGTCATCCGGAAGTGGACGTGCAGAAGGCGTCCGTCGGCAAGCCGGAGCAACTGGTGCTTCCCCCGGCGCTCGACGGCCACGATCACCGCCCCGCCGAGCGACGACAGCACGCGCCGCGGAACGCGTCGCGCCAGGCTCCGGTGGAGGAGTCGCACCGCGGCAACGGTGCGTCCGACCGCTGCCTCACGAAGCACCCGCGCGGCGCGCTCGATCTCCGGTAGCTCGGGCATGCGAGGTAAGTTGGGAGACGGATGGCTTTCGCGGAAGCCAACTAAGTGACATTGGCCGACCAAAGCTCTTGCGCCGCGCGAAGTTCGGTCTAGGTTTGCACGATCCCTTCACCCCCGATTCCTTCCCGATGGCTCATCGTCCGGCGCGCTCGCTCAAGCACGAGTACGAGCTCTACGTCGAAGAGGAGATCGAGAACTACAAGGAGTCGGTTCCGCGCAGCGTCCTGCTGAGCATCGGGGACGAGGCGGTGTCGGCGCTGGCCGTCCAGCAGCAGCTCGCCTTGACCGAGCTGCTCCTCTGCGAGGAAGTGGACCGGATCATCTTCCGCCGGCTGCGGCTGCCGAGCTACAGCACCTGGCGCCGGCGCCGAGTGAAGTACATCGACGCGCTGCGCCGGCCCGAGCGATGGGGGCTGCAGCCCGACGACGTGGTGGTGCGCGCGGTGCACCCGGGGCCCGACGGTCACGTCCTGGTGGCGGGGACGGCCGACGACGCGGCATTGTACCTCGCGGCGAACGGCTGCGAAGTGACCGCCGTGGAGAGCGCGAGCGACGCGATCGATCGCGTGCTGACGGCGGCCAACGAGGCCGGGCTGGCCAGTCGGGTTCACGCGATCTCCGATCTCGAGACGTGGTCGCCGGCGAGCGCGCTGTCGGCCGTGATCGTCACCCCCGACGCGCTGAGCGCGCTCACGCCGTCGCAGCGGGCGCGGGTGATCGAGATGTTGAAGGGCGCGACGCTGGACGGCGGCGTGCATCTCGTGAAGGCGATCGTCGCCGGGCGGAAAGCGCTCACGGTGGAAGAGCTGCGTTCGCGGTACGACGGCTGGACGGTTTCGGTGGAAGACGGCCACGAACACGGGCGGACGTTCATGGCGCGGAAGGAAGCGCCACGGTCGTAACGAAAGGACACGAAAGCGTCGTTTCGTAGCGTGTCGCTCAGCGACACTCGGCGCTATCCGCTCCAACCGCCTGAAAGACAATCCACGACAAATCAACATGTTACGAGCGCGACTGCCGCTGGCACTCGCGCTGCTTATGTCGTGCGGCGCGACCACCACGGTCGCGTGGGCCGGGGCGCAGCGGCGAACCGTTCTCGTCGCGCCCCCGGCCCGTTCTTCCCTCCCCTCGTCGGTCACCTCCCCTGCGGAGACTCTCTATTATGAAGCGCAACGCACCCCGATCGCCCGAGGCGGAGCCGGTCGGAATCGTGATCTCGAGCGGGTCGCGGAGCGAGCAGACGCCGGTGTTCCTCGCGTACGAGTGGTCGCCCGCGCCCGAGGGCGACCCCGAAGGCGAGGTTCGAGCGGCCTGAGTCGCAGCGAACCGAACCCGCAGACGGCGCCGTCGATCACCCGATCGGCGGCGCCGTGGCGCGTCGGGGTACGTCGCTTGCCCGTCGGGGCGGCGTGGACCGTACACGGGAGTGGGAAGCGGAACGTCGGGCGCTGCTCGGACAGCGCATCTCCGATCTCGAGCTGCGGATTCGCGGCTCGCGCGTGGAGCGTCTCGTGGCGCGGCTGCACGAGGAGCTCGAGGCGCGCGGGGTCGCGTTCCGTCCGCCGGTTTATCTCAGCGATCAGTGGGGTTGCCCCGACGGCACGCCGCTGATCGGCGTCCCGTTCTACTTGGCCGACCCGCGGCTGGAGCAGATCGAGCGCGAGATGGCGGGCGGGGTGGAAGACGACGGCGAATCGATGCGGTACATGCGGCACGAGTGCGGCCACGCGGTGAACTACGCGTTCCGGCTGTACGCGCGGCGCGAGTGGCAGCGGTTGTTCGGACGGATGAGCCGTCCGTACCGCGACCGGTACGGCGCCGACCCGTTCTCGCGAGCGTACGTCCGCCACATCTTGGGGTGGTACGCGCAGAAGCATCCCGACGAGGATTTCGCGGAGACGTTCGCCGTGTGGCTGACGCCCGGCTTCGACTGGCGGGAGAGCTATGCGGGCTGGCCGGCGCTGGAGAAGCTGGAGTACGTCGACCGGGTGATGCGGGAGATCGCACCGCTCGACGTGCCGGTGCCGGTGCCCACGGACGACGACCTTCCGGTGGAGGCGATGCGCTACACAGTGGCGGCGCACTACGCGAGCGGCGACGAGGCGAGCCCGGTGACCGACCGCCGGCAATTCGACGTGGATCTGCGGCGGATCTTCGCGAGCGCCGCGGAGGCGCCGGGCGCGGAGCGGGCGTGCTACTTCGTCAGGCGCCACCTGCACGAGCTGCTCGGCCGGATGTCGTACTGGACCGCGGAGTCGCCGTGGGTCGTCAGGCGGCTGCTGGAGCACCTCGCCGAGCGCGCCGACGAGCTGGATCTCCGCGCGCACGCGCTGGAGGCGACGACGCTGATCGAGCTGACGGCGTTCGGCACGGCGGTGGTGATGAACTACCGCTACGCGCACGTGCTCGAGTCGACCGCCGGCCGGCGCGCCGACGAGCGGAGGCCGGCGTGAAGGTCGCGCTCCTGCACACCGCCGACGCGCTCGAGCCGCCGGTCGACCCGGTGATCGGGCAGGTGACGGACGCGTTGCGCGCGCTGGGGCACGAGGCGAGCGCGATCGTGGTGGGCGGAGAGGTCGAGCCGGTGATCGCCGCGCTGCGTCAGCGCGCGCCCGATCTGGTGTTCAACCTGGCGGAGTCGTTCGGCGGGAAGAGCGCGCTCGAGTCGAACGTGGCGGCGCTGCTCAATCTACTCGGGCTGCGCTACACCGGGTCGAGCCCGGCGGGGCTGCTGCTGGCGGGGGACAAGACGCTCGCCAAGAAGGTGCTCGGCTTCCACGGGATCAAGACGCCGGCGGCGGCGACGGTGTTCCGAGGGGCGCTCGACTGGGCGGAGGCATTGGAGTTTCCGGTGATCGTGAAGCCGCCGCAGGAAGACGCGTCGCTCGGCATCACCAGCGCGTCGGTGGTGCACGATCTCAAGGATCTGTTCGCGCGCATCGACGCGCTGCAGGACGAGTATCAGCAGCCGGTGCTGGTGGAGCAGTTCGTGGAGGGGCGCGAGCTGTACGTCGGCGTGCTGGGGAACGCGCAGGCGCGCGCGCTGGCGCCGATGGAGATGGACTTCAGCGGGCTGCCGGAAGGAATGCCGCGGATCGCGAGCTGGGAAGCAAAGTGGGGCGACGACGGCACGGGGACCGGGGTGGCATTCGCGGGGACGAAGTCGGTCTTTCCCGAGGCGCTGGATGCCGAGGTGGACGAACGAGTTCGTCGTGTGGCAGTGGAGGCGTTCCACGCCTTGCGCCTCCGCGACTACGCGCGCATCGACCTGCGCCTGACGCCGGAGGGCGAGCCGTACGTGATCGAGGCGAACCCGAACTGCTACCTGGAGCGCGACGCGGAGTTCGCGCGCGCCGCGGCGCGGGAGGGGTTGGAGTACGAGGAGCTGATCGGCCGGATCGTGGAGCTGGCGGGGGCGCGATATGCGCGCTAGCCCGCGCGATGTTGGCTGAGTGCCGATGTGGGATGTGGGCGGAAAAGGAAGAAGCCGGCCCGAGGGCCGGCTTCTTCACTTCTAACGCGAACTAGGGTTGGAGCCTAGCGGCGCTTCGCCGACTTCTTCGCTCCCTTGCGGGCGCCCTTCTTCGCGCCCTTCTTCGCGCCCTTCTTCGCGCCCTTCTTCGCCGCCTTGCGGCCACCCTTCTTTGCAGCCATGGTGATCTCTCCATTAATGGAGGTTCGTGCTCCCCCGATTCCCCGGTGAATCGGCGGGACAGCGGGTTCCCCGCAGAGCGGTTGGTCCGCTGCTACACGCGCCTCCGCGGAGACGCGTGAAGTCTGGTACTGCTACGCTCAGGATGTGGCCAGCGCCGCGGGTCAGACCGCGTCGCTGAGGCTCGTGAAATCGAAGTCGCGTACCGTGATCGGTGGAACCATGATCGCGAGTCCGGGATCGCCCCCTTCGCTGGCGCTCACGCGCTCGGGGCGGCCCATCGCTTCCAGGTTATTCAGCATGAAGATCGGCGAGTCGTTGAAGCGAAGATTCTTCACCGCTCGCGTGATCTTCCCATCCTCGATCAGGAACGTCCCATCGCGTGTGAGGCCGGTGTAGCTGATCGTTCGGGGATCAGTCGGCCGCAGATACCAGAAGCGGGTCACCAGGATGCCGCGCTTGGTGCCGCGAATCATGTCGTCGAGCGAAGCGGTCCCGCCACTCATCTTCACCGAACCCGTCGCACCGGTGGGCGCGTTCCCAGTCTTCTGCGCCCAGTAGCGATCGTACGCCAGGTTCTTCAGGACGCCGTTCTCGATCCACACCGTGCGTGCCGTCGGGAGCCCTTCGCCGGTGAACGGCGAGCCCGCAACGTCAGGGTCGGTCGGGTCGGAAACGATCGTCACCCGCTCATCGACGACTTTCATACCCACTTTGTTACGTCCGCCAGGCGCGGAAAAGAAACTCCGCCCCTCGTCGGCGCTGCGCGCGCTCAACGAACGCGCGATGAACTGCACCAGGTTTCCGACGGCGGTAGGCTCGAACACGACGGTGTAGCGCCCCGGCTCCACGGCCACCGGACTCGCCGACGCGCGCGCCTTTTCTGCCGCACGCGTGCCGAGTGCCGCGGGATCGATGCGGCTCCAGTCGGAGTGCGTCGCACCCGCCCAGCCGGATCCCGTGCCGTCGGCGGTGCGCACCGTGGTGGTGAGAACCGACTCGGTGCTCCGCGCGTACGCGAACAGCCCTTTGTTGTTGGCGATCGCCGTCGACCCCGCACTTCCCTCGAGGAAGCCCGTGGAGACCAACCCCGCATCGCGCGCAGGCGCGATAATCCGCTGCACCGCGGCGGCGCGCGATGCCGGGTCGAGGCCGGCGGTGGTGTCGCTCCACGCGGGCGTGGCGACGTACGTCTGCGGCCCGAGCTCGGGAACGGACTCCGGATCGTCGGGGCTCAGCTTCGCGAGGCGCTCGGCCGTCTCGACCGCGTAGCGCAGTCCAGCGTCGTCGAGCTTGTTGGTGGAGCAGCTCCCGCTGCGCTTCCCGAAGCGCGAGAGCACGGTAACGACCGAATCGTAGGCGTCGCCGGCGGTGGAGATCTGGTTGACGGCGAAGCGGGTGTTGCCGGTACTGCGGCTCCCGATCGTGACGCGCGTCTCGTCGGCGGTGGCGAACGAGAGGGCGCGCTTGGCGATCGCCTCGCTCTCCTCGCGCGACAGGTAACGCGCGTCGGTCAGCAGGGAGCGTACGCTCATGCGCCACGCCCCGTGTTGATCACGTTGATGTTCCGGAAGCGCGTGACCGGCGTGCCGTGGTTGACGGCGTTGAGCTGCACCGGCTGCCCCTTGGCGTCGGCAAAGGCGCCGCCGAGGTGGTAGCTCGACTTGCCGCCGATCATGTCGAGGCTCGCCCAGAAGTCGGGAGTGCGCATCTGGTAGGCGACGTCCTTGAGCATGCCGACGATCTTGCCGCCCTTGATCTCGTAGAAGAGCTGGCCGCCGAACTGCGCGTTGTAGCGCTGCTGGTCGATGGAATAGCTGCCATCGCCGACGATCGCGATGCCGCGGTCGGTGGCGGCGATGAGATCCTCCCAGGTCAGATCCTTGTCACCCGGGAGGAGCGAGACGTTCGGCATGCGCTGGAACTGGACGTCGGCCCAGCTCTCGGCGTAGGAGCAGCCGTGGGAGCCCGCGGGGCGTCCAGACTTCTGATAGTACCAGGCGAGCCACGCGGCCTGCTCGCGGGTGGTCTGGTAATCGACGAAGACACCGTCGCGGATGATGTCGAAGTCTTCGGGCTTCACGCCCTCGTCGTCCCAACCACACGCGGAGAGCGATCCGGGCTGCGAGCGATCACCGCGGATGTTCATCAGCTCGGAGCCGTACTTGAGCTGTCCGAGGACCTTCTCGGGCGGGGCGACGAAGCTGGTGCCGGCGTAGTTGGCCTCGTAGCCCATCGCGCGATCGAGCTCGGTGGGATGAGCCACCGACTCGTGGATGGTGAGCCAGAGGTGCGACGGGTGCAGCACGAGGTCGTACCGCCCAACGTCGACGGAGCGCGCGCCGAGCTTCTCCACGGCTTCGCTGGCCCACCGCGGCGCGCTCTCGACGAGCCTCGCGTCGCGCACGTGCTCGTAGCCTTTGCCCATCGGCGCGATCTCGGCCGAATCGCGGGAGGCGAAGTCGCGATTGCCGACCGCCGTGATGTTCATCGACGGTTGGGCACGGTAGATCGTCTGCACGATCATCGCGCCGTCGGTCGAGGCGAAGGTCTTCTCCTCACGGAGGAAGAACATGCTCGAGTTGACGAAGCGCGCGCCGGCGACCTTGAGGGCGGCGTCGTTGGCGGCGAGGAGGAGCGCGACCTTGTCCTCGATGGCGACGTCGAAGGGGTCGATCTCGATCGGGCTGCGCCAGGTGCCATTCGCGACGACCGGCGCCGGCGCGAGCGTGACGGGGCGGACGAGCGTGACGCGGTTGGCGCGCGCCTGCGCCACGGCCTGCCGCGCGACGCGCGCGACCTCGTCGCGGGTGAGCTCGCGGCTCGCGGCAAAGCCCCACGCGCCGTCGACGAGCGTGCGCACGCCGAAGCCGTACGTCTCGCTGTCGTTGAGCCCCGCGACGCGGTGCTCGCGCGTGAAGAGGCGCTGGGTGCGGTTGCTGCTGAATCGCACGTCGGCGTACGACGCGCCCGCGGAACGGGCAGCGTCGAGCGCGATCATCGCGAGCTCTTTGACGGTGGGGTCACCGGCGGAGGCAGCAGCACTCGGCGCGGCGGGGGCGGGGGCGGGAGAAGGAGTGGTCGCGGCGCGACCAGCGGAGGCGGGGGCACAAGCAGCGACGGTGAGCGCCGCTGCCGTAGCACTGGACGATTTTAGAAAGTCTCGTCGTGATTGGCCCACGCAGTATCCTCGATCCGCGTATCAATAGTATTGCTGCGCGAATATAGGAACGCACGAAATCACACGCAATAGCTTCTCGCGACTCGACATCGGTCACCGCACATCGCGCGTCGCGCGATGCGACGCCACGTTCGGCCTCGCGTGATCGCGTCGCGGTCATTGCATGTGCCGCACCACGGCGCGCGCGGCGGGTCGAGAAGCGCCTTCGCACGCGCCTCGCGGAGGCGTGCAGCACGCGACGCGATGGTGCAGCGCACGACGCGTGCGCGCACTTCCCCCGCCGTTGGCCCGATGCGAGCTTTCGGCGGCGCGCGAGCACCGCGCGCGACATCACCAAACACGGAGCTTCGCGCGTGAGAGCGCTCGTGAAAGACGTCGCCGGACCCGGATTCAAGCTGAAGGACGTCCCGGTCCCCACCATTCGCGACGATGAAGTCCTGATTCGCGTCCGCCGCGCCGGCGTGTGCGGCACCGACGTACACATCTATGATTGGGACGCGTGGGCGCAGGGTCGCTGCCGTCCGCCGTTCGTGGTCGGCCACGAGTTCGCCGGCGAGGTAGCGCAGGTTGGCAAGCTGGTGACCGACGTTCGCGAGGGCGACCGGGTGACGGCCGAAGGGCACATCGTCGACGGACGCTGCCTGCTCTGCCGCACCGGAAACGCGCACGTCTGCCCGCACACCAAGATCATCGGCGTCGATCGCGACGGCTGCTTCGCCGACTATATCGCGATGCCGGCCACCAACGTCTGGCACCTCGACGAGAACGTGTCGTTCGACGTGGGCGGCATCCACGACCCGATGGGGAACGCGTTCCACACGACGCTGACGCACACCGAGATCCCGGGCGCCACCGTACTCGTCACCGGCTGCGGGCCGATCGGGCTGTTCGCGATCGGGATCTGCAAGGCAGCGGGCGCCTCGCGCATCATCGCGTCGGACGTGAACGACACGCGGCTCGCGCTCGCGCGCCGGATGGGGGCGCACGACGTCGTCCATCCGAACGAGGCCGAAGCGGTCGTGCGGCGGCACACCGACGGGCTCGGCGTGGACGTGGTGCTCGAGATGTCGGGGGTACCGTCGGCGATCCACCAGGCATTCGCGCTGGTCCGCGTGGGCGGCCGCGTGCAGATGCTCGGGATCCCGGCGAAGCCGATGGACATCGATTTCGCCACCGAGGTGATCTTCAAGGGGATCACGATCTACGGCGTGGTGGGGCGGCGCATGTACGACACCTGGCATCAGGTGACGCGCTTCCTCCGCTCGGGGATGTTCGACCCGACACCGGTGATCACCCACCGCTTCCCGCTCGAGCAGTACGACGAAGCGATCCGCGCGATCAAGACGGGCGCGGCGGGAAAGGTGATTTTCGAGATCGCATGAGGGACGATGTTGGCTGGGCGATGTTGGATGTTGGGCTCGGGATGCTCGATCGCTCGGATCGCCGACCACGAGATCGTGAAGGTGGAGCGAACGAACACGTCCCGGCCCACTACTCCGGCATCGCCCGTCGTAGCCTGCCCGGGCCAACATCCAACATCCAACAACCATCATCTCGCGACCCATGTCCCTCAACAAGGCATTCAAAGCGCAGCTCGAGCAGCAGCTCGCGCAGTTCAAGCACGACCGCGTCTACAAGCGGCTGAACTACCTCGAGTCGCCGCAGGCGGCGCGCGTCAGGATGGAAGGGCGCGGCGAGGTGATCATCCTCTCCTCCAACAACTATCTCGGGCTGTGCGCCGAGCCGGAGGTGGTGCAGGCGGGGCACGCGGGGCTCGACGAGTTCGGCGCCGGCACCGGGAGCGTGCGCTTCATCTGCGGCACGTTCACGGTGCACCGCGACCTCGAGGCGGCGCTGGCGCGGTTCGTGGGCACCGAGGGGTCGATGAGCTACGTGTCGGCGTGGAATGCCAACGAAGGCCTCACGGCGACGATCGTCGAGGAGGGAGACTTCGTCGTCTCCGACGCACTGAACCACGCATCGATCATCGACTCGATGCGGCTGGCGAAGGCGATCACCAAGTGCACGACCGGCGTCTACAAGCACGGCGACATGGACGACCTGCGCGAGAAGCTGGCGGCCAACAAGGGCGCGCGCCGGCGCATCGTGTGGACCGACGGCGTGTTCTCGATGGAAGGGGCGATCGCCAAGCTTCCCGACATTCTGCAGATCGCGCGCGACCACGACGCGATCGTGGTGGTCGACGACTCGCACGCGACGGGAGTGTTGGGCCAGGCGGGGCGCGGCACGGCCGAGCACTTCGGCGTGTTGGGCGAGGTGGACGTGATCACGTCGACGCTCGGCAAAGCGCTGGGCGGCGCAGCGGGCGGGTTCGTGGCGGGTCCGTCGGCGCTGGCCGACTACCTGACACAGCGCTCGCGGCCGCAGCTCTTCTCCAACGCGCTGCCGCCGACCGTGGCGGCGAGCGCGCTGGCGTCGGTGGAGTACATCGAGCGGCATCCCGAGCGCGTACAGCGGCTGCGTGACAACGCGCGCTACTTCCGCGAGCGGATCATCGAAGCGGGGTTCAAGCCGCTTCCCGGCGAGACGCCGATCATCCCGATCATCGTTGGCGAGACGTCGGCGGCGATCCAGATGAGCGACATGCTGCTCGACGAAGGTGTGTTCGTGACCGGGTTCGGGTTCCCGGTGGTACCGCAGGGGCAAGCGCGCGTGCGGTGCCAGATCTCGGCGGCGCACACGCGCGCCGACCTCGATCAGGCGATCGCGGCGTTCAAGAAGGTGGGCGCGAAGCTGAAGCTGATCTGAGGACGGCGCGTGGCCGACGAGGGTGCGGTGCGGCACGCGATGCCGCACCGCGCCCTCGTTTCATTTGGCGCAGCGAACGGTGATGACGAGTCGCTTCCAGCTAGCGACCTCCTCGCCGCTGACGCTGGCGACGGTGGCGCCGCAACGTCCGCCGCCGAGCATCCACGGCACCATCCACGAGTTGACGTCGGGAGAGAGGTGCCCCACGACGTCGCCGCCTGGCGCGTGCACCCACACGGCGGGATTGTCGGTGCCTGGCGGGTCGGGAACGAGGATCAGACGATCGCCAACGTGGAGGCGGTGAACCACCGAGGCACGCGCACCGAACACGGTTCCGTAGACGTTGGTCCGGAACTCCTCGGTTCCCGGAAGGATCGACGACATCGCAGCGCTGGGGCCCTCTGCTTCGGGTTGCACGGCCCTCCGGCGGGCCACCGAGCCACTGTACGCACCGGACGTTCCAGGCGCGAGGGGGTCGGACCGGGCGGCGGCCGTGACCCGCCGCACGGGTGGTCGTCCGAACATGGGGCGCGTGCCCCATGACGTCGCGAGGACTCCCTACTTCGAGGCTCGATATGCGAACCATCCGTGCTCTGACCACCGCGCTGGCCCTGACGGCCGTGCTGCCGGGGATCGCGGCGGCTCAGGCCGGGCGGCCGTTCAAGGATTCGTGGTTCTGGGGCATCAAGGCCGGCGGGCTGTCGTACTCGGTCCCCGCTCCGAAGAGCGGCTCGGGCTTCGCGCCGATCGTGGGCGCGGACTGGCTGATCACGCGGAGCCAGGGCGGATTGTACGTGTCATTCTCCCAGGCCTTCCTGAATCAGACCGCGTTCGTCGACACGCTCGACGCCGCCGACGCGACCGCGCCGCACAGTGTAGCGCTGAAGAGCCTGCGCCGGCTGGAGCTCGGCGCGATGGCATTCCCGCAGATCAGCACGATCTGGCATCCGTACGCGGGCATCGGCCTGGTGATCAACCAGATCGGCACGGCGCAGGCCGTGATCAATGGACTGAGCCAGAACGAGGCGGCGGTGCTCGATCAGACGATCACCGACGCGCGGACCGCGATGTCGCCGCTCCTGATCGCCGGCACGCAGTACCGCCTGCCGTGGTTCTCGGCGTTCGCGCAGGCGACGTTCAGCCCATCGCAGCGGAACTTCTTCCTCTACAACGGCAGCGCCGCCAACTTCGGCTACGAGGTCGGCATCCGGTACAACATCGGGAGCTCGATCGCGAAAGAATGAGGTTGGGGTCAGAGCTTAGAGATTAGTTGACGGATGTTGGATGTTGGTTGAAATCTGAAGGGCCGGCGTAACCGCCGGCCCTTCGTTTTTCGCCCCAACATCCGACATCGATCATCCAACATCGCTTCGTCTAACATCGCTCACTTCGATACGAACTCGTTCCCCTTCACGATCCACCGCAGCGGCCAGTCGGCGCATTTGGTGATGCCGATGCGTGGGGTGATGGCGACATCGGAGTCGGAGATTTCCGCGCCAGGGCGGATGACGAGCGGGCCGCGTTGGAGCGAGACCCGATTCAGGTCGCCGTCGATGGCGAGCGCCTGACAGAGCTTCCCCGGACCGTTGGTGAGATCGACGCGACGGCGCGCCGTGGGGCGTCGGGCGCGCATCAGTGCCTCGCCTTCGATGGGCTCGAGCGCGCGCACAAGCACGGCGGCGGGCGACCCCAGCGGACGTGTGACGGCGTTGAAGCACCAGTACATGCCGTAGATGAAGTACACGTACGCCGCTCCCGGCCGCCCGTAGAGCGGCTCGGTGCGAGCCGTCCGACCCGCCGCGGCATGGCAGGCGAGATCGTGCTCGCCGATGTAGGCCTCGGTCTCGACGATGCGTCCCGCGGCGCGTCCGTCGCCGGTGGTGCACTCGAGCACCGCGCCGAGCAGCTCGCGCGCGACGATCTGGGTGTCGCGCGCGTAGAAGCTGCTCGGCAGCGGCGCCGGACGACGAGAACGCCGCGCGGAGGGCGCGGCGTTCTCGTTCACTCCTGGCCCTCGGCGCCGGCGGCGGTTTTCTTCACGGCCCGCGTACCGCGGGGCGTCGTCTTCCGGCCACCGGATCGGCCTCGTGCGGCAGGAGCGGGGGCCGGCGGCGGCGTGATCTCTGGGGCTTCGGTCGCCGCGGTCTTCGCGGCGCGTCCGGTCTTGGCGGCGCGCTTGGCTGCCTTGGCCGGGCTCTTCACCGCGGTCTTCCGACCACCGCGCTTGCGACCACCGGCCGGCGCGGTCGCTGGTGCAGCCGTGGCGGCGGGCGCTTCGACCGCCGGGGCGGCAGCGGGTGCCGGCGCGGGAGTCTCCTGGGAGATCACACCGACGGCGAGGAGCTCGGCCGGAATCCCGGCGCCGCCGCGTCCACGACCGCGAGCACCGGCGCCACGTGGGCCCATGCCGAGGCGCGGTGTGCCGGCGGCCGGCGCGGGCGCCGCGGCGGGACGATGCGCTTCCTCGGCACGCGCGAGCTGATCGGCGACCGAATCGGCTTCGGCGGCGGGTGCGACTTCGAAGTCGTCGCCGCGGCGCCGCAGGTCGACGATGCCCGAGTCGTGCGCATCCTTGAGGATGCGGACGAACATCCGCTCGCTGAGACTCTCGCTGTCGCGGCCGAGGAGCTCGCGCGCCGAGCGGCGCAGGTCGGAAGCGCGCGCGGGGCGGTCGTCGGTGGCCGACGCGGCGACGGCGCGCCTCACGAGATCGAACGCCTCGTTTCTCGTCAGGCGCTCGCCGGAGAGGCCGATCGCCTCGCCGCCACGCGGCTCGGCGGTGAGCTCGAGCTGCGCGGGCGTGTCGGACGGACGGCGCTCCTCGCGCGGCGGACGCTCGGCGTGGCGCGGACGCTCCTCGCCCGGCTCGCGCGGCTCGCTCTCGGTGCGCGCCTCGCCTTCGCTGCCGGCCGCGGCGAGCGAGTCCTCGCGATCGGCGCGCGGCGCGCGCTCCTCGCGATCGCGGTCACCCCGACCGCGGCGGCCGCGACGGCCGCGACGGCCACCGCGTTCCTCGCGTCCCTCGCGCGATTCGCGCTCCTCGGTGCGCGCCGCCGGAGCGGCGGCTTCGCGCTCGGAAGGAGCGCGCTCGGCCGACGCATTGGGAACGTCGATCTCGAGCTGGCCGTTCTCGAGCTTGGTGATGGTGATGAGCCCGCGCTGCGACGCCTCGTTCACGAAGCGCGAGAACTTCGACATGCCGAGGTTGCCCTCGTCGAAGTCGGCGTCGATCTCCTGCATCACCTGCTTGAGGCGGTCCGAGCGCATCACGTCGCCATTGCGCTTCATGCGGCCGACGGCCTCGGTGACGAGCTCCCACGGATCCCACTTGCGGGCGGGCTCTTCCTCGCTGGCCTTCACGAGGCCGGCGAGCGCATTGTAGCTGTAGTACTCGTCGCAGTTCATGACGAGCAGGTCGCTCGACGACTCGCGGATGCCGACGCCGATGACGTACTTGCCGTACTCCTTCAGCTTGGTGACGAGGCTGGCGAAGTCGGAATCACCGGAGAGCAGGATGTACGTGCCGATCTCGGGGCGCGAGAAGACGAGCTCCATCGCGTCGACGGCGAGGCGGATGTCGGTGGCGTTCTTCTTCGACGAGCCGTACGCCGGCGCCATGATCATGTCGATCGAGGATTCGGCGAGCGGCACGATGTACTGCGGGTAGCGGCGCCAGTCGGCGTAGGCGCGCTGGACGGCGACCTTTCCTTTGATGATGTCCGAGCCGAGGAGGGAGCGGAGCTCCTTTCCGAGGTCGGAGCGGATGCCCATCGTGACGTTGTCGAAGTCGATGAGCAGCGCCGCGTTGGGCGCGTGGAAGGGGATGCCGAGGGTCTGCGTGGAGGCCTGCGGCCCCCGGTGCACGAGCGCGCTCGTGGAGCGCGGCGTGGCTGTGCGCGGATTGCGTCCGTTCATGAACTTCCCTGCGGGCGTGAGAGCCCGTGGTGTCGGCCCCGGCACGTTGGTGCCTCGGGGCTCTCGCTGCGCCGGGTCCTCCCCGGACCGGTCGACGAGGGGGAGCGTCGGCGCGCGAGATCTGTGTTTGCGAGCGCGGTCCCAGCGCCGCACGAGGCAGCGCGTCGGGCCGCGGCTTTCACCGCGACGCTCCGGAAGCGGCGGGGCGCCCCGACCACATCGTCAGGCGCCGTCGCCACGGCGGGCGTCGTCCCATCGATCGACGGCGGCGCGCTGATGGCGCTCCACCGCGACTCGTGCCGCCCCCGCGATCCGCGACTCCGCCGCGAACGTCACCCGAGCGGTCCGGGGACGGCGACGCGATCGTCGTCGTCCACCAGGCCGAAGGGTCGGCGCCGCGCCGAACGTCTCGCCCGGGGCGTACCCCGAGGGATCGTGCGAGCGTGAAGCACCGTACCGACGGTCCCGTCGATACGAACGCCCCGAGCGACCGTGTGATGATGCGGGGCCGGCGGCGCGTGCGACGAGGACCGGTCGCCTCGTCATTCATGCTGCGCGGCACGACCGCGCGCAGCTGCTCGCGCGCGGATGCATCCAACACGACGCCCCGTACGGGGCCGACGACGAATCCGGCATCGGGCGCTGCACCGCCGGCGGCGACGATCGAGGAGCCCTCCAGATGCGGAGTGCTCGCAGCGCCGCAGCGCTCGACCGTGCGACCGCCGGACATCAGATGCCGGATGGATTCGCCATCGCGCTCTAATGTAGCGGGGGCTGGTCGGGCGCGTAAGTAGTTGTGCCTGGCGGCGCTACCGTCGGGTCAGACGCCCATGGCCTTGAGGATCACCCGCTTGGGGCGCTGGCCATCCCACTCGCCATAGAAGATCCGCTGCCAGGGACCGAGGTCGAGCTTTCCCGCCGTGACCGGTACGATGACCTCGTGGCCGATGGTGAGCGACCGAAGATGCGCCGCTGCGTTGTCCTCACCCGTGCCGGAGTTGTGGCGATAGCGGTCGGGATCCCAGGGCGCGATGTCGCTCTCGAGCCAGTCGAGAATGTCTTGCCAGAGTCCGGGCTCGTGATCGTTCACGAACACCGAGGCCGAGATGTGCATCGCCGAAACGAGCACGAACCCTTCGCGAATCTCGGAGGCGCGACGACACTCGTCCACGCGCTCGGTGATGTCGATGATCTCCTGGCGACGCTTCGTCTCGAAGGTCAGATAGTCGGTGTGCGTCTTCATCGCGGGTCTCGAGGGTGGTTGCGTACATGTCCAATCTGTATGTTTGACCACGAAACCGCGCCCGCGCCCACTCGTACGGGAGGCCTGTGAAGCGACTCGGGTTCCGGGGCCGACTGTTCCTCATCCTCCTTTCCTTCGCGCTCATCCCTTCGGTGGTGCTCTCCCTCGCTTGGGGCGCGACCACCTGGTGGGCGCTTCCGCTCGTCGGGACCACGGCGCCGTGGGATACCGTCGCGGCCACCGGCGCCCGGGCGATCGCGCTCGCACGCACCGCGCCGCTCGACACCGTGCAGCGCGCGGCGCTCGACCGACACGAGGAAACGCTGCGTGAGGGAGTGCTCCGCGCGCGCCAGGCGAGCTACGTCTATCGCCGCGCGCCGATCGCGGTGGCGCTCGGCGTGCTGCTCGCCTTTCTCGTGCTCGGACTCGCCGCGTCGCGCGTGGCGGCGCACCTCAGCCGCCGGATCAGTCGGCCGGTGCAGGAGCTCGTGGGCTGGACGGCGTTGATCGCGCGCGCGCAGCCGATACCCGACGTGCCCCCGCGACGCGGCGCGCCGGAGTTCGCGGTGCTACGCGATCGGATGCGCGAGATGGCGGCGGAGATCGAGCTCGGTCGGCAGCGCGCGCTCGAGGCGCAGCGCACGGCCACGCTGCGCGAGAGCGCGCGCCAGGTGGCGCACGAGCTGAAGAACCCGCTCACGCCGATTCGATTCGCCGTCGCGCGGCTGCGCCGCGACGCGCCGCCGGATCTCGCGGAGACGGTGGAGGTGCTGGCGATCGAGTCGCAGCGGCTGGAGGAGATGGCGAAGAGCTTCGCGCAATTCGGGCGACTCCCCGAAGGGCCGGTGGCCGACGTCGACCTCGGCGAGCTGGCGCGGCACACCGCGCGCGCCACGGCGCCCGATCACGCGCCGGTGGCCGTGGAGGTGGAGGAGGGCGTACCGATGGTACGCGGGCACTACGACGCGCTGTCGCGCGCGCTCACGAACCTCGTGCTCAACTCGGTCGAGGCGTGTCGCGACGGCGGGCGGGTGACGGTGCGCGTGCAGCGGCCGCAGCACGGCTCGGATCTCGATCCGAACGACGCAGCCGTCCAGATCGAGGTGGCCGACACCGGGTGCGGGATCGGCCCCGAGCAGCTCGCGCACATCTGGGAGCCGTACGTCACCTATCGCGCCGGCGGCACCGGGCTGGGACTCGCCATCGTGCGGCAGACGGTGCTGGCGCACGGCGGCACGGTGGAGGCGGAGAGCGAGCCGGGCGTCGGCACGCGGATCCGCATGATCATCCCGACGGAGCACACCAACGGAGCACACGCTTGATGTTGATCGGCGCAGCAATCATCCCACTCGGCGCGTTCGCCATGGTCACCATCGTGTCGATCGGCGTACCGATCGCGCGCGCGTACGCGAAGCGCGTGGAGCAGGGCGCGCGGCGCGTGGAGCTGCCGCCGGAGACCACGGCGCGATTCGAGCGGATGGAGCAGGCGATCGACGCGATCGCCGTGGAGGTCGAGCGGATCTCGGAAGCGCAACGATTCACCACCAAACTGCTCGCCGAGCGGGGGAGTGCGGCGCTCAGCGCCGCATCACCGAGCGACATCGAGCGGAGGCAGCCGTGAACGAAGACATCGTCATACCCATCGCCGGAATGCTCTTCGTCATCGTGATCGTGTTCGGCGTGCTCGGCTTCGTCGCGCTCAAGCGCAAGTGGGAGGTCGAGGCGCAGCGACCGAAGCTTCCCGACGACATGTCGCCACGACTGGAGCGAATGGAAGCGGCGATCGACGCGATGGCGATCGAGATCGAGCGCATCTCGGAGGGACAGCGGTTCACCACCAAGCTCCTCACGGAACGGCCGCAGGAGCATGCGATGCTTCCCAACCAGTCCCACCTCCCGAGGTAGCGCATGCTGGCCACGCTCGCGCAGATCCAGGTTCCGATGCCGCCCGGCGGGCAGATCCCGTTCGAAGTCGTGCTGATCGTGCGGAACGTGATGACGGCGCTCGTCTTCATCGCGCTCGGCATCCCGATCATCCGGGCGCTGTCACGGCGCTTCGTCGACCGGCCGGCGCCGGCGCCGGTGATCTCGGGTGAGGTGACGCAGCGCCTCGAGCGGATCGAGCAGGCGGTGGACTCGATCGCGATCGAGGTGGAGCGCATCTCCGAGGCGCAGCGGTTCACGACGAAGCTGCTCACTCAGCCGGGGGGCATCGCGAGCGGACTCCCCGCCGGATCGCCGCAGCCGCCGCGCTGAGCGCCGCCTGACGACGACGCTCCCCTACCCGCCTCTCCCGCCCCCCGCGATGCCGAGCGTCCTCATCATCGACGACGAGCCGAACATCCGCCGCATGGTCGCGGCGCTCCTCGCTGCCGAAGGGTACGAGGTGCGCGACGCTCCCGATGGCGCCACCGGCCTCAATCGCGCCGGCGAGACCGAGCCCGACGCGGTGCTGCTCGACCTGATGATGCCCGGTGAGCTCGACGGCCTGGCGACGCTGGGGCGACTGCGCGAGGCGATCCCCGACGTGCCGGTGGTGATGATGAGCGGGCGCGCGGGGCTGAGCGACGCCGTGCGCGCGACCAAGCTCGGCGCGTTCAACTTCCTCGAGAAGCCGCTGAGCCCGGAGGGGGTGCTGCTCGCCCTCTCTTCGGCCATGGAGCTCCGCCAGGCGCGGCGCGAGGCGAAGGCGCTGCGCGCCGACCTGGGGCTCAACGCCGAGATGATCGGCGACAGCCCGTCGATGATGCGGGTGCGCGAGATGATCGATCGCGTGGCGCCGACCGATTCGCGGGTGCTGATCACCGGCGAGAGCGGCACCGGAAAGGAGCTCGTCGCGGCGGCGATCCACACGGGTAGCGCGCGGCGCGACCGGCCGTTCGTGCGCGTGAACTGCGCCGCCATTCCGCGCGACCTGGTGGAGAGCGAGATGTTCGGCCACGAGAAGGGGGCGTTCACCGGCGCCACCGACCGGCGGATCGGCCGATTCGAGCTCGCGCACACCGGAACGCTGTTCCTGGACGAGGTGGGCGACCTGGGCCCCGAGGCGCAGGCCAAGTTGCTCCGGGCCATCGAGGCGAAGGAGATCGAGCGAGTCGGCGGCGGCAAGCCGATCCGCGTCGACGTCAGGATCATCGCCGCGACGAACAAGGATCTGCCGCGCGCCGTGACCGACGGACAGTTTCGCGAGGACCTGTTCTTCCGGCTGAACGTGATCCCGATCCAGCTCCCGCCGCTGCGCGAACGGCCCGGCGACGTGCCGGCGCTCGTACGGCACTTCGCGGCGCTTCACCGCGCGCGCACGGGGCGACCGTCGCCGGTCTGGACCGACGGCGCAACGTCGGCGTTCACGCGCTATCGTTGGCCCGGGAACGTGCGCGAGCTCGGCAACATCGTGGAGCGGCTGGCGATCTTGCACGCCGGCCGCGAGGTGACTGAGGAAGACGTGGCGGCGGTTCTGCCGGTGGAGCGGGCCGCGCGCGCGGCCGCGCCCCTCCCCGATCCATCGTCGCTGGACAGCTCGCTCACCGAGACGCTCGACGAGTACGAACGGACGTTGATCACCCGGGCGCTATCGATGTCGACCGGCAACGTGGCCGAGGCGGCGCGTCGTCTGAAGACCGATCGCCCGAACCTGTACCGGCGAATGCGCCGGCTGGGCATCTCGAACAGCGACGACGAGTGAGTGTGACACGGGGCACACGCCCACGGCGGTGGACAGGAGCGGGGGTGCGTGCCCTGCGAGCGGGTACGCAAGTCGTTCTCGGAGCGACGCTTTCCGTCCGAGCGCGTCCCCGGTACGTCTGCTGCCTCGGGGCCGGCGGACCCGACTGCCTGGAGCCCACATGCGAACCCTGATCGTGGCGCTGGTCATGGCGCTGCTTCCCGCCGTGGCGGGTGCGCAGCGCGATACGAGCGAGTCGCGCGGATTGCCGCGCGACGTCCGCCGCGACGCCGAACGGCTATGGAACGGCCCCGTCGCACTGCGCGACACGGGCGCCGTGACGATCGACTCCACCCGGACCGTGGATGGCGACGTGGCCGTCCGCAACGGACCGCTGACCATCGCCGGCCACGTCACCGGGCGCGTGCTGGCCATTAATACCGACGTCGATCTCACTCCTACTGCACGCATCGATGGCGACCTGCTGGTGATCGGCGGGACCGTCACCGGGCGCGACGTGGCGTACGTGGGCGGAGAGATCCGCATCTACCGCGAGCGCCTCGGCTACGACAGCGAAGGTGAGCGCATCGCGGCGCACACCACCGCCGACGAGCCCGACGACACCAACTGGTGGCGGCGATGGGAGCACCGGCGGTCGAACAGCTGGAGCAAGATCCAGATCGCCTCGGCCGGCGCGTACAATCGCGTGGAGGGGCTTCCGATCAACCTCGGGCCGCAGGTCTATCGGCGGACGCCGTGGGGGAGCTTCCGCCTCGACGCGTACGGCGTGCTGCGGACCGGGAGCAGCTTCAGCTCGTCGAACAACGACGTGGGCCACTCGGTGCGCGGCGAGTTCACGTTGGGGCGCGTGGCGGGGCTCGGATTCGGCGGACAGCTCTACAACGTGGTGAACGGCGTCGAGGACTGGCAGCTCAGCGACATCGAGGTCGGGCTGGCGTCGTTCCTCTTCCATCGCGACTACCGCGACTACTACCAGCGCCACGGCGGGCGACTGTTCGCGTCGGTGTTCGCGCGTCCCGACGTGGGACTCACGGCGTCGTACGGCGACGAGCGGTGGACGGTGCGGCAGCTGCACGATCCGTTCACGCTGTTCCGCAACGAGGCGTCGTGGCGGCCGAACCCGGTGTTCGATGAAGGGCTGATCCACGTCGCCGACGTGGCGCTGCGCGTCGACACGCGCAACGATCTCGACCGGCCGTGGGCGGGGTGGTACGCCGTGGCCGACTACGAGCACGGCACCGGCCGCCTGACGAGCATCGGGGCCAGCTCGTACGCGCGGCCGACCATCGGACCAGTGAGCTACGGACGCGCGTTCGTCGACCTGCGGCGGTACAACCGCGTGTCGCCCGACGCGCAGATCAACCTACGCGTGGTGATGGGCGGTTGGGCCGGGGGCGACCCGCTGCCGCTCGAGCGGCGGCTCTCCGTCGAAGGGGCCGGCGCGGTGCCCGGCTTCGACTTCCGCGCGCCCGGCGACCAGTACAGCACCGGAACGTGCAGCGGTCCCAACGCGCCGCCGGGACGCCCCGCGGAATGCGACCGGATCGCGCTCGGTCAGGTGGAGTATCGCGGCAGCTTTCACATCGGCTGGGACGACGACTGGGAGTTCGACCGGGCCGATGGCGGCACGCGGCGTTACCGCCATCGCGGGCTCGACGCCGACGGCGCGGTGGTGCTGTTCGCCGACGCGGGGCGCGGCTGGCTGGTGAATACCACCGGGACGCCGCTGAGCTATGGGAAATCGGAGCTCCCGCCCCTCTCGACGTTCCGCACCGACATCGGCGCCGGTCTGGACTTCGGCGAGTTCGGGGTGTTCGTGGCCAAGGCGCTCTCGGAGACGGGGATGCCGGCCAACGTGTTCGTCAGGCTGCGACACCGCTTCTAGCGCATCGTGCCCCGCTCCACCCGCCCGCTCGTCGCGCTCGTCTGGCTCGCGCTCGTCGCGAGCCCGGGCGCGGCGCGCGCGCAGGACGGCGACCACTCGCGCATCCAGGTCACGGTGCCGGCGCCGTCGGCGGTGACGGCGCAGCGCGGCGGCGCGAGCGTGGTGACGCTCGACCTCCTCGAGGACGCGAAGACGCGCGAGCTGCTGCAGAGCGGGTTCGCGGCGCAGATCACCTGCAAGCTCGAGCTGTGGCGGAAGTCGGGGTGGTTCGACGACCTGGAAAGCGACACCCAGTGGCGCGTGCTCGCGTCGTACGACCCGGTGAGCAAGCAGTACCGACTCGTGCGGCAGCACGGCAATCAGCTCGAGGACTTCGGCAGCTTCCCGACGGTGGAGCTGGCCGAAGCGCCGATCGAGCGCCCCTACTTCGTGCCGCTCCACCCGCAGCGCCACGCGCGGTATTACTACACGCTCACCGTGGACGTGCAGGCGCTGTCGTTCAGCGATCTCGACGAGCTACAGCGGTGGCTGCGCGGCGAGTTCCAACCGGCGGTGCGCGGCCACAACAGCATCGGCAACATGCTGAAGACGGGCATCGGCTCGTTGATCTCGCGCGTGTTGGGGGGCGAGAAGCGGCACTACGAACAGAGCTCGGCGACGTTCGAGAACTGAGGGGTGGGGTCGGGATGTCGCCGGCGGCGGGGTCGGGATCGCGCGGAGGCTTCGGGCTCGGAGGGTGCGCTTCGTGGACGGGCCGCGAAGGGGACGGAAATGCTCTGCCGCGGATGGGCGCGGAGAACGGCGCCGCGGATCGGGCGCGGATCGGCGTCGGGACGGTGCCAACGACAGCGTCGTCGACTCCGTCGAGCCAGATATCGCTTCCTTCGTCGCACGAGCCAGCGGGCTGGCGTCGCCGGTGAAGCGCGACCGAGAGGACGGGCGGAGCGGCCAGTTGAATTGCACTCGCGGGTCGGGATGGCTCGGCCGCCGCGAACTGCGAAGCGCTTTGATAACGACGGTGGGCCGGCTTCGATCGCCGAAGCCGGCCCACCGTCATTTCAAGAGCGAACGCGTAAGTCGTCCGAGGGGCGAGCCGGAGCGGCTCGATCCGCGCAGTTTCCGCGGGCATCTGCGGCATCCGCGTTCGCCCCAATGGCAGCGATGCCGGTCGAACCTCGGACTGCGCGCACGGCGACGGGAGCCAACCGGAGCGGCGGTCGATCCGCGCAATCCCGGCCCACCCCCAGCTACGCCGGTTCGTGCTCCAGATAATCGAGCGACCGATGCTCCAGCGAGCCGCGGTGCTCGAGGTGCTCGAGCTGGTGGAGCACGGCGTCGCCGTAGAAGGTGCGGATGTAGCGCGCCTGGGTCGGCGTCAGGCGACGCACGGCCCAGCTCAGATGCACGAAGTGCGGCTCGACGGGATGCGTGAGCGGGTGCATCCCGATCTCCTCGGGGAGCTTGTTCCCCTTCCGCGTGTTGCAGGGACCGCAGGCGGTGACGACGTTCGTCCAGTCGTTGGTGCCGCCGCGCGAGAGCGGCGTGACGTGGTCGCGCGTGAGCGACTCGCGGAGCTTGAGCTCCGTGAGATGACGCCCGCAGTACTGGCAGCGGTAGCGGTCGCGCGCGAACAGGAAGGTGTTCGTCACCTGTCGGCGGAAGCGCCGCGGCACGTGAATGAACTTCGTGAGCCGAATGACGGCCGGGCGGGGCATCGTCAGACGCTCCGACCGCACGACCTTGTCGGGGTCAGCCTCGACGATCTCCGCCTTGCCATCGATCACCAGGCGAAGCGCTCTCCGCATGGGGACCATCGTCAGCGGCTCGAACGACGCGTTCAACGCCAGACAACCAACGACCACGCTCACCTCCCTCGGCGCGCCGAGCGCCGGTGGGTCCAGTCTCTTCGAAGCTACGTCCGGTGCTGAGCCCGTACAAGAGAGCGCCCGGCCACTCTGACCGGGCGCTCCTCGACGCATGACTCAATCACCGGCAGGTACCGCCGCCGGTACCCTAGTGAGCCATCCGTGCCTGTCGAGTTGCGATCCTCGCGCGATGGCGAGGAATTCCCGTTGAATCGCCTGCGTCACCGGACCTGGACGCCCCTCACCGACGGGGATGTGGTCCACCGAACGGATCGGCGTGATCTCGGCCGCGGTGCCGCAGAAGAAGAGCTCATCGGCCACGTACAGGAATTCGCGCGGCAACACCCGCTCCTGCACCTCGTACCCGAGGTCGGCGGCGATCCGCATGACCGAATCGCGCGTCACCCCCTGCAAGATTGAAGACGACAGAGGGGAGGTGAACAGCACACGATCGCGGACGGCGAACAGATTCTCGCCACTCCCTTCGGCCACGTAGCCGAACGAGTCGAGCATGATCCCCTCGGCGTACCCGTCCTCGCGGGCCTCCATCTTGGAGAGCTGGGAGTTGAGGTAGTTCCCTGCCGCCTTCGCCATCGCGGGGAAGGTGTCGGGGGCGGCCCGCCGCCAGCTCGACACGCGGACGTCGACGCCCTTCTCCACGCCTTCCTTGCCGAGATACGTCCCCCACTTCCAGGCGATGATGAACGTTTCGAGCGGCGCTGCGGTGGGGAGCACACCCATCTGCTCGCCGGTCCGGATGCACACCGGTCGGAGGTAGCACTCGCGGAGGTCGTTGCCAGCCACGGTATCGACCATGCCCTGGACGAGCTCGTCGATCGACCACTTCAAGGGCATCCGGTAGATCTTGCACGAGTCGGTGAGACGCCGCGCGTGCTCGCGAGCGCGAAAGATCGCGCCCCCCTCGCCGTCGGCCTGCTCGTAGCAGCGCACCCCCTCGAACACGCTCGAGCCGTAGTGGACCACGTGACTCATCACGTGGATGGTCGCGTCATCCCATTCGATGAGCTGCCCATCGCGCCAGATCTTGCTCGTCCGGCCGGTCGAGGCCGAAGCGTTACGGGTGTGCGGGTCCGACATCGGGGCCTGTCCAGGCGGGTGACCGTCTAAAGATAACGGGCTGACGGGTGCACGCCGCTACTCGCGTCGACTGCGCACGCTACTTCGCCGGCCAGCATCCCACCCGCTAGGGAGGGTTGCCAGCTTCACAGGTTGACAGGTGAGGTTGACAGGTTGTCAGGTCGACAGGTGGCGGTCGACAGGCGAACAGGTCTCGAGGTCGACAGGGAGCCCGACTCCGCCTTCCGGCAAGCGCAGCGACGCCGACCCCAACGACTCACGACTGGCCGACTCGCGACTCACGACTCACGACTTGGATCAATCGTCCCGATCTCGTGGCGACTTGAAGGTCGCGAGTCACCGGTCTTCAGTTGTCAGTCGTCAGTATCGGCGTGCAAGCGCGCCGCGTCGCAGCCCGAGCCCAACATCCAACATCCTCCAACCAGCATCCCCTTCACCGATTCACGGTGAATGGGCTGCCCGCCGGCATCGCGATGTGGCGGTCGGGGGAGCGTTGCCACGCGGCGAGCGATTCGCCGAGGCGCTGGACGCGCTGGCCGAGGGTGGGGTCGGCGTCGAGGACGATGCCATCGACGACGAGTGGCCTGCCGCCCACGGCGACGAACGAGGCGAGGCGGCCGGCGAGGGCGAAGACGGCTGCCGCTTCGGGGTCGGTGGTGGGCGCGATGTCGGCCAGAGAGAAGGCGGCGAGGTCGGCCGCTTTGCCGACGTCGAGCGAGCCAGTACGATGATCCAAGCCGATCGCGCGGGCGCCGCCCAGCGTGGCGAGCTCCAGCGCCTGCGCCGCGGGGAGCGCATCGAAACTTCCGGCGCGGGCGCGCTGCAAGAGCACGGCGAGTCGCGACTCCTCGAGGATGTTCATCGTGTTGTTGCTCGCGACCGAGTCGGAGCCGAGCCCCACGGCGATTCCGGCCTCGAGCATCTCGAGGAGCGGCGCGACGCCGTGACCGAGCTTCGCATTGCTGGCGGGACAGTGGGCCACGCCGCACCGCGCGCCGGCGATCGACGCGATGTCGCCGTCGTCGACGCGCACGCAGTGGATGAGGAGCGGATGCGCCTCGAGCACGCCGAGCTGCGCGAGGAGCGCGGCCGGCGACGCGGCGCGCGGATGGACGGCGATGCCGCGCTTCCGCAGACCGTCGGCGAACGGTCCGTCGCCGTGCGCCACGAGGCGCGACTCGAGCTCGCCCTCGGCGACGTGGATGGCGATGGGAAGCAACTCCTCACGAGCGAACACGCCGGCCGACTCGAAGAGCGCGTCGGAGACGGTGTACGGCGCGTGCGGCGAGATGCCGACGCGGACGAGCGGCGTCTCGCGCTTGCGCAGCGCGGCGACCTTGGCGCGGAGCTCGGCCATCGAGTCGTCGCACTGCCCCGGGTCGGGGCCGAACACCTCCTGATACATGATTCCGCGCACGCCGCGCTCGAGCATCGCGTCGAACGCGACGCCGGAGTCGCAGGTGTCGGCATAGGTGGTGATGCCGGCGCGCACCCCTTCCAGCAGTCCCCAGCGTGCCGAGTCGAGGAGAGCGTCGCGGTCGAGCACCGCGCGCTTGCTCGTCGTCAGGCGGAGGATCCAGCTCCGGAAGTCGAGGTCCTCGAGGAACCCCCGCATCGCGGTCAGCTCGAGGTGGCAGTGCGCGTTGACGAGCCCCGGCATCAACAACGCGTCGCCGAGGTCGCGCTCCTCGGCCGCCGGCGCGCCGTTCGCCGCCCCGACGTACACGATGCGACCGTGATCGTCGGCGACCACGGCTCCGTCGGCGATGGGCGGCGCCGAGATCGGGAGCACCCAGCGCGCGCGGTACCGGATCATGCGGCGGGGCGCCCGGCGGGCTGGTCGACGCGCGAGCCGTGCGCGCCGGGATCGTACAGCTCCGCATCGGCGACGCCGAGGCGACGCGCGAGTGCGAGCGGCCACTTCACGTCGCCCACCTGCGCCGCGGTGTGGCCGTCGGAGCCGAGCGAGATCCGGACGCCCCCGTCGACGGCACGGCGGACGAAGCGCTCGTGCGGGCGATAGCGGTTGGAGATCTCGAAAGCGATTCCGGCCCCGGCCAGCGCCGCCACCGCGCGCTCCTCACGCTCCTCGGTCCACAGCTCCTCGACGGGGAGCTCGCGCCACGGCAGGGGAAGCAGCGTCGGGTGCGCGAGGATGTCGACCGGCATCTCGCGGGCGAAGCGCTCGAGGTTCGCCACGTGCGCCTGCATGTACGCGTCGGGGGTGAGCCCGAGCGGCAGCCGGCGCGCGAAGGCGTGCACCAGCGAGCCATCGGGGAGGAAGACGGCGTGGAGCGATCCGATGCGGTGGGTGAAACGCCGCACCAGCGCTTCGGGGAGCTCACGCCAGAGTGAGTCGTGCCAGCAGAACTCGCCGCCGCGCAGTACCGGAAAGTGGTCGAGCGTGTCGAGGTAGGTGCGCACCGCCTCGACGGACTTCACGGCGCGCGCGACGTCGTGGCTGATGTGATCGGCGACGCTCGGCCTGACGCCGCGGCCGCGGACGATCTCGACGAGCGCGCCCGGCTCGAGCGCGCCGTCGGACATCGTGGTGTGGGCGTGACAGTCGACGGGCTGCCAGCTCATCGGCGGCGCACCGCGGGAGGCCCGGCGGGCGACGTCCCGGGCGGCGGGACGAACGGGTTAGTCGTATCCCGATTGGGGCGTGGACGCGCGGTGTCGCGCCGCACGGGCGGGAGCTTGAATGGATCGTCGGTCACGCGGCTGCTGTCGCGCGGCGGACGGGCGGGCCGCGGAATCGGCGTCTGGCCGGGCACCACGACGCCGGTGCCGCCGCTCGTGGGCGCCGGAGGACCGGCGGGCGGGAAGCCGCGCACCACGCTGTCGGTGGGCGAGCGCCCAAAGCCCGTCGTGTCGGTGGAGAAGCCGGTGTGCACGTCGCACGGGCGCACCGGCTCGGTGCCGGGGATGTAGTGCTCGGTGTAGACGAGATCCTGCGGGCAGTACGGCGTGGCGAGCAGTCCGGTGGTCATGTCCACCTGACGGTCGACGATCTCCGGCGGCCGGGTCCAGTCGCCAGGCGCCGCACGGCGGCGATAGACCTCTTTCATGAAGGCCGTCCACGCCGGGGCGGCAAGGGTGCCGCCCTGCGCGTTGGCCTTGATCTTCTGTGGCTTGTCGAAGCCCATCCAGACGCCGGCAACGAGGTCGGGCGTGTAGCCGATGAACCAGACGTCGGTGCCGTCGTTGGTGGTGCCGGTCTTTCCACCGGCCGGGATGGAGAACTGCGAGCCGACGCTCCCCGCCGCGGTGCCGCGCCGGATCACGTCCTTCATCATGTCGACCATCAGCCACGCCTCTTCGGGCGAGAGCACCGGATAGAGCTGGGGCTGCGGCTGCCAGATCACCTCGCCCTTCGCGTTCTCGACGCGGCGAATCGGCATCGGCACCGCGCGGTTGCCGAGGTTCGAGAACGCGGTGTAGGCGGCGACCATCTCGATCGGATAGACGTCGGCGGCGCCGATGTGGATCGACGGATAAGGCGGGATGGGCGACGTGATGCCGAACTTGCGCGCCATGTCGATCACGCTCTGCTCGCCGAGCTCCATGCCGACCTTGATGGCGACGATGTTGATCGACTTGTAGAAGCCCTGTCGCATCGTCATCGGGCCGCCGAACTTGTCGTCGTAGTTCTGCGGCGTCCACGTGGAGCCGTCGCCCATCGGCACGGAGAGTGGCGAGTCGTCGACGATGTACGATGGCGGGCGGCCGTTCTCCACGGCGTCGGAGTAGACGAACGGCTTGAACGTCGAGCCGGGCTGGCGGAGCGCCTGCACCGCGCGGTCGAACTTGGAGTCGTCGAAGTCGCGGCCGCCGACGAGCGCGCGAATGGCGCCGGTGCGCGGGTCCATGGCGATGAACGCGCCCTGCAGGTATGGCGAGTTGGCCTGCGCGTTCTCGACGTCGCCGCCACTCGCCTGCGCGATGTAGCTCTCGTAGCTCGTGTGGCGGAAGGCGCCGAACTTCCCCGCCTCGATGGCGCGGATCTGCCGCTCCATGGAGCGCTCGGCGGCGCCCTGCATGTCGACGTCGAGCGTGGTGTAGACCTTGAGCCCCTGCTCGTAGAGCTGCCGGCCGAACTGCGCGTCGAGGATCTGGCGAACCCACTCGACGAAGTACGGCGCCGTCTCCCCCGCCTCGACCTTGCGCGCGAGCTTGAGCGGGTACGCGCGGGCGAGACTGGCGTCGGCGTCGTTGACGTACCCCTGATCGTGCATCAGCGCGATGATCGTGTTCCGCCGTTGCACCGCGCGATCGGGGAAGCGGCGCGGATCGTAGCGCGTGGGGCTGCGCGGCAGCGCGGCGAGCGTCGCTGCCTCGGCGACGTTGAGGTCGCGAACCGATTTGCCGAAGTAGCGCTGCGCCGCCGTCTCCACGCCGTAGGCGCCGTTGCCGAGATAGATCTGGTTGAGATAGAGCTCGAGGATCTTATCCTTCGAATACCTGGCCTCGATGTCGCGCGCGACCTTCGCTTCCTTCAGCTTGCGGATGAGCGACTTCTCGCGGCTGATGCGCTCGGGAAAGATGTTCCGCGCGAGCTGCATCGTGATCGTCGAGAAGCCCTGGCTGTAGCCGCCACTCCGCACGTCGGCGAGGACGGTGCCGGGGACGCGCTCCCAGTCGATGCCGGCGTGCTTGTAGAAGCGCTTGTCTTCGGTGGCGACGAAGGCGTCTTTCACCACCGCCGGGATGTCGCTGATCTTGACCAGCGTCCGGCGCTCGAGGCCGAGCTCGGCGATGAAGGTGTCGTCGGCGGCGAAGAGCTTGGACGTCTGGCGCGGCGTGTATTCCTCGAGCAGACTGGCCGACGGACACCGTCCGGCTCGACACACCAGCGCCCAGCTCGCATAGGCGAAGCCGACGACGAACGCGACCCCGAACGCGCCGACGAGCAGCGTCCAGTGCACCAACCGCGGATGTCGTTGGCGGAAGTTCTTGAGGAGGGGCATCGATTCGAAGGTAACGGACGGCCGGCAACGGGAGCAAACGGCCGCGGGTCCCGTCGTCCACCCCTGCTGTCTAGTTTTGTGCCATGCGATCTCATGCTCTCCTCGACGAGCTGCAGTGGCGCGGGCTGCTCTACCAGCACACCGAGGGCGTCGCCGAATTGCTGAATGGCGCCCCCTCGGCCGGCTACGTCGGCTTCGACCCGACCGCGTCGAGCCTGCACGTGGGCAACCTCGTTCCGGTGATGGCGCTGGTGCACCTCCAGCGCGCCGGTCACCGCCCGGTCGTCCTGGTCGGGGGCGGCACCGGACTGATCGGAGATCCGAGCGGCAAGGCAAACGAGCGGACGCTCCAGACCACGGACACGGTGGCCGAGAACGCCGCGGCGATCGGGACGCAGCTCGAGCGCTTCGTCGACTTCGACGGCGCCCACGGCGCGATCATGGCCGACAACGCGGAGTGGCTCACCCAACTCGGCGCCATCGAATTCATGCGAGAGGTGGGAAAGCACTTCACGGTCAACTACATGCTCCAGAAGGAGTCGGTGAGCGCCCGCATGGACGCGGGGATCTCGTATACCGAGTTCTCCTACATGCTGCTGCAGGGCTACGACTTTTTGGAGCTGTACCGTCGCCACGGCGTGCGGCTGCAGATGGGCGGCAGCGACCAGTGGGGGAACATGACCGCCGGAATGGAGCTGATCCGGCGGGTCGAGGGCGGCTCGGCCCACGTCATCACCTGCCCGCTGGTCACGACGGCGGCGGGGACGAAGTTCGGGAAGACCGAAGCGGGCGCGGTGTGGCTCGACCCCGCACTGACGAGCCCCTACGAGATGTACCAGTTCTGGATCAACGCCGACGACCGCGACGTCGGGCGCTACCTCCGCTTCTTCACGCTGCTCTCGCGGGAGGAGATCGAAGCGCTCGACCGCGCGACGAGCGAGCACCCCGAGCAGCGCGAGGCGCAGCAGGCGCTGGCGCGCGACGTGACGCGGCGCATCCACGGCTTTCCAGCACATTGGGATCCTAAGCTTAGAATTCCACGTGGACAAGTTGTCGCG
>JADMIO011251620.1_pt1 | contig 73743 bp, 58 predicted proteins | sample 8958161 | NCBI WGS metagenome assembly JADMIO01 (sample SAMN16585339, study PRJNA669376) | soil metagenome | isolation source: Crop rotation soil | place: USA: Cullars Rotation, Alabama | collected 2011
CTTGGGACCGGCTACAGCCCCAGGATGCGATGAGCCGACATCGAGGTGCCAAACACCGCCGTCGATATGAACTCTTGGGCGGTATCAGCCTGTTATCCCCGGAGTACCTTTTATCCGTTGAGCGATGGCCCTTCCATACAGAACCACCGGATCACTAAGTCCTACTTTCGTACCTGCTTGATCCGTCGATCTTGCAGTCAAGCACGCTTATGCCTTTGCACACAGTGCGCGATGTCCGACCGCGCTGAGCGTACCTTCGAGCTCCTCCGTTACTCTTTGGGAGGAGACCGCCCCAGTCAAACTACCCACCATACACTGTCCCCGACCCGGATAACGGGCCCAGGTTAGAACGTCAAGCACATCAGGGTGGTATTTCAAGGTTGGCTCCACCTGATCTAGCGACCAGGTTTCAACGCCTCCCACCTATCCTACACAGACGAACTCAACGTTCAGTGTAAAGCTATAGTAAAGGTTCACGGGGTCTTTCCGTCTTGCCGCGGGAACGCTGCATCTTCACAGCGATTTCAATTTCACTGAGTCTCGGGTGGAGACAGCGCCGCTGTCGTTACGCCATTCGTGCAGGTCGGAACTTACCCGACAAGGAATTTCGCTACCTTAGGACCGTTATAGTTACGGCCGCCGTTTACCGGGGCTTCGATCAAGAGCTTCGCCTTGCGGCTGACCCCATCAATTAACCTTCCGGCACCGGGCAGGCGTCACACCCTATACGTCCACTTTCGTGTTTGCAGAGTGCTGTGTTTTTGGTAAACAGTCGCAGCGGCCTGGTCACTGCGACCCGGTATCGCTCAGCTACGCATGTAGCCACGATTCCGGGTGCACCTTCTCCCGAAGTTACGGTGCTATGTTGCCTAGTTCCTTCACCCGAGTTCTCTCAAGCGCCTTGGGATTCTCACCCTGCCTACCTGTGTCGGTTTACGGTACGGTCTGCATAACCTGAAGCTTAGAGGTTTTTCCTGGAAGCGTGGTATCAGTGACTTCGTCCTGAAAGGACTCGTCTCGGTGCTCGGCATGGATGACCGCGGATTTGCCTACGGTCAATGCCTACCTCCTTTCCCCGGGACAACCAACACCCGGTACACTTAACCTTCTCCGTCACCCCATCGCAGTTATGCGAGGTGCTGGAATATTAACCAGCTTCCCATCGACTACGCGTTTCCGCCTCGCCTTAGGGACCGACTAACCCTGCGCCGATGAACGTTGCGCGAGGAAACCTTGGGCTTTCGGCGAGGGGGCTTTTCACCCCCTTTATCGTTACTCATGTCAGCATTCGCACTTCCGATACCTCCAGCGGACCTCTCGATCCACCTTCGCAGGCGTACGGAACGCTCCTCTACCGCTCACACTTGCGTGTGAACCCTGAGCTTCGGTACATGGCTTGAGCCCCGTTAAATCTTCCGCGCGGGCCGACTCGACCAGTGAGCTATTACGCTTTCTTTAAAGGATGGCTGCTTCTAAGCCAACCTCCTGGCTGTCTGAGCCTTCCCACATCGTTTCCCACTTAGCCATGATTTTGGGACCTTAGCTGCAGGTCTGGGTTGTTTCCCTTTTCACGACGGACGTTCGCACCCGCCGTGTGTCTCCCATGCTTGCACGTCTCGGTATTCGGAGTTTGCCATGGTTTGGTAAGTCGCGATGACCCCCTAGCCATAACAGTGCTCTACCCCCGAGAGTGATACATGAGGCGCTACCTAAATAGCTTTCGAGGAGAACCAGCTATCTCCGGGTTCGTTTAGCTTTTCACTCCTAGCCACAACTCATCCCCTACCTTTGCAACGGGAGTGGGTTCGGGCCTCCAGTGCGTGTTACCGCACCTTCACCCTGGTCATGGCTAGATCACCCGGTTTCGGGTCTACGCCGTGCGACTATGCGCCCTATTCAGACTCGCTTTCGCTTCGCTTCCCCTAGACGGTTAAGCTCGCCACACAACGTAAGTCGCTGACCCATTATACAAAAGGTACGTAGTCACCCTTGCGGGCTCCTACTGCTTGTACGCATACGGTTTCAGGTTCTATTTCACTCCCCTCTCCGGGGTTCTTTTCGCCTTTCCCTCACGGTACTGGTTCGCTATCGGTCGGTCAGGAGTATTTAGCCTTGGAGGATGGTCCCCCCATGTTCAGACAGGGTTTCACGTGCCCCGCCTTACTCACTTTCATCGCACATGCCCTTTCGCATACCGGGCTATCACCGTCTATGGCCGGACTTTCCAGACCGTTCCGCTAGAACATGCACGACTTTTGGGCTATTCCCCGTTCGCTCGTCGCTACTCAGGGAATCTCGGTTGATTTCTTTTCCTCGAGGTAATGAGATATTTCAGTTCCCTCGGTTCGCTTCCCATATCTATAGATTCAATATGAGATACCGCTTGCGCGGTGGGTTTCCCCATTCGGACATCTCCGGATCGATGTCTGTTGCCGACTCCCCGGAGCTTTTCGCAGGCTGCCACGTCCTTCATCGCCTCTGACCGCCAAGGCATCCACCGTATGCGCTTATTCGCTTGACCATATAACTCCAAATCGCTTCGGAATTACGGTCCAGCACTTCGCCTACTTGCCTCAACGACACGTCTGGTTCGACAGAACCAAAACGCTTGTTACGTCCCAAGTTTTCAAAGAGCACGCCACGGACCTCAACGTCCGGACGTCTTCAATTCGAAAGTGTGCGCAGTGTCATCCACGAGTGATTTGCTTTCGCGCGATCGCGTGCGAAGAGCTGGTGGAGCTGACCGGGATCGAACCGGTGACCCCCTGCTTGCAAAGCAGGTGCTCTCCCAGCTGAGCTACAGCCCCCAAAATGATTCAGAGCGTCGTCCGCTCCCAGTCTCAACTGGTGGGTCTGGGAGGACTCGAACCACCGACCTCGCCCTTATCAGGGGCGCGCTCTAACCACCTGAGCTACAGACCCAGTTTTTCAGCTGGTCGCTGTGCAGCAATATGCGCGCCTCGCGGCGGTACGCCGGCGAGTGGCTTGCTCGTGGATGCAGGTGTCTTGTGTGGACGCCTTGGGTGGGAAAGTCGTGTCTCGAAAGGAGGTGATCCAGCCGCACCTTCCGATACGGCTACCTTGTTACGACTTCACCCCAGTCATTGACCACTCCGTGGCAAGCGTCCCCCTTGCGGTTAGACTACCTGCTTCTGGAGCAACCAACTCCCATGGTGTGACGGGCGGTGTGTACAAGGCCCGGGAACGTATTCACCGCGACAATGCTGATTCGCGATTACTAGCGATTCCGACTTCACGGAGTCGAGTTGCAGACTCCGATCCGGACTGAGAGAGATTTTCCGGGATTGGCTTCACCTCGCGGCTTCGCAACCCTCTGTATCTCCCATTGTAGTACGTGTGTAGCCCTGGCCGTAAGGGCCATGATGACTTGACGTCATCCCCACCTTCCTCCGGTTTGTCACCGGCAGTCTCCCTAGAGTTCCCACCATTACGTGCTGGCAACTAGGGACAAGGGTTGCGCTCGTTGCGGGACTTAACCCAACATCTCACGACACGAGCTGACGACAGCCATGCAGCACCTGTGTTCCGATTCCCGAAGGCACCCCCGCATCTCTGCAGGGTTCCGGACATGTCAAGGCCAGGTAAGGTTCTGCGCGTTGCATCGAATTAAACCACATACTCCACCGCTTGTGCGGGCCCCCGTCAATTCCTTTGAGTTTCAGTCTTGCGACCGTACTCCCCAGGCGGCGAACTTAACGCGTTAGCTTCGACACTGAGTGGCTAAGTCCACCCAACGTCCAGTTCGCATCGTTTAGGGCGTGGACTACCAGGGTATCTAATCCTGTTTGCTCCCCACGCTTTCGTGCCTCAGCGTCAGTGCTGGTCCAGATGGCCGCCTTCGCCACGGGTGTTCCTCCCGATCTCTACGCATTTCACCGCTACACCGGGAATTCCACCATCCTCTACCGCACTCTAGCTCGCCAGTATCCACTGCAATTCCCAGGTTGAGCCCAGGGCTTTCACAACGGACTTAACAAACCGCCTACGCACGCTTTACGCCCAGTAATTCCGAGTAACGCTTGCACCCTTCGTATTACCGCGGCTGCTGGCACGAAGTTAGCCGGTGCTTATTCTTTGGGTACCGTCATCCGCACGGGATATTCGCCCGTACGATTTCTTCCCCAACAAAAGGGCTTTACAACCCGAAGGCCTTCTTCACCCACGCGGCATGGCTGGATCAGGCTTGCGCCCATTGTCCAATATTCCCCACTGCTGCCTCCCGTAGGAGTCTGGACCGTGTCTCAGTTCCAGTGTGGCTGATCATCCTCTCAGACCAGCTACGGATCGTCGCCTTGGTGGGCCTTTACCCCGCCAACTAGCTAATCCGACATCGGCTCATCTTGTCGCGCGAGGTCTTGCGATCCCCCGCTTTCACCTCTCGGTCGTATGCGGTATTAGCGTAAGTTTCCCTACGTTATCCCCCACGACAAGGCAGATTCCGATGTATTCCTCACCCGTCCGCCGCTCGCCACCAGGTATTGCTACCCGTGCTGCCGCTCGACTTGCATGTGTTAGGCCTGCCGCCAGCGTTCACTCTGAGCCAGGATCAAACTCTTCAGTTGAAATTGCAGGTCTTTCGACCAAACTGCGAGTGTGAACCAAGCTACTGTAAAAGCTTGCTGCTTTTGACGTTTGCTTGGACGCACTTATTTCTCGATGGACTTTACTGATCCACCGCAAGGCGCCCACACAAGTCACCTGCGCACACTGTCAAAGATCAAAGGCTTGCGGGTTTTTGTTGAACCCGCGCCCGAGGACATTTCGTCCGAGGGAGCCGCGTACTATACAACCATTTCGCGAACCGTCAACACCTTCAGCTCAAGTTTTTCTTCGCGCTGGAGAGACTGCGACGACGGTGCGGCGCCTTCTTCGTCGCGGGCGTTTCGGCCTGCACGTCGAAGGGGCGCGAATCCTAACGATCACGAACGGAATTGGGAAGGGGTTTCGCGAAGAAATTTTCGCGACGTCGCAAGGACGGTTTGTCGCACCCTTCCCGAAGCGCGTTTCGAGATGGCGCTCAGTCGCCCGCAATCAGGCGCACGCGCGCGAAACCGCGCTTGCCGAGCTGCAGCAGGTGCTCCGCGCCAGCCGCGAGCAACAAATCGCGCGCTTCGACGACTTCCCCGTCGACGCGCACCGCGCGCTCGCCGAGCTTGCGCATCGCCTCCGACGTGCTCGGCGCGAGACCCGCAGCCTTGAGCAGCGCGCCGATGCGAATGCCGTCGACCGGAACGCGAATGTCGGTCAGCGGCAAATCCTGCGGCACGCCGCCGCCCTGAACGACTTCATGCCAGTGCCTGATCGCGCCCTCACCCGCGGCCGCGCCGTGGAAGCGTGACGTGAGCTCGCGCGCGAGCTCCATCTTGAGATCGCGCGGATTGCTGCGTCCATGTGCGATCGCTTCCTTCAGCTCCTTGAGGTCCGCGAGCGATTTTTCGAACGAAAGCAGCTCGAAATAGCGCCACATCATGGCGTCCGAGAGCCGCATGATCTTGCCGAAGATCTCGTTCGGCGGCTCGTTGATACCGATGTAGTTGCCGAGCGACTTCGACATCTTCGCGACGCCGTCGGTCCCTTCGAGCAGCGGCATCGTGAGCACGATCTGCGCCGGCTGGCCCGCGTCTTCCTGCAGCTGCCGCCCGACGAGCAGGTTGAATTTCTGGTCGGTGCCGCCGAGCTCCACGTCGGCGCCGAGAGCGACCGAGTCGTAACCCTGAACCAGCGGATAGAGGAACTCGTGGATCGCGATCGGCTGCTCGGACTTGTAACGTTTCGAAAAATCGTCGCGCTCGAGCATGCGCGCGACCGTGTGCTTCGCGCTGAGCCGCACCATGTCGGCCGCCGACATCGTGCCGAACCACTCGGAATTGAAGCGCACCTCGGTCTTTTCGCGATCGAGCACCTTGTAGACCTGATCGGCATAGGTCTTCGCGTTCGCCTCGATGTCCTCGCGCGACAACGGCTTTCGCGTCGCGTTCTTGCCGGTCGGATCGCCGATCATCCCGGTGAAGTCGCCGATCAGGAAAATCACGGTGTGCCCGAGATCCTGGAACTGGCGCATCTTGTTCAGGAGAACGGTGTGGCCGAGGTGGAGATCGGGCGCGGTCGGATCGAAGCCCGCCTTCACGCGGAGCGGGCGGCCGAGCTTGAGGCGAGCCACGAGCTCCTCGCGCTTGATGATCTCCTCGGCGCCGCGGCCGATCAGATCGAGCGCGTCTTGCAGTTCGGACATGGGAATTCCTGTGGGAGCGAAACAGCGCGGAAGGCACTTCCTGACCCGCGCTCTCGAGGGCCCGCAAGCCGGCGTTGGGACCGCCGAAAACGGGCGCTGCGGTTAATTATTGGTTAATCGGGAAATTCACGCAAACCCGCGCCGCCATTGGCAATTGACGCCGCGTACACGAGGACTTTATGGTACCGGTCGACCAGCCGGAACGCGACCGTGACCGTACTACCGAAAGCCGCAGAACCCACGCGTCGCAATCCTCGCTGCATGGCGATCCGCCGCCATGCGCAACGCAAACATTTCCATTTCTATTCCCGTTGCTCGAGCTGGACATTTGTCCAGAACGTCGCCGCGAAGCCGATCAGCTGGCGCGCCGAGCACTGGATCCTCGGCGGCGTCGCGCTGCTGCTGACCGCGCTCGTCGGCATCGTGATCCCGGGCTGGGCGAACGCGACGCGTCACGACCCGGCACCCGCGGCGCTGACGACGCTCTCGCTCGCGGTCCCGCAGCTTCCGCCCGGCGCCGAAGCCGATCCGACGATCGGCGCCTACGGCATCGGTGCAAACGCCGAACCGGACTGGCATCGCGTCACCGTTCGCGCGGGCCAGTCGCTCGCCGACATATTTCACGAGAACAACCTCTCGCCGGCCGATCTCCAGCGCGCGCTCAACTCGCAGGACGATGCATCGGCATTGCGCCACATCCATCCCGGCGACGAGTTCGCGTTCGTGACCGATGCGAACGGCGCGCTCACGCTCATGCGATTCGACCGCGGCGACGCCGCGCGCGTCACGCTGCGCTTCACGGCCGAAGGCGTCACCGAAGCCGTCGACGAGCGCGCGATCGAGCGCCGCACGCAGATCGCGCACGGCGTGCTCACGCGCTCGCTCTACGAAGCGGGTGCGACCGCGGGCATGAGCGACACGATGATCTGGAAGCTCGCGAACGCGTTCGGCTACGACATCGATTTCGCGCAGGACCTTCGCGAAGGCGACAGCTTCAGCGTGATCTACGACGACGTCTATCGCGAAGGCGAGCATCTGCACGACGGCGACATCATCGCCGCGACGTTCATCAACCAGGGCAAGCGCTACACCGCGATCCGCTATACGAGCCCGAGCGGTGAAACGCTCTATTACTCCGAAGACGGCCGCCCGCTGCGCAAGGCGTTCCTGCGCACGCCGGTCGAATTCACGCGCATCTCGAGCGTGTTCTCGGTCGGCCGCATGCATCCGATCCTCGGCTACATGCGCGCACACAAGGGTGTCGACTACGCAGCGCCGACCGGCACGCCGATCCGCGCGGCCGGCGACGGCAAGGTCACGTTCAAAGGGTGGAAATCGGGCTACGGCAACTTCGTGCAGATCCAGCACAACGGCCACATCTCGACCGCGTACGGCCACATGTCCGCGTTCGCGAGCGAGAAGATGGGCCAGCACGTGAGCCAGGGCCAGATCATCGGCTATGTCGGCATGACCGGCCTTGCGACCGGCCCGCATCTCCACTACGAATTCCGCGTCGACGGCGAGCACCGCAATCCGCTCACCGTGACGTTGCCGAAGGAAGAGCCGCTGCCGCAGACGCAACTCGCGCTGTTCCACGACCGGAGCGCGCCGTTGCTCGCGAAGCTCAAGCTCATCGACGGCATGCAGCTCGCTCGCGCCAGCGAGTGAGCTGCGAGTGGCGTCGCTTTATCTAGGCCTCATCTCGGGCACGAGCGCCGACGGCATCGACGCCGCGCTCGTCCGTTTCGAGCCGCGCGTCGAAGTCGTCGGCGCGCTGACCCAACCGTATCCCGAATCGCTGCGCACGCGCGTGCTCGCGCTCGCGACGTCGAACGCGTCGATCGCGCTCGACGACTACGGCGCGCTCGATGTCGCGATCGGCGCCGCATTCGCCGACGCCGCGAACGCGCTGCTCGCAAACGCCGGCATCGATCGCAACGACGTCGCCGCGATCGGCACGCACGGGCAGACCGTGCGCCATCGCCCGAGCGGCGAGCATCCGTTCACGCTGCAGATCGGCGATCCGACCGTGATCGCCGAGCAGACGCGCATCGCGACGATCGCCGACTTTCGCCGCGCCGACGTCGCCGCCGGCGGCCAGGGCGCGCCGCTACTGCCCGCACTGCACGCGGCCGTGTTCGCGTCCGACACGACGCGCATCGTGCTCAACCTCGGCGGCATCGCGAACATCACGGTGCTCGCGCCGGGCCGCGACGTGCTCGGCTTCGACACCGGCCCCGCGAACTGCCTGCTCGATGCGTGGGCGCATCGCCATCGCGGCGTCGCGCGCGACGAAGGCGGCGCGTGGGCGCAGAGCGGACGCGTCGATCGCGAATTGCTCGCGGCGTTCGCGTCCGATCCGTATTTCGCAGCGCCGCCGCCGAAAAGCACGGGCCGCGAGCACTTCCACCTCGACTGGCTCGATGCGCGACTTCGCGCGAGCGTCGCGCCCGAAGACGTGCAGGCGACACTGCTCGCGCTCAGCGCCGACACGATCGCGAGCGCGATCCGCGCGACTGCGCCCGACGCGCGCGCAGTATTCGCGTGCGGCGGGGGCGTGCACAATCCCGCGCTCATGAATGCGATCGCGGAACGCATCGCACCCGCGACGCTCGCGACCACGGCCGCGCTCGGGCTCGATCCCGATTACGTGGAAGCCGCGGGTTTCGCGTGGCTCGCACGCGCACGGCTCAAGAATGCGCCCGGCAACATCCCCGCGGTCACCGGCGCGCGCGGACCCCGCGTGCTCGGCGCGATCCACGCCGCACCATAGGGTGGGCCTCGGCCCACCGCTCTTCTTTCAACGCGCCAAAAACCGGTGGGCTGAAGCCCACCCTATTCGTGCTTGCGGCCCTATTCGTGCTTGCGGCGTTTCGGCTTGTCCGTGGGTGCGGACGCGGGCATCCCGTCCGTGAAGAGCGGCGTTCCGTCGAGATGCTCGAACGCGCTCAGCGCCTCGCGAAACGCGGCCGTCTCGCCGGTATTCCACGTGCCGCGCAGATGCGCGATGTCCTGCCGATCGCGCCGGGCAAGATCTTCGCCGCCGAGTCCGAGCGCATAGCGCAGCGCGTTCACGATGACCTGATTGACGGGCCAGTTGCGTTCGACCGCGAGCTGGCGCAGCCGCTCGGCGATCGCGTCGTCGACGTCGCGAATGAGGATGTCGGTCATGCGCGTCCCCGCGGCCCCGCTCCGTGCCGCGATTGTTGCACATCGAATGCGCTACGCGTTCCGGTCGGCTGAACCCGCGGCTTCGCGGCGCATCGCCCAGATCACGAGCCCGAACGCGGGCAACCCGATCGCGGCCGTCAGCACGAAGAACGGTGCATAGCCCCACGCATCGACGATGACGCCCCACTGGCTCGCGATCGCCTTCGCGGGCAGGCTCCAGAGTGTGCCGAACAGTGCGTACTGCGTCGCCGTGTACGCGGTGTTCGTCAGCGACGACATGTACGCGATGAACGCGGTGCCCGCGATGCCGTTCGCGACGTTGTCGACGCTCACGACCGTCGCGAGCCAGCCAAGGCCGGGCGCAATGTTCGCGATGTACGCGTAGAGCAGATTCGCGATCGTAAGCAGCACGAGGCCGACGAGCATCGTTTTCGGAATCCCGTAGCGCTTGATCAGCAAGCCGGCCACGAGGGCGCCGCCGAGCGTCATGAGTACGCCATAAACCTTCGAGACGAGCGCGATCTGCGTCAGCGTGAAGCCGAGATCGAGATAGAACGTGTTCGCCGCGACACCCATCGTCGTGTAGTTGAGCCGGAACGTGACGATCAACAACAGGATCGGCACGCCGACGCGAAGTCCGTTGCGCGCGAAGAAATCGACGAACGGACAGACGACCGCGCCGATGAGCCACGCGACCGCACTGCGCAGAAATGCGGGCCAGTTCGCCGAGCGCTCGAGGAACGCGACGACGCGCGCCTCCTGCGCAATCGTCGCGCGATCGATCTGCGCTTCGGGCTCGTCGATCACGAGCGTCGTCACGACTCCCACCGAGACGAACGCCGCCATCACGAGATACGCGGTCGTCCAGCCGTAACCCGCCGCCGCCGTCAGCGCACCGGCGCCCGCGGTGATCAGCGCGATCTGATAGCCGATCTGATACGTCGCGGCCATCGCGCCCTGCCATTCCTTTCCCGCAGCCTCGATGCGATACGCGTCGACCGCGATGTCCTGGGTCGCCGCGGCGAACGCGGTCGCGACCGCGAGCAGTGCGAAGTGCGCGGCGTCGGCCTTCGGCTCCGCGAGCGCCATCGCGACGAGCCCTGCCGCGATGCCGATTTGCGCGAGCAGCATCCAGCTCCGCCGGCGGCCGAGCGCGCCGAGCACGGGCAAGCGCAAGCGGTCGACGATCGGCGACCAGAAGTACTTCAGCGAATACGCAAGGCCGACAAGGCTGAAATAGCCGATCGTCGTGCGATCGATGCCGTCCTGGCGCAGGCGCGCCGACAGCGTCGTCAGCACGAGCGGAAACGTGAGCCCCGACGAAAACCCGAGAAACACCATCGCGAGCACGCGCGGATGCGCGTAGACGCCGAACGTCTCCTTCCAGGCCTTGAACGGTTCGGTCACTCCGCGTAATCCACGGAATACGGCGCGTGGTCCGAGAACCGCGGCGTGCGCGGCGCGATCGAGCAGGATTTCACTTTCGTGCGCAGCCCGGGCGTCGCGATCTGGTAATCGATGCGCCACCCGACGTTCTTGTCGCGCGCGGCGCCGCGATTGCTCCACCACGTGTAGTCCTCGCCGTCCGGATGCAGCAGGCGATAGGTGTCGACCCAGCCGCGATCCCCTTCGCAGAGCCCGTTGAGCCAGTCGCGCTCCGCCGGAAGGCAGCCCGAGTTCTTCTGATTCGACGTCCAGTTTTTGATATCGAGCCGGCTTCTGACGATGTTCCAGTCGCCGCACAGCACGTAGTCGCGCCCGCTCGCGAGCCACTCGTCGAGAACCGGCTTGAACCATTTCATGACCTTGAACTTGAACGCCTGCCGCTCCTCGCCCGACGAACCCGACGGCACATAGAGCGAAACGACACTGAGATTCCCGTAGCGCGCCTCGAGATAGCGGCCTTCGGTATCGAACGGTTTCCAGCCGAGCGTGTCGCGCACCTCGTCGGGCTCGCGCTTCGAATAGATCGCGACGCCGCTGTAGCCCTTCTTCGTGCTCGCGTCGCGATAGAAGCAGTGATGCCCGTCGGGACGGAACATCGGATCGGTGAGCTGATCCTCCTGCGATTTCGTTTCCTGGATGCAGACGACGTCCGCCGACTGAGCGCGCAGCCAGTCGAAGAAGCCCTTGTTGGCGGCCGAGCGGATGCCGTTGGCGTTGAAGGTGACGATGCGCATGGGTGAAAAGCCGGGATTCGGGATTGGGGATTCGAGAGAGCGTACGTCTTACCATATCAATCCCGAATCCCGAATCCCGAATCCCGTGCTTCAATCCCAAGCCGCCTTCCTCGACCTCGCCCTCGAGCGCAACGCGCTCCGCTTCGGCGAATTCACGCTGAAGTCGGGCCGCATAAGTCCGTACTTCTTCAATGCGGGGCTGTTCGACTCGGGCGCCGCGCTCGCGACGCTCGGCCGCGCGTACGCGGAAGCCGCCGCGACGTCGGACATCGCGTTCGACATGGTGTTCGGTCCGGCCTACAAGGGCATCGTGCTCGCGGCGCTGACCGCGGCCGCGCTCGCCGACGGCCATGGCCGCGACGTCCCGTTCGCGTACAACCGCAAGGAAGCGAAGGACCACGGCGAAGGCGGCACGCTCGTCGGCGCACCGCTCAAAGGTCGCGTGCTCATCGTCGACGACGTGATCACGGCCGGCACCGCGATCCGCGAATCGCTCGCGCTGATCCGCGCGGCGGGCGCCGAACCCGCAGGCGTCCTCATCGCGCTCGACCGCGAGGAGCGCGGCCAGGGCACGCACTCGGCAACTCAGGAGCTGACCGCCGAGTTCGGGATCCCGACGACCGCGATCGCACGGCTGACCGACCTCCTCGCCTATGCGGCCGACCGCCCCGAGCTCGCCGAGCATCGCGTGCGGCTCGCCGACTACCGGGCGCGCTACGGCGCCTGAACGGTATGCCGTCAACGAGTCCGCTGTGAACGCGGGCTCAGCGGCGCGGCGATGCGCTGTCCTATACTCCGCGCCGGAGGAATCCCGATGCGTCCCGCTTTCGCCCTCGTGCTAGCGCTTGTCACCGCCGCTTCCGCCTCGGCCGCAGGTCCAGGCGGCACCCACAATCGCTACAAGTGGACCGACGGCGACGGCAACCTGCATTACAGCGATGCGCTGCCGCCCGAAGCCGTCAAATACGGCTACGAGATCGTCAGCCCGCAGGGCGTCGTCATCCGGCACGTCGACCGGCCGAAGACGAGCGAGGAACGCGCGGCTGCGAAAGCCGAGCTTGCGAAAGCGCAGGCCGCGAAGGACGCCGCCGAAACGCGCGTGCACAGCGATCAGCAACTCGTCGCGGCGTACCCGACCGAGGATGATCTGAAACGCGCGCAGCACCAGCAGCAGGAAATGCTCGAGCAGAACCTCGGCTCGGCGCGCCTCAACCTGCAAAGCCAGGAGAAGTCGCTCGCCGAGCTCCTGGGGCACGCGGCCGAGCTCGACTCGAGCGGCAAGGCAGTGCCGCCCGCGCTCGCCAACCGCATCGCCGACTCGCGCAAACAAGTCGAGGACCAGCGCGCGTACATCGCGCGCAAGGAAAACGAGCGTGATCGCGCGATCGCGAAGTTCGACGACGATCTTGCGCACTACCGCGCGTTGAAAGCCCCCAGAGATTCCGCGAAACAATAGGGTGGGCCTCGGCCCACCCCATGGCCTTCCATTCCGGCAGCGTCCGGATAGAGCACAAGCCCTCGGCACGCACCGTGCGCCCCGCGCAGTCAGGCGGTGAAAACCAGTGCGCCTATCTGACGCAAGAATAGAGCTCCCCGGTGCGACGTCTCCTGCAATCGAGAACTTGAGCAGACCGTCGGGCGACGCTATTGCAACGAATCTGCCGACGTCACGGCCAGATCGTGAGTACTCCGCTTGCCCCCGCATTCGTAAGACCATTTGCGCTCAAGACGGGCCCTGTGTCGTTGCTACGCGGACCAACAGCAGTTCCGATCAAGTTCACGACGACTTCGCATCCAGAATTTGCAGGGATCGTCCCATTGTGCAATCCCACGCTTCTCCAAGTTGGAGGCGCGGTTACTGTGCCTCCGCAGGTGTTGCTCACCACGACATTGGCTGGGCTATTCTCGATGTCAAGCGGATATGCGTCGTCGAATTGCACACCATACAGCGGGGCGGCATTCGGGTTGATCAATTGCACGTGCAATTGAGTAGGCACGCCGACCCCGACGTTATTGGGGAGAAATTGAGTGACGACTTGCGGAGCACTCATGATCGTGCCGTTGACAATCAAACTCGCGCTCGCATCGTTTGCATTAGGCAATGGGGCGCCGTTGCCGTAGGTCCCGCCTACCGATCCCGTGTGATTGATGATCAGACCGGCTTGTTCGGCCAGGACGTTCACGATAATCGCACAACTGCTGCCCTGCGATCCAAGAGTCGCCCCAGTCAGCAGGAGCTGACCACTGCCCGGAAAAGCGTTAATCACCCCTCCACACGTGTTCTCCGGTCGCGCAAACGAGAGTAGACCGTTCGAGATTCCACTCGGATATAGATCGGTCAGGGCAATATTGCTGACGTTGAAAGAATTCGGATTTGTGATCGTGATTTTCATTTCCGTCGTGCCGCCCACCACCGCAGTACTCGGCGTGAACTCCTTGTTGACCACCAGCGGAAATATTTTCGCTGCGTGTAACGGGCCGGATAAGCCGATGCACATCAACGAAATATAAGGCAAAAACAATTTGTGGCGCGAAGCCGCAGCGGTTGCCTTGGTCGTCGTGACGGGATTACGCGACATTAATTTTCTCCATTCATTGCGTAGCGAGGGTGGCGGCTGCGTCGAGCGGCCTCTTCTGCAGTACGTAATGAAGGAAGCTATGCGGACATCAAGCGGGTCACGCTAAACGCGCCGCAATAAGACGGAGAATTTCTCAGAACGGCAACGGCAGCGACGAATCCATCTTCAGCAGCTGCTCGCGGAACACATCCTGCACGCGTTTCAGCGCCTGCGAATTGTCTGCATCGAAGCGCAGCACGAGCACGGGCGTCGTGTTCGACGCGCGCACGAGACCCCAGCCGTCCGGCCAGTCGGCGCGCACGCCGTCGATCGTCGTGATGCGCGCGCCGCTGAACTCCGCGCGCGCGCGGAACTGCTCGATGAAGCGATAGTGCTCGCCCTCGCGCATCGGGATCTTGAGCTCGGGCGTCGACACGCCTTTCGGCAGCGTGTCGAAGATTTCCTGAGCATCGCGGCCCTCGGGGTCGCTGCCGAGGATGTCGAGCAGGCGTGCCGCCGCGTAGATGCCGTCGTCGAAACCGTACCAGCGCTCGCCGAAGAAGAAATGGCCGCTCATCTCGCCCGCGAGCGCGGCATCGGTTTCCTTCATCTTGGCCTTGATCAGCGAATGACCCGTGCGCCACATGAGCGGGCTGCCGCCGTGCTGCAGGATCAGCGGCTGCAGGTGGCCCGTGCATTTGACGTCGTAGATGATCGTCGCGCCGGGATTGCGCTCGAGGATATCGATCGCGAACAGCATGAGCAGGCGATCCGGGAAGATCACCTCGCCGGTCTTCGTGACGACGCCGAGCCGGTCGCCGTCGCCGTCGAACGCGAGACCGATGTCGGCGTTGAGCTGCTTGACCGAAAGAATGAGGTCCTGCAGGTTGTGCAGGTCCGAAGGATCCGGATGGTGATTCGGGAACGTGCCGTCGACGTCGCAGTAAAGCGGCTCGACGTCGCACCCGATTGCCTCGAGAACCTTCGGCGCGATCGCGCCCGGAATGCCGTTGCCGCAGTCGACGACGACTTTGAGCCTGCGCTCGACCTGGATGTCGTTCGCGATGCGCTGCAGGTAATCGTTCGTGATATCCATCGATTGCAGCCCGCCGCTGCCGTCGACGAATCGGTTCTCGGCGATGCGCGCATAAAGCGCCTGAATCGAATCCTCGGACAGGGTTTCGCCGCCGAGCACGATCTTGAAGCCGTTGTAGTCGGGCGGGTTGTGACTGCCCGTGACCGAAACGCCTGAACCTGTGTTGAGGTGATAGCAGCCGAAGTAGACGAGCGGCGTCGGCACCGCGCCGAGATCGATGACGTCCATGCCCGTCGAGCGCAGCCCCTCGATGAGCGAGCCGGCCATGTCCGGGCCCGATAGCCGCCCGTCGCGGCCGATCACGATCTCCTTGAGGCCGCGTTCGCGGGCTTCGCTGCCGATCGCACGTCCGAGCGCCCGCGCGACGGCCGGCGTCAGCGTCTCGCCGACGATGCCGCGGATGTCGTAAGCGCGGAAGATGCTGCGATCGATGTTCAAAGGTGTCTCCACGATGTCTTTCTTTCTGCTGGCACGAGTGGGGGCGCCGGGCTTGCCACCGGGCGATTTCGCGGCCTCGGCGGGCGCCTGGCGCAGCGCTTCGGCAAGCGTTAGCTCGGGCTCGGGCCGCTTCGCCGAGGGACTCAGCCGCGCCACCGCGCCGCGAAGGCCGACCTTGCGAACCCAGAGTGCAACGAGGCCGCCGAAGAGACACAGCGCCGCGAGCGCGACGAGCGTACTGAAACTGCGCGGCCCGACGATGAAATAATCGGGCTCGCCCTTGCCGACGCGCAGCATCGAGCCCGGCACGGGTTCACCGATATCGCCGAGCGACGTGCCGCTGCCTTCGCCAATGCTCGCGATCACGAGGTCGCCGCGACCGTCGCCCTGGCGCAACTCGAGGCGCGCACCCGAGATGTGCGCCGACCGGAACGCGCGCAATGTGGTGTCGAACGGGACATACGCCATCGCGAACGCGACGATATTTTTACCGTTGCGAACCGGCAGCGCCATCACGAGCCGCTGTCCCTTGCCGGGCTCGAAGCGCATCTGCATCGGCGCGGGCGCCGAATGCGCCTGCGCCTGCATGAGCATCTGCGCCTTCGCGTAGCCGAACTTCGCGAGATCGCCGGCGAGGATCTCGTCGAGACCCGGCGTGTAGAAATCGATGTCGCGAATGTCGGGCAGAGCCGCCTTCGCAGCTTCGGCCGCCGCGGCGCGGCCTTCCTCGCCACCGCGCGCGAGCGCGTCGATGACTTCCGGCGACTCGATCGCCGCCTGCACTTGCGTCTGGCGCTCCCGGATGTCCTTCTCGACCGCCGCGATCGCCGACGTGCGCACGCTGTCGGCTTCGGCGGCGCCCGACTCCTTCGTGTGCACGAGATACGCCTGCCACGCAAAGAAGAGACCGAGCGCGATCAGGAGCGTGCCGGCCGCCGTCGGCAGGAGGATACGCAGCACGCGACGCACCGGCCGCCAGACCGGCGCGAGCTTCGCGCTCCAGTCGATCGGCGGCTTCTTCGCCGCGTCAGTCTTCGTGTCCTTCGCCGCCATCCCCGCCCCTCTCGCCCGCTCGTCGTCAGTGACGGCCGGAGCTGCCGAAGCCGCCCTCGCCGCGCGCACTCGGCGCGAAGTCGTCGACCACATCGAATGTCACGCGCGCGACCGGCGCGAACACGAGCTGGGCGATGCGCTCGCCCGGCGCGATGGTAAAGGCCGCGTTCGAACGGTTCCAGCACGAGATCATGAGCGGCCCCTGGTAGTCGGCGTCGATGAGCCCGACGAGATTGCCGAGCACGATCCCGTGCTTGTGGCCGAGTCCCGAGCGCGGCAGCACGATCGCGCAAAGCGACGGATCGCCGATATGGATCGCGATGCCGCTCGGGATCAGCGCGCTCGCGCCGCCCTCGAGCACGAGCGGCGCGTCGAGCATCGCACGAAGATCGAGCCCCGCCGATTCGGCCGTCGCATACGCGGGCAGCGGAAATTCGTTGCCGAGTCGCGTGTCGAGAATCCTGAGAGCGATGTTGCGCATGGGTCAGCGGCGCTCCGAAGCCCGCATGCGCTCGGCGATGCGCGCGACGAGCCGCGCCGCGAGCACGCGCTTGTCGGCGCGATCGAGCGATTCGCTGCCGCCGTTCCAGATCAGCAGCAGCGCGTTGTCGCTCGCCTCGAAGCCGCGGCCCCCGCCGACTTCGTTCGCGGCGATGAGATCGACACGCTTCTTCTCGAGCTTCGCGTGCGCATGCTGTTCGACGTTCGCGGTTTCGGCCGCGAAGCCGACGACGAACGGCCGCTTCGGGAGCGCGGCGACTTCGGCGAGGATGTCCGGGTTCTGCACGAGCTTCAGATCGAGCGGATCGCTGCCGTTCTTTTTGATCTTCTGCGCTGCCTCCGACTCCGGACGGAAATCGCCGACCGCCGCCGCCGAGATGAACACGTCGCTCGCGCCCGCGCGTGCGAGCACCGCGTCGCGCATCTCGCGCGCGCTGCGCACATCGACGCGCTCGACGCCGCGCGGCGTTTCGAGCGAAACCGGTCCCGCGACGAGCGTGACCTCGGCGCCTTCCGCCGCAGCCGCGTTGGCGATCGCGAAACCCATGCGACCCGAGCTCCGGTTGCCGATGAAACGCACGGGATCGATGTCTTCATATGTCGGCCCCGCGCTCACGAGCACGCGCTTGCCCGCGAGCGAACGCGGGCCCTGCAGCCGCACGAGCTCCGCAACGATGTTCTCGGCTTCGAGCAATCGGCCCGCCCCGAACTCGCCGCACGCCTGACTCCCCGATGCGGGACCGAGCACCGCGATGCCGCGCTCGCGCAGCGTCGCGACGTTCGCCTGCGTCGCCGCTTTTGCCCACATGAGCTGGTTCATCGCGGGCGCCACCGCGATCGGCGCCGCGGTCGCGAGACACAACGTCGTCAATAGATCGTTCGCCATTCCGTGCGCGAGTCGCGCGATCACGTCGGCCGACGCGGGCGCGATCACGACCTGGCTCGCCCAGCGCGCGAGCTCGATGTGACCCATCGCAGCTTCGGCCGATTCGTCCCAGAGACTCGTGCGCACGGGATTGCCCGAGAGTGCCTGGAACGTCAGCGGCGTCACGAAGCGTGCGGCGCCCTCGGTCAGCACGACGCGCACCAGCGCGCCCGCGTCGCCGAGACGGCGCACGAGCTCGGCCGCCTTGTACGCCGCGATGCCGCCCGAAACGCCGAGCAGCACCTGCTGACCCGCCAATGCCGGTTGACCCATGTACGAAACCGCCGACCTCACGCAAGACGCCTAGCTTACTGAAAAACACCGCCCGCGCCGCTCGGCCCGCGCGCCGCGGGCCGTTAGGTTTGTGCTCCCGGTCACGCCGGCCGACCTGCAGCGAGGAAAACATCCGCATGAGCATCCGCGACTGGCCCCACGGCGAGCGACCGCGCGACAAGCTGCTCGCACGCGGCGGTGCCGCGCTTTCCGACGCCGAGCTCCTCGCGGTGTTCATCGGTTCGGGCCGGCGCGGCCGCAACGCGATCGAGATCGGCCGCTCGCTGATCGCCGAAGCCGGCGGGTTGAAGGCGCTGCTCGACAGCCCGCGCGCGCTCGACATCGGCGCCGTCGCGTGGTGCCGGCTCGTCGCCGCGCTCGAGCTCGGCCGGCGCTACCTCGACGCCGAAGTGCGCACCGCGACCGTGCTGCCGGATGCGGCCGCGAGCGCGCGCTATCTCAAGTCGCGGCTATGCGGCTACCCGTACGAAGTGTTCGCATGCCTCTTCCTCGACAACCGCTACCGCGTGATCGCGTTCGAAGAACTCTTCCGCGGCACGGTCAACGGCGCCGACGTGCATCCGCGCGAGGTCGTACGGCGCTGCCTCACGCACAACGCGGCCGCAGTGATCCTCGCGCACAACCATCCGTCGGGCGGCCGCGACCCGAGCACGGCGGATCGCACGATCACGCTCCGGCTCCGCGACGCGCTCGCGCTCGTCGACGTGCGCGTGATCGATCACGTGGTCGTCGGCGACGGCGAGCCCATCTCGCTCGCCGCGCGCGGGTGGCTCTGAACGCAACGCCGCCCGGCCGCGCCGTCGGTATACTTGTGCCGGGACAATGGGGCGTGGGACAGGCGGTGATCCTCGACTATCCGCGGGGTTTTCCACCGGACGCGATCGAGCGCGAGCTGCCTTCGCCGGAAGCCACGCGCGCGGCGCTCGCCGGGCACGACGCCGCGCTGAACGCGATGCTCGTCGCGCGACGCCTCGATTTCGCGCCGCTCGCGACGACGGCCGACGCTGGAGCCGCGCTGCTCGACCGAACCGAAACCGCCGTGCGCCTCGCCTACGCACGGCTCGCGATGCGGCACGGGCGGCTCGGCACCGATTTCCATGCGTATCACAACGAAGGCCACATCCTCGAGATCTGCGCCGACCGGATTCCGCACGTGCTCGCCGCGGCACGCCCGAGCGATCTCTCGATCGAGGACGCGTGCGCGCTCGTGCTGTTCGGCGCGGGCCACGATCTTCGCCAGCGCGAGGAGCCGTTTTTCTCATCCGGCATCGGCGCGAACGAGCGTGCGAGCACCGAGGAGATGCTGCGCATCCTCGATGTCTCGGGCTTCGATCGCGAACGCGAAGCCGATCTCTACGTCGCGCTCGAGCTCATGATCGGCGGCAGCACGTTCGATGCGCGCGCGCCAGGCACGGCGTACAACGCAGCCGAGCTCGTGCAGAGCGGCGGCGCGCTCGCCTCGAAGCTCGACGTGAAGCTCGACAAGCACCGGCCCGGATGGCGCATGGAACCCGCGGTCGTGCGCGGGCACCGTCTCGCGCTGCTCGCGGCCGATCTCGACACCGCGAACGTCGCCGATCCGTTCGCCGCGTTCGCCGAAAACGGCGAGAACCTCTGCCGCGAGCGCGAGATGCTGAGCGGCCGCTCGCTCGACGCGGGCGAAAGCGCGCAACCCGCGCTCAAGTTCCTGACCCAGGGCCAGGACCGCTTCTTCTTCGAGCTGCACCGCTTCAACTCGGACCTCGGCCACGCCGCGTTCGATGCAGGCAAGGACGCGAACGCGCCGCTCGTGAAGGCGCTCATCGTCGGCGTTCGCGCGCGGCTCGCGCTCGCGGGGACGCCGGCGACAGGGCGTCAGGTTATCGAGGCGTATCGCGCGACGGTTGCGGATCTCGTCGGGTGAGGCGGTGGGCCGAGGCCCACCCTATGGATCTGAACGCGGCGAGTGCCGGGTCCGAAATGGGGATCGGCGGGTTGGTGCATCCGTGCACCCTGGCGCCATGCGCATCCCGCATGGCCCCTTTTAACCCGTCCGATGGGGGTACCTTATTTTTCTTGTTTGAAACGGGGATGACACTCGCGGGTGTTTGTTTATTTCTGTGTCAGGTTCGCTCTCGTTGTTCTCGCGAAGACTCCCCCTTTCCGTCATTCCGGCGAAGGCCGGAATCCATTTTGATTTTGTCTTTTGACGTGGGGCGCTGCGCGAAAACCGGCTCACGTCCCTGTGAGTTCGTTCGACATCCCTGTCGACCGGTCACTTCTCTTTGCTTGCCCAAAGAGAAGTAACCAAGAGAAAGGGCACCCTCGAGGTCGCGGTCGCAGGGGCATCCATGCCCCTGCGACTCCGCGAGCAGGCTCCGGGGTTCGTCGGCAGTACGTCCATGTACAGTCGACGAACTCGCGCGCATCCTGCGCGCGACCCTTCGGGCTTTTCCTCCACCTGCTCGCCGCGACCTGGAGGGGACCCGGGGAAGAGCAAAGCGCGGCAGTCCCTGCCGCAGAAGCAGAGCGAATCCTCTCTACTCGTCGTCCCCGCGAAGGCGGGGACCCAGCGACTTTCGTTCGCAAGCAGCGCTGTCGCGCGATTCAATTTCTGTAACCGCAGTTCCGCCGCTAGAATGCGTCGTTTGGCTGCGATCTCGCCGTGAAAGCACTTCTCCTGAATTACCTGTCCGGCGCCCTCGACCGCCTCACTTCCGACGGCGTGCTTCCTGCCGAGCTTTCGACTGCGTTCGTCATCGAGCGCACGAAGTCGCGCGAGCACGGTGATTTCGCGAGCAATGTCGCGATGCTGGCCGCGAAAGCGGCGCGGCGGAAGCCGCGCGAGCTCGCCGAGGCGATCGTCGCGGCGCTGCCGCAGAACGATGCGATCGCGAAGGTTGAGATCGCGGGGCCGGGGTTCATCAATTTCTTTCTGAGCCCGGCCGCGTATCGCGACGAGGTCGCGTCGATCCTTGCGCGTGCGCAGGATTACGGGCGCGGGCATGCGGGCGGCGGCAGGCGTGCGGGCGTCGAGTTCGTGTCGGCGAATCCGACCGGGCCGCTGCATGTCGGCCACGGGCGCGCGGCGGCGATCGGTGATTCGATCGCGCGCATGCTCGACGCGAACGGCTGGGAGGTCGTGCGCGAGTTCTATTACAACGACGCGGGCGTGCAGATCATGAATCTCGCGCTCTCGGTGCAGGCGCGCGCGAAAGGCATCGAGCCCGACGGCAATGGCTGGCCCGCCGACGGCTACCGCGGCGATTACATCAAGGAGGTCGCGCGCGCATATCTCGATCGCGAAAGCGCGTTCGCGGACGGGCACGAAGTCGTCGGCGCGGGCGACGTCGATGATCTCGATGCGATCCGGCGCTTTGCGGTCGCGTATCTGCGTCACGAGCAGGACGTCGATCTCAAGGCATTCGGCGTCTACTTCGATGTCTACTACCTCGAGTCCTCGCTCTACGCCGACGGCAAGGTCGACGAGACGACGCGGCGGCTCATCGATGCGGGCCACACTTACGAGGAAGGCGGCGCGCTGTGGCTGCGCACGACCGAGTTCGGCGACGACAAGGACCGCGTGATGCGGAAGTCGGACGGGACATTCACGTACTTCGTGCCCGACGTCGCATATCACCTCTCGAAATGGCAGCGCGGTTACGAGCGCGCGATCACCGAGCTCGGCGCCGATCACCACGGCTCGCTCGCGCGCGTGATCGCGGGTCTGCAGGCGCTCGATACCGGCATCCCGAAGAAGTATCCGGAGTACGTGCTCCACCAGATGGTGACGGTCACGCGCGGCGGCGAGGAAGTGAAGCTTTCCAAGCGCGCGGGCAGTTACCTGACGCTGCGCGATCTCATCGAGGAAGCCGGCCGCGACGCGACGCGCTATTTTCTCATCGCGAGGAAATCGGATTCGCATCTCGTGTTCGATATCGATCTCGCGCGCGCGCAGACCAACGACAACCCGGTCTACTACATCCAGTACGCGCACGCGCGCGTCGCGAGCGTCATGCGCCAGCTCGTCGAGCGCGCGATCACGTGGGATCGCGCGAACGGCATCGAGAACCTTGCGAAACTCGACGGCGAGGCCGAGCAGGCGCTCATGGTCGAGCTGTCGCGCTTTCCCGAAGTCGTCGAGAGCGCAGGACAAAATCTCGAGCCGCATCTCGTCGCGACGTATTTGCGCGAGCTCGCGGCCGCGTTCCACATGTACTACAACACGAACCAGTTCATCGTCGACGACGCCGCGCTCCGCGACGCGCGCCTCGCGCTCGCACAAGCGACGCGCCAGGTGCTCGCGAACGGGCTCGGCCTGCTCGGCATTTCCGCTCCGGAGAGCATGTAGATGGCAGCAAGAAAGGGACGTCAGGCGACACGCGGCGGCGGCAGCAAGGCGTGGCCCGCGTGGGTCTGGGTCGGGATCGGGCTTCTGCTCGGCATCGGGCTGATGCTGCTCGTGCTGTTCAAGGACTGGGCGCCGCTTCTGCGCAAGAAGAATCTGCCGCAGCCCAATCCCGCTGCGACCGCACCGCAGGCGAGCGAGCCCGCGGTCGCCGACAACGGCAAGCCAAAGGACCCGCCGAAGAAGAGCTACGACTTCTACAAGGTGCTCGAGGCGAACGAAGTCGTGATCCCCGACGCCGAGCTTTCGGCGAAGGCGCGTGCGGAGCAGCAGGCGAAGGCGACGCAGCCGAACGCGACACCGACGCCGCCGCCGACACCGGGCGTCGCGCCGCCCGCGGCAGCCGGCGGCCGCTACATCCTGCAGGCGGGCTCGTATCCCGATGCGAAGGGCGCCGACGAGATCAAGGCGAAGCTCGCGCTGCTCGGGTTCCAGGCGAACGTGCAGCCCGTGACCGTCAACGGCAAGGCGTGGCATCGCGTGCGGCTCGGGCCGTATGCGAGCGCGAGCGATCTCGAATCGGCGAAGCGGTCGCTGACCGAGAGCGGGATCAATGCGATTGCATTAAAGGAACAGCCGCCGGGCCAGTAAAGCGGTATCCCCTCTCCCGCTTGCGGGAGAGGGTTAGGGCGAAGGAACGCTGGTTCACGCTCTCACTGAGTGCGCTGTTTTTGAAGCGCACCACTCCGAATGTCCTCACCCTGCCCTCTCCCGCAAGCGGGAGAGGGGAACAGCAGGTCAGTTCGGATCGAATCCGTTGTCGAAAATCACTTCGAGCGGATCGATGACGAACGCCGCATCGACCTCGCAATCCGCGGTGATCGCGCCCGTCGTGAACACATCGCCGTCGAGCGCCCCATCGCAGCCGCTCACGCTGTCGATCACGTAGCTCGCATCGGGCGTCACCGTGAACGCGATCGTGTCGCCCTCGTCGACCGTTTGCGGCGAGTCGGGCGTGATCGATCCGTGCGCGCCCGCGACGGGCGTGACCGTATGCGTCACCGTCGTCGCGTCCGAATGGAAGCGCCAGACGCGATGCTGGCTCGAATTCGTGTTCGCGACGTAGAGATTGCCCGCTTCGTCCTCGCCGAATCCCGAGAACGTGCCGTAGCCGATCGGTCCCTGAAACCACGTCGTGAACGACCAGTTGCGATTCGCGTCGGGTTTCGCGAAGAAAATCTCGCTCGAGCATGAGTCGGCGAAGATGTACATGCCGCCGAGCGCCTTGATCGGGCCGCGATAGCGATAGCCGCCCGTGACCGCGCAGCGCGATTCCTGCGTGTGGTCGTATTCCATGAGCGGCAGCACGTTGGGCGGAAGTGTGGGCTCGCACGGCGTTCCGGCCGTGCTGTTGAACACCGACGTGCCTTCCATGCAGTGCCAGCCGTAGTAGATCGGCTCGGTCGAGCCTGCCTCGCGCAGGTTGACCTCTTCCCAATGATTCTGGCCGACGTCGCCGATCCACATGTCACCGTTCGCGCGATCGAAGCTCCAGCGCCACGGATTGCGGAAGCCCCAGAGATACGTTTCGTCGCACGTGTGCGAAGAGGCGACGAACGGGTTGTCGGCCGGGATCGAATACTCGGCCGCCTCGCCGGTCGCGGTGCCGCACATTTCCTCGTTCGCGATCGCGCCGCGGTTGTCGACGTCGATGCGCAGCATCTTGCCGCGCAGGAAGTATTGCGGCGTCGACGTCGAGTTGTCGCAGCTCGTCGACGTCGTGTCGTTCGGTTTCTTCCAGAGGCATTCGGCGAGCCAGTGCGTGCCGCTTTCCTGGCCGCCGTCGCCCGAGGACATGTAGAGATAGCCGTCGGGTCCGAAGTGGATGTCGCCGCCGTTGTGGAACGACGGTGGCGAATTGTCGGCGAGCCGCATGACGACCGTGCCGGTCGGGTTGGCGACGTTCGGATCAGCCGAGACCGTGTAGCGCTCGAGCACTTCGTCGGGTCCCGAGCCGAGACAGCTGCCCGGCACCGTGCAATTTCCCGAGCGCATGTAGACGACGTAGAGCTCGTCGTTGTGCGGCAGGCCCGGCAACCCGTAGTTCGGATGGAACGCGAGGCCGAGCAATCCGCTCGTGCCGCCCGAGCCTGGAAACGTGACGGATAACGACAGGAACGGCGTTTCGAGCAGCGTGCCGCTCGCGTCGATGACGCGGATGTCGCCGGCCTGGCTGATCACGAACAGGCGGCCGCTGCCGTCATGCGGCGCGCGCACGCCGATCGGCGCTTCGACTTCGTCGGTGACGAGCTCGAGCGTGAGGTCGGGCGGGACCGTTTGCGCGATCGCCGCGCACGTCCACGCGCCGAGCGCGCCCGAAAAGAGCCATCGAATCGCACGCATCGCCGACTCCCCACCGACCGTTTGCGAAGCCGCGGACTCTACACCGAAGCCGCGCGGCCGGGATCGGCCGCGCGGTCCGGTGATCAGTTCGGATCGAAACCGTTCGCGAAGATCAGGTCGACGACGACGTCCGAATGGAACACGTAAACGGGGCCGCCGCCGTCGGCGACGTAGAGATTGCCGGATGCGTCTTCGCCGAAGGCGTAGGTGTTCATGAAGGGCGCGCCCGGCAAGGTCGTGTACGACCACAAGGACGCGCCTGCATCGGGATTCGCGACGATGTAAATTTCGCCGCTGCAGTTATCGCTGAATACGTATTGTCCACGGAACGATGCGATCGGTCCGCGATATACGTACCCGCCGACGACTGCACAAACGCTGCCGTCGTGAAAGTAGTCGAGCTTCGGCGAAATGCTGCCCGGCGGTCCGCTGCACGGCGTGTTGCCGCCCGGGTGCGTGCGGAAACCTTCGCACTCGGCCCACTGGAAGTTCTGACCGGCGCTGCCGGCCGCCTGGAAGTCGATTTCCTCGTACGCGTTCTGCCCGACGTCGCCGATCAGCATGTCGCCGGTTTCGCGGTCGATGCTGAAGCGGAATGGATTGCGAAAGCCCCAATTGAGAATCTCGGCGCAATCGTTCGGGTGCGCGCCCGCATCGGCGAACGGATTGCCCGGTGGAATTCGATACGGCGCGGGCTGGCCCGGCGTCGCGCCGCAGAAGTTCGCGGGCGCGGATGCGGTCGTGCCGTGCACGTCGAGCCGAATGATCTTGCCGAGCAGGTAGTACGTCGGACCGCTGCCCGACGTCTGGTAGCACGTGCCTGCGTTCTCGTCCGCCTTCTTGCGTCCGGTGCACTGCGCGAATCCGTTCGGATCGTCCTGCACGCCGCCGTCGCCCATCGACCAGTTGAGGTAACCGTCGTTGTCGAAATGCAGATCGCCGCCGTTGTGGTTGTCGCGGATATCCGGCACGCGCAGGATGACTTCGCCGTTCGGGTTTGCGACGTTCGGATCGGACGACACCGTGTAGCGAGCGAGCACCTGATCGTTCGAGGCGCCGATCTGCGGATCCGAATCGGGCGCCGTGTACGTCACGTAGAACGTGCCGTTCGTAGCGTAGTCCGGATCGAACGCAAGCCCGAGAATGCCCTGTTCGCTCGAGCACGCGGCGTCGATCGAGACGAACGGCGTCGGCAGCACGCTGCCGTTCTCGACGATCACGATGTCATCGCAGCGCTCGACGATGAACACGCGCCCCGAGCCGTCGTTCGGCGCGCTGATCGCGATCGGTTGCGAGAATTCGGTGCTGCCGTTCGGAAACCGCTGGAGGCTGAGGCCGCCCGGCGTGCCCGCAAATGCGTCGACGCAAAGAACGGCGATGAGGCCGCTGAGCCAGTAACGTGCTGCCATGTGCAATCTCCCCAGGATCGTTACGGGTTCTAGCACGGCAAACGTTAGATTTGCATTTGCACGCGGACCTACCGGGTTCACAGTTTCGGCGAGCGGACGCGGCAGCGGACGCAAATCGTCATCGGTCGCGCGCGCGACGGGCGTAAGATGCGGCCCCACCCCGCCGTCGCCGAAAGCGTTTCGATGGAGTCGAATCCGGTGCGTACGAAGCTCCTTGCGACGAGTGCCGCGTGCCTCGCCGGTTCCTTTATCGTGTCGCCCGCAATCGCCGCGGACTGGATGCAGTTCGGTTATGACGCGACGCATAGCGGAAACAACACGGCCGAGACGACGCTGACGCCCGCGAACGTGGATCAGCTGCAACGTCGGTATCGCACGACGCTGCCCGCGAGCGTCGACGGCGCGCCGGTGTTTCTTTCGGACGTGTCGACCTCGGGCGGAACGCGCGATCTGCTGTTCCTGCTCGCGGAGAACGGCACGCTGATGGCGGTCGACGCGGCGAATGGCACGGTCGTCTGGTCGCATCAGGAAGGCGGACAGCAACCGACTTCGTCGTCGCCCGCGATCGATCCCGGCCGTTTGTTCGTCTACGCGTACGGGCTCGACGGCTATGTGCACAAGTATCGCGTCGGCAACGGCAACGAAGTGACGGACACCGATTTCCCGCAGCTGATCACACGCAAGACGAGCGTAGAGAAAGTCGCGGGCAGCCTCACGATCGGAACGTCGGCCGGAACGAATTATCTCTACGTCGTGACCGACGGGTATGCGGGCGACGCAGGCAGCTATCAGGGCCACCTCACGACGATCAACCTCTCGACGGGAGTGCAGAAGGTATTCAACACCCTCTGCAGCGACGACGCGTCGCATTTCGATCTCGGCAGCAGCAACTGCGAACGCCCGCTGGCCGACGATCACGGCGGCAGCGGCATCTGGGGCCGCGGTGGCGCAACGTTTTACGCGGGAACCAATCGCGTCTACGTCACCACCGGCAACGGATGGTTCGACGCCAACATGCCGGGCCACTACAACTGGGGCGACAGCGTGCTTTCGATCCTGCCGGCCGGCACCGAGGCGGCGGGAATGCCGGATGACAGCTACACGCCCGACAACTATCTCGATCTCTTCAACACCGATACCGACCTCGGCTCGGTGTCTCTCGCGATCCTGCCCGTGCCCTCGGGCGAAGCCATCACGCACCTCGGAGCGCAGCTCGGCAAGGATGCGCAAATCCGCCTTCTCGACCTCGACAACATGAACGGGTCGAGTCTTCCTGGTGTCGTCGGCGGCGAGATCGAGATCAAACCCGTGCCGCAAGGCGGCGGCGGCATGAGTGAGCAGCCGGTCGTCTGGGTCGATCCTTCGAACGTGACATGGCTCCTCATCGCAAACAATTCCGGCGTGTCGGGCCTCAAGGTCAACTACACGAACCTGCACACGCCGACGCTCGAAACGCGCTGGCAGCACTCGGGCGCCGCGAAGTCGGGCCTCGTCGCGAACGGCGTCTTCTATTACGCGGCGAGCTGCGGCGGCAACTACTGCCTGCACGCAGTGAATCCGGTCACGGGCGACAATTACTGGACGTCGAGCGACAGCATTGCCTTGCTGCACTGGCAGAGCCCCATTCTCGTCGACGGCGCGCTCTACATCGCCGACGGCACGCATCTCTATCGCTACGATCGCAACGTCGCGACGTTCACCGTGACGCCGACCGCGAGCGCGGGCGGCACGATCGCGCCCGATACGCCGCAGAGCGTCGACGAAGGTTCGACGACGAGCTTCACGGTCACGCCGAACGCGAGCTTCCAGATCGGGAGCGTCACCGGTTGCGGCGGCTCGCTCGCGGGCCACCTCTACACGACAGGCGCGATCAGCGCCGACTGCACGGTATCGGCGGTGTTCGTCGGCACCGGCGACATCATTTTCAGAAACGGCTTCGATCCGTAATCCGCTCGAGGAGATCCCTGATGCGAGTCCCGAAATCCTTCCTGCCGCGCGCGATCGCGGTCCTTTGCGCGTTCGTTACGACCGATGCATTCGCGGTCGACTGGCTGCAGTGGGGATACGATCCCGCGCACGGCGGCAACAATCCCGACGAGACGACGATCGATGCGTCGAACGTCGCGCAGCTCACACGGCGCTACCAGATCACGATGTCGGCGACGGCCAACGTCGCGCCCGTGTTCGCGAGCGCGATCGAAACGCCGTCGGGAACGAAGGATCTTCTTTTCGTCACCGCGCAAAGCGGCCGCCTCACCGCGTTCGACGCGACGACCGGCGATGTCGTCTGGTCCGCGGACACGTCGGGCACGTCGCCGACCGAGAGCTCGCCCGCGATCGACCCGAACCGGCAGTTCGTCTACGGCTACGGCGTCGACGGCAAGGTGCACAAGTACCAGATCGGCGACGGCACGGAAATCACGGACAACGGCTGGCCGCAGATCGCGACGCTGAAGCCGAATGTCGAGAAAGGCGCGTCGGCGATTTCGTGGGGAATCTCGAACGGCACGACGTATCTCTACGCGGTCAACAACGGCTATGTCGGCGACGGCGGCGACTATCAGGGCCACATCACGACGATCAATCTCTCGACCAATGAGCAGAAGGTCTTCAACTCGCTCTGCAGCGACATCACGATCCACATGACGCTCAACGGCACGCCCGGCGTGAACGACTGCAGCGAACGACAGAGCGGCATCTGGGGACGCCCTGGCGCGGTCTACGATTCCACGACGGATCGCGTTTACATCACGACCGCGAACGGGCTCTTCGACGCGAACACGGGCGGCCTCAACTGGGGCGACAGCGTGCTCGCGCTCAACCCCGACGGCACCGGCATGGGCGCGGGATTCCCGCTCGACAGCTACACGCCGACGACGTATCAGAGTCTCGACAGCCAGGATATTGATCTTGGTTCGGCATCGCTTTCGATCCTGCCGATGCCGGCCGAGAGCATCTATCAGCATGTCGGCGTCGAAACCGGCAAGGACTCGCGCCTTCATCTCATCAATCTCGACGACATGAGCGGCACCGGCGCACCCGGCAGCGTCGGCGGCGCGATCGAAGTCATCGACGTTCCGCTCAGCGAATTCTGGATGAAGACGCAGACGGCGGTCTGGGTCGATACGCACGGCGACGGCGCCACCTGGGTCTTCGTCGGCAACGGTGCCGGTCTCTCGGGACTCAAGGTTGCGCTCGACGGCTCGAACAAGCCGTTCCTGCAGCCAACGTGGACGAAATCGACCGACGCGACCTCGGCGGTCATCGCCAACGACGTCGTCTATCACATCGGCGGATGCAGCGGCGGCAACTGCGTGGTCGCGCGCGACCCGCACACGGGTGACGTGCTCTGGACGTCGGCAACGATCGGCAACATCAAATGGCAGAGCCCGATCGTCGTCAACGGCGCGGTCTTCGCGATCGGCGGCACGAAGCTCAACCGCTTCGATCTCGCCGAGCCGCCGGTGACGCACACGGTGACGCCAATCGCCGGCGACAACGGCTCGATCAATCCCGACACGCCGCAGACGGTTAACGACGGCGCGACGACGAGCTTCACGATCACGCCCGATACGCACTATCGCATCGCCGACGTGACCGGTTGCGGTGGCTCGCTCGCGGGCGACACATACACGACGGGACCGATCACCGCGGACTGCACGGTCAACGCGACGTTCGAGATCGTCACGCACACGGTCACGCCGGAAGCGGGCGACAACGGCAGCATCGATCCCGATACCGCGCAGACCGTCAACGACGGCGACACGACGGAGTTCACGGTCACGCCCGCGCCGTCGTACGTGATCGACACCGTGACCGGCTGCGGCGGCTCGCTCGAAGGCAACGTCTACACGACCGGCGCGATCACGAGCGACTGCACCGTCTCCGCGACGTTCTCGCTCGACGGCCCCGTCGATCCGATCTTCCTCAACGGCTTCGATCCGACGCCGTAAACACTCGCGCAACACGCAAAAGGAGATTTGCATGCGATCGCTTCAGCCCACCGCGCTCGTCCTCGTCGTCGCCGCCGCGTTCGCGGGCGGCGGCGCCGACGCTGCCGACTGGACGCAATTCGGCTACGACGCCGCGCATTCGGGCTTCAATCCGGCCGAGACGACGCTGTCGGCATCGAACGTCGCGAAGCTCGCGACGCTCTACCACGTCGATCTGCCGTCATCGATCGACAGCGCGCCGGTTTATCTTTCGAACGTCTCGACGTCGAGCGGCACGAAGAATCTCCTGTTCGCGCTGTCCGAAGGCGGCCGCCTCATGGCGATCGATGCCGCGACCGGTACCGAGCTCTGGCACGCGACGCTGAGCGGCACGGGTCACACGACCACGGCGTCGCCCGCGATCGATCCTGGCCGCGCATACGTCTATGCGTACGGCAACGACGGCAAGGCGCACAAGTTCCGCGTCGGCGACGGCACCGAGATCACGTCGGGCGGCTGGCCCGAGACGATCACGCTCAAGACCAATGTCGAAAAGGGCGCGGGCGGCTTCACGATCGCGCATTCGCACGGCGTCGACTGGCTCTACGTCGTGACCGACGGCTACATCGGCGACGGCGGCGACTATCAGGGCCATCTTACGACGATCAATCTCTCGACCGGCGCGCAAAGTGTTTTCAACACGCTTTGCAGCAACCAGACGACGCACTTCGGCAACGGCGACTGCGGCTCGCGCCAGAGCGGCATCTGGGGCCGCGGCGGCGCGACGTACGACGCAGCGACCGACCGCGTCTACGTCTCGACCGGCAACGGCCAGTTCAACGCGAACACCGGCGGCTTGAACTGGGGCGACAGCGTGCTCGCGCTCGGCTACGACGGTTCGGGCGCGGGCGGCGGCATGCCGCGCGACAGTTACACGCCGAGCGACTTCCAGCATCTGCAGGATGCCGATATCGATCTCGGCTCCGTCGGTCTCGCCGTCGTGCCTGCGCCTTCGGGAAGCTCGATCGCGCACGTCGGCGTGCAGGCAGGCAAGGACGGCGTGCTGCACGTGATCAATCTCGACAACATGAGCGGCGCGGGCGCGCCCGCGCACGTCGGCGGCGAGCTGCAATTGCTCGACGTGCCGCAGGGCGGCAATGGTTTCCCGCAGGATCGCATGCGCGAGCAGCCAGCCGTCTGGAAGACCGGCAACACGACGTGGCTCTTCGCGGGCAACGGCAGCGGTATTTCGGGCTTGCAACTCGGGCTCGACGGCAGCACGCCGTCGCTGTCCGCGATCTGGACGAAGACGGGCGGAACGAACCGGTCGAGTTCGCCCGTCGTCGCGAACGGCGTGCTCTTCCATGCGGGAACGTGCGGCACGTCCACTTGCGTCAACGCGCGCAATCCGCAGACGGGCGACGTGCTGTGGAGCTCGGAAACGATCGGCTCGCTGCACTGGAACAGTCCGATCGTCGTCGACGGGAAGGTCTTCATCATCGACAGGGACGGCACGCTGTGGGCATTCGGACTCGCGAACTTGCCCGATGAGATTTTTGGAAACGGATTCGATCCGGCCTGAGCCGTTCGCAGCGCGCGCCGCCACGCACGCGCTGCGATTGCTCCGCTTGCGTGAACATTGCTGTCGTCGGACGGCGTGCAAATTTTCAGCCGCGGTTTCGGCGCCTCAGCGCCAACTACGCGGCGCGCGTGCCGCCGGATGTGGCGCCGCGAAAACAAGGAGCTCGCCCATGCACGCTTCCGTCCGCATTCTTTGCGCCGCGGTTCTGACCGCGCTTGCAAGTCCGGCTGCTGTCGCAGCCGACTGGGTCCAGTTCGGCTACGACGCCGCACACACAGGTTTCAACCCGGACGAAAACACGATCTCGCCCGCGAACGTCGCGTCGCTGACGACGCTCTACAGCATCGGCCTGCCCGCGTCGGTCGATAGCGCGCCCGTGTATCTCTCGAACGTGTCGACGCCCGAAGGCACGAAGAATCTTCTGTTCGCGCTCTCCGGGAACGGCCGCCTCATGGCGATCGACGCCGCGAACGGCAACGAGGTGTGGCACGCGCAGACGGATGGGCCGCAGCCGACGACCGCGTCGCCCGCGATCGATCCGAACCGGCAATTCGTCTACAGCTACGGCGTCGACGGCAAGGCGCACAAGTATCAGGTCGGCGACGGCACCGAGATCACCGGCAGCGGCTGGCCCCAGACGATCACGCTCAAGAACAACGTCGAGAAAGGCGCGAGCGGACTCACGATCGCGCAAACCGGCAGCGGCTCGTATCTGCTCGTCGTGACCGACGGCTACATCGGCGACGGCGGCGATTATCAGGGTCATCTCGTCTCGATCGATCTCTCGAACGGCGCGCAGAACGTGTTCAATGCGATGTGCAGCGATCTCGCGATCCACTTCGTCGAGAACGGCTCGCCCGGCGTCGACGACTGCAACTACGGCGACGATCCGCCGCTGTTCCGCCGCGGTCAGATGAGCGGCATCTGGGGCCGCGGCGGCGCGACCTATGACGTGGCGACGGATCGCGTCTACATCGCGACCGGCAACGGCGACTTCAACGCGAACGGCTCCGGCCTCGACTGGGGCGACAGCGTGCTCGCGCTCGCGCCGAACGGAACGGGATCGGGCGGCGGCATGCCGCTCGACAGCTACACGCCGACCAACTACGTCGATCTCTACAACAGCGACACCGATCTCGGCTCGATCTCGATGGTCATCATGCAGCCGCCTGCGGGCAGCAGCGTCGCGCATCTCGGCATGCAGACAGGCAAGGACGCGCAGCTGCGTCTCATCGATCTCGACGACATGAGCGGTCAGGGCGGACCTGCGCACGTCGGCGGCGAGCTTCAGCTCATCGACGTGCCGCAGGGTGGTGGCGGCATGCGCGAGCAGCCCGCGACGTGGGTGGACGACACCGGCACCGCGTGGCTCTTCGTCGCCAATCGCAGCGGCACGTCGGGGCTGACGCTCGGCCTCGACGGCTCGACGCCCGCGCTCGCGCCGGTCTGGCAGAACGACCGGCAGGGAACGTCGCCCGTCGTCGCGAACGGCGTGCTCTACAACATCAGCTACTGCAGCGGCGGCACCTGCGTCGTCGCGCGCGATCCCGCGACGGGCGATGAGCTCTGGGCCAGCGAATACATCGCCGATGCGCACTGGCAAAGTCCAATCGTCGTCGACGGCAAAGTGTTCGTCATGGACGGCGGCGGCACGCTCTGGGCGTTCGGGCTCACCGAAATGCAAGGCGATCCGATCTACGCGAACGGCTTCGACCCGTAGGCGCTTCGCGGACGCGCGCGGCGCGATCAGCTCTTCTTCGCGCCGCGCTTGAGCCTTATCAGCGCCGATATATCCTCGTCGCCGAAACCCTGCGCGAGCAGCACCGCGTAGTCGGCGAGCGATTTCTCGATGACCGAGCGATCCGTGCCGGCTGCGACCGCGAGCTCGCGCACGATCTTGAGATCCTTGTGCAATAGCGCGAGCTTGAAGCCGACCGCGAACTCGCTCTTCAGCATCGTCGCGCCGCGCTTGTCGAGGAACCAGTTGCTCGCAGCGCCCGCGAGCAGCGTCGGCAGCAGACGCTCGGCATCGAGGCCGAGCTTCTCCGACAGCGCAAGCCCTTCGCAGACCGCCTGCGCGATGCCCGCGACGAGCACCTGATTGACCGCTTTCGTGTTCTGCCCTGCGCCGACGTCGCCCATGTGGCTCACGCGCAGCGCGTAGCAGTCGAGCGCGGGACGCGCACGCACGAGCGCATCCGCGTCGCCGCCGACCATGATCGAGAGCTTGCCGTTCTTCGCGCCTTCGACACCGCCCGAGACCGGCGCATCGAGGAAAATGCAGCCGTGCGCCTTGAGCAAATCCGCGGCCGCGCGCGCGGTCACCGACGACACCGTGGAGTGATCGATGACGATCGTGCCGGGCTTCGCGTGGCTCGCGATCTCGCGTGCGAGCGCGAGCACGTCGGCGTCCGCGGGCACGCAGAGCGCGATGATGTCGCGATCGCGCGCGAACTCGGCGACGGTCGCGGGCGCGGCCACTTTTAGCTCGGCGGCGACTGCTTCCGCTTTCGAATGCGTGCGGTTCCAGACTGCGAAGAGGAGTCCTGCGCGCGCGAGGTGCCCGGCCATCGGATGGCCCATTGCGCCGAGGCCGGCGAAGGCGACTTTGAGTTCGGTCATCGAAGAATCTCGTCTCTGTCACATCTCCCGCTCGCGGGAGATGTCGCGCGCAGCGCGGGTGAAGGAAATCGGAGTGAAACGTTGAACCACCTTGCCCTCACCCTGCCCTCTCCCGCAAGCGGAAGAGGGGAAAGGCTGGCGAAGATGTCACCTCTCCCGTTCGCGGGGTGGGAAAGGCTAAGGGAGATGTCACCTCTCCCGCTTGCGGGAGAGGTCGCGCGAATGCGCGGGTGAGGGAAGTCGGAGCGGGACGTTTCATCGGCAAGTTCACCACAAGCAGCTCTCCATGGCGCGCCTTCCGATCGGCATCCTGCCTCAACCTCAGCCGCCCGACGGCGGCTTCGACGTCTCCCGCAAGCGGGAGAGGGGAACAGCGTCAGGTTTCGGCGAGGTAGGTGTAGGCGGTAAGGCCCGCTTCGAGCGTCTTCTCGATCCGCGACGCCTCGTCACCCGCGAGCCCGACCGCCGCAATCTTGTCGCGATACTCGCGACGAAGCGCATTCAAATCATAGCCGACGTAATCGAGCATCACGTCGGCACTGTCGCCGCGCTTCACGTGCGAGAACTCATAACCGCCGCCGGCTTTGATGCGCACGTTGACCGCGTCGGTATCGCCGAACAGGTTATGGATGTCGCCGAGCGTCTCCTGATACGCGCCGACGAGAAAGATGCCGAGCCGATACGGCTCGCCGTCGCGAAAGCGATGCAGCGGCAGGCTCACGTCGACGCCGTCGGAATCGACGTACTGATCGATGCGCCCATCGGAGTCGCAGGTGAGATCCGCGATCACGCCGCGGCGGTCGGGTTTCCGGTCGAGGCCCGTGATCGGCACGATCGGAAACACCTGATCGATCGCCCAGACGTCGGGGATCGATTCGAAGACCGAGAAATTGACGAAGTATTTGTCGACGAGCTTCTGATTGAGCTCGTCGATGAGCTGCCGGTGCGGCGGCTCCTCGGGTTTGAGGCGCGGGCGCACCGCGTTGAGGATCGCGTAATAGAGATCGTCGAGCCGCGCGCGATCGGCGAGCCCGAGCTGGCCGAGCGCATAGAGCGAATGACCCTCGCTCAACCGGTACTGGGCTTCGTGATAAAGCTCGGTCGGCGGACGTGCGTCGATCTCGTCGAGGATCTCGCGCAGGTGCCTCAGCACGAGCGGCTCGTCCGCACGCTCCGCGGGAACCGCACCTTCGGGCGCCTCCTCCACTTCGGTGACGTTGACGACGAGCACCGCATGATGCGCGGTCATCGCGCGGCCCGATTCGGTCAGCACGCGCGGCGGCTTGAAGCCAAATTCTTCGGCCGCCTCGGCGATCGCCTGCACGACCGTCGAGGCGTACTGATCGACGCTGTAGTTGATCGAGCAGTCCGAGCGCGAGCGCGTGCCTTCGTAGTCGACGCCGAGACCGCCGCCGACGTCGAGATAGTCGATCGTGACGCCCGCGCTCTCGAGCTCGACGACATAGCGCACGGCCTCGCGCATGCCGCCCGCGATGTCGCGCACGTTCGACATCTGCGAGCCCATGTGGAAATGCAGCAGCCTCAGCGTGTGCGAGAGCTTCGCGCTCGCGAGCCCGTCGAGCAGATCGAGCAATTGCCGCGGCGTGAGGCCGAACTTGCCCTTGTCGCCGCCCGTGTTTTGCCATTTGCCCGCGCCAAGGCTCGCGAGCCGCATGCGCACACCGAGCAGCGGGTCGACGCCGAGCGCGCGCGATTCTTCGATCACGTGTTCGAGCTCGCTCGGCTTCTCGATCACGATGTAGATCTCGAGCCCGAGCTTGCGGCCGATCAGCGCGAGGCGCACGTACTCGCGATCCTTGTAGCCGTTGCAGATGACGACGCTGCCCTTTTTCGCGAGCGCGAGCACGGCCATGAGCTCGGGTTTCGAGCCTGCCTCGAGACCGAAACCTTCCCCGCCCGCGGCCGCGAGCTCGCCTGCGACGCCGCGCTGCTGGTTGACCTTGATCGGATAGATCGCGGTGTAGCCGCCCGGGTAATCCCATTCGCGCATCGCTTTTGCGAACGCGGCCTTGAGACGCTCGCGGCGATCGATGAGGATGTCGCTGAAGCGCACGAGCAGCGGCAGCCGCGAGCCCTGCGCTTGCGCCGCGTCGACGATCGCAGGCAAAGCGATGTCAGGCCCCGTATCGCGTCGCGGCCGCACGCGCAACGTGCCGTCGTCGCCGACGTCGAAATATCCTTCGCCCCAGTTCGCGATCGACCATGTGCGGCGTGCGTCGGTCGGGCTCCAGCGTGGTTCGGTCACGGCGATCTTCCGGCTCTCAAAAGCGTGATTGCGTATTGTAACGACGCGGATTGCGCGTGCGTGTCGGTGTCAGGCGGAACCGGTACAATCCGCGCCCCCGACTGTACCGCCGCAGGATGCCGCGATGAGCCCCGCCGACCGCACCGCCACCTCGCACGACTGGTTCACCGAGCGCCACGAGCACTCGGGCTCGTCGATCGGCTTCAGGATCACGGAGCGCCTGCATTCGGAGAAGACGCCGTTCCAGACGATCGAGATCTACGACTCGACCGACTGGGGCAAACTCATGGTCATCGACGGCTGCATGATGGTCACGACGCGCGACAACTTCCTCTATCACGAGATGATGACGCATCCCGCGCTCTTCACGCATGCGCGCGCGAAGCGCGTCGTCATCATCGGCGGCGGCGACTGCGGCACGCTGCGCGAAGTGCTCAAGCACGAGGAAGTCGAGAAGGCTACTCAGGTCGAGATCGACGAGCGCGTGACTCGGCTCGCCGAACAGTATTTCCCCGAGCTTTGCGAATCGAACGGCGATCCGCGCGCCGAGCTCCTCTTCATCGACGGCATCAAGTACATGAAGGAGATCGAGTCCGAGTCGCTCGATCTCGTGATCGTCGATTCGACCGACCCGGTCGGCCCCGCCGAAGGCCTTTTCAACGCCGATTTCTACAAGAGCTGCTTCGAAGCGCTTAAATCCAGCGGCATCCTCGTGCAGCAATCCGAATCGCCGCTCGCGCATCTGGATCTCATCAAGTCGATGCGCACCGCGATGCGCATGGCCGATTTCCAGTCGGTCCGCACGCTGACGTTTCCGCAGCCGTGTTATCCGACCGGCTGGTGGAGCTGCACGATGGCGCGCAAGAACGCCGATCTCGAAGGCTTCCGCGAGCGCGGCGCGCAGACCAAGCAGTTCGAGACGCGCTATTACAACGCCGAGATCCACAAGGCTGCGCTCGCGATGCCCGAGTTCGTGCGCGACGTGCTCGGCGACTAAGTCGCCGCTGGTGTAGTGTCATGGGGTGGGCTCAAGCCCACCCTGTCCGGTGGCGGCGCTCGATCAAATCGCGTCGAAGCCGTCCGCGAAGATCGATTCCCTCGATGGCGCCGATTCGAACGCGCCGATATCCATGTGCGCGCCCTCGATACGTGCGCCGCCATCGAGATCGAACTCGGCCGCGCCGCCCGCGGGCGTGTCGGTGCCGGCGTCGATCAGCAACGAGCCCGGTGCGAGCCGGTAATCGCCGTTTGCCCCGTCGACGAAGTGCGGATCTGTATCGAGCGTTCCCGTTTCGCTGCGCGGCGTGCCTACGATCGCGACGATCGCGTTGTCGACGAGATCGGTTTTGTCGGTGGCGTGAAAGTCGAACGTCGCGGCCGTGCCGTCCGAACTGTTGTCGCTGAATACGTTGTTGGCGAAGTCGACGCCGCTGAACGTGAACGACGCGAACACGACGCGCTCATCGAGCGTCGCGTCGGTCGCGGCGTTCGCGACGAACGTATTGCTCGTGACCGCGACGCGATTGTTCGAGTAGACGAACGCCGCAGGCGCGTTCGGGCCCGAGTTCCGCGCGAACAAATTGTTGCGCACGAAGAGCCCCGTGCCGCCCGCGAAATCCGGGCCATCGGTCGCCGCGAGCAGCGCGGGTCCGCCTTCGAGGACGCCGGCCTCGGTCGCGTTGTCGACGAACACGTTGTCCTCGACGACGATGATGCCGCCGTAAATCGGGCCGGAATCGCTGATCTTGAGCGCGCTGACGAGCGCGTCGCGGCCGCCCGTGAACAGGAATCCGCTGACCGTGATGCGGTGGGTCGGATCGGCGTTGCCGAAGCTCGTCGACGTGTCGATCGTGAGCGGCCGCACGGCGCCGCGGCCGTCGAATGCGGTCGCTGCCGTGACGTGCGTGCGCTCCGTGCAGGCGGCATCCGTGTAGCCGCCGACGACCGACAGGCTGTGCTGCCCATCGCGCAGATCGATATGAAAGCCGCCGTCGGGCGCGACGTATACGCCGGTGCGCAGGCGAATGTCGTTGTCTTCGCCGTTGTCTTCGGCGGTCGCGAGCGCCCCGGCGAAGTCGTCGGAGGAGTCGACGCAGAATGTCGCCGCGCGCGCTTCGATCGAAGCGAGTGCAACGAGCGCGAGCAGCGCGAGCGCAAGGATGAAGCGAGTTTGCAGGGTCATGTTCCGTTTTCCGGTTGGCGCGGTCAGGGCCCGCGTACTCTGAAGAACGGCGAGACGTGCATTCGTTCGACAGGGAAGAACACTCAGCGAGGCTCGGGCGTATCCTTCACCGCTTCGCATCCGGAGCCGGAGCCCTCATGACGCGCTTGCCGCTGATTCTGTTCGCGCTTTCCGTCACCGTCGCGGCGAACGCGGGCGACCGCATCACCGGCCGAGCGTTCGCGACGCGCTCCGAGGTCTATGCGCAGCACGGCATGGTCGCGACGTCGCACCCGCTCGCGACGCAAGTGGGCCTCGACATCCTCAGGAAGGGCGGCACCGCGGTCGACGCCGCGATCGCCGCGAACGCGACGCTCGGTCTCATGGAGCCCGTCTCGAACGGCATCGGCGGCGACCTTTTCGCGATCGTCTGGGACGCGAAGACGAAGAAGCTCTACGGCTACAACGGCTCGGGGCGCTCGCCCAAAGCGCTCTCGCTCAAATGGTTCGCCGACCACGGCTACACGAAGATTCCGCCGACGGGGCCGCTGCCCGTCAGCGTGCCGGGCGCGGTCGACGGCTGGTTCGCGCTGCACGACCGCTTCGGCAAGCTCTCGATGAAGGACGATCTCGCGCCCGTGATCGGCTACGCGCGCAACGGCTTTCCGGTGACCGAGCTCATCGCGTTCTACTGGAACCTCGGCGTCGAGCGGCTCGCGAAATATCCAGGCTTTAGCGAGCAGATGACGATCGACGGCCGCGCGCCGAAGAAAGGCGAGATCTGGAAAAATCCCCGACTCGCGAAGACGCTCGAGGCGATCGCGAGCGGCGGCCGCGACGCGTTCTACAAGGGAAAGATCGCGCATGTGATCGCCGACTACATGGAGGCGAACGGCGGATTTCTCGCATACGAAGACCTCGCGAACCACAAGGGCGAATGGGTCGAGCCCGTCTCGACCGACTATCGCGGCTATACGGTCTGGGAGCTGCCGCCGAACAGCCAGGGCATCGCGACGCTGCAGATGCTCAACATCCTCGAAGGCTGGGATTTCTCGAAGATTCCGTTCGGCAGCCCCGAGCACGTGCATCTCTTCGTCGAGGCGAAGAAGCTCGCGTACGAAGACCGCGCGAAGTACTACGCCGATCCCGATTTCTCGAAGGCGCCTGTCGCGAAACTCATCTCGAAAGATTACGCGGCCGAGCGGCGCAAGCTCATCAAGCCCGATCACGCGCTCGACAAAATCGAGCCCGGTGACGTCAAGCTCGACGGCGACACGATTTACCTCACGACTGCCGACCCGTGGGGCAATATGGTCTCGCTGATCCAGTCGAACTACCGCGGCATGGGCTCGGGCATGACGCCGCCGGGGCTCGGCTTCGTGCTGCAGGATCGCGGCGAACTCTTCTCGCTGAAGGAAGGCCACGCGAATGCATTCGCGCCCGGCAAGCGGCCGTTCCATACGATCATCCCGGCGTTCGTCACGAAGGACGGCGCGCCGTGGCTCAGCTTCGGCGTCATGGGCGGCGATATGCAGCCGCAGGGCCATGTCGAGATCCTCATGAACCTCATCGACTTCGGGATGAACCTCCAGGAAGCCGGCGACGCGCCGCGCATCCAGCACGAAGGCTCGACGCCACCCGACGCCGACAACGCGCCGATGACGAACGGCGGCTGGGTCGAGCTCGAGTCGGGCTATCCATACGAAACCGTGCGCGCGCTCATGACCATGGGTCACGACGTGCGCTTCGTGCTCGGCCAGTACGGCGGCTATCAGGCGATCGAGTGGGACGCGAAAAACCGCACGTATGTCGGGGCGTCGGAAGGACGCAAGGACGGGCAGGCGGCGGGTTACTGATCGGCGAAGCGATGAGTCCGCGCGTTCACAAATAGCGTATTCCCGGACCGATCGATTCTTCAGCATTCCGCCACAAAACGGGGCGCACACTCCTGCGCGTTCGTGGCGTGAGCGGGAGAACGCGATGCGGTTTCCGATTCTGCTGGCGGGGCTCGCTCTGGCTCCCGCGGTCGCGACCGCGCAATTCCACGACCAGGGCATGACCCTCACCCCGGCGGTCAAGACCGAATACGTCGACCCGAAAACCGGTACGAACGCGCTACCGCTCGTGATCGGCGACTGCCTCTGGGGCAATTGCCGCACCGAGCGGCTCGTGTTCGCGAATGCCAACGAGTGGCATCAAAACCTCGCGTGCGATCCGTGCGTCGGGCCTTTTCAGCTGGACCGGTATTGGGTCGTGCTGTTCAACAACGAGCCGCGCGCCGATCCGCGCAATTCGGGCCCGCCCGACGTCTCGCTGCCGCGCTCGCTTCCGGCGCAGGGGCTCATGGGTTTCGAAACGCGCCAGGGCGACGCATCGCTGCCGAACGATCGGCGCTGGCGCGCGCATCTCGTGCTCGATTTCATCGACATCGACGATCCGGTGCCGGGCGGTATCCCGTTTCTCGGCTTCGGCGAATTCTCGGCGCGCGGCAATCGCGATCGGCCGATCGGCTACCTCAACCCGAGCGCGCGCACGAAGCCTTCGGTGCTCACGTTCGGTGCACGACTCTGGGAAGCGGTGCCGCCGACCTCGGGCGGTTCGCAACCCGCGACGCTCGCGTCGTACGTCTGGATGCTCGCGAACTGGGGCACGAAGCCGAAAGCGATCTTCATCACGCTGTACCACTTCAACCTTGAGAACTCGCGGCCGCCCGCGAAGCCCTCGATCTATCACTTCAACTGGCCCATCACGCAAAGCGCGCTCTACCCCGGCGCGGAGATCATCTACATCGACGCCGAAGACATGTCGTTCTACTGCCGGTTTTCGTTGCCGACGCTCGCTGCGGGCTCGGATCGGCAATACCGCATCGATCTCACGGGTCTCTATCGCTGTGTGTCCGATCGCGGCCTCTTCACCGAGCCGATGCCCGCGACGCACGACATACCCGTGACGCAAGTGCTCTGGGCGAACGAGAGCACGGGCGTCGACGGCGCGCTCTGGACCGACGTGCACGATCAGCGCATGGTCGCGCCGAACACGCGCGCGCCGACGAGCGCGAGCACGCAGCCGTCGCGCGCGGAAGCGGTCGCGAACGAACGCTCGATCGCCGACATTCGCGCCGATATCGCACGTCAGTGCGCGGCTGCACCGGATTGCGCATCGCGTGCGTCGCTCGCCGCGGCGGGACGCGAGCGCGAGCTCGCGCTGCCCGCCGAGCGTCAGCCGTCGCGGCCCGATCTTTTGAAGACGCTGCCCGCGCCGCCGAGCACGTCGGCTCCGAACCCGTGAACACGACACCGCGATGAGCACGCCTCGTCACCGGTTCCGACGATGCTCAAGAAAACGGTGCGCCTGCCGTTACGGAATCTGACGCGCCGCGTGCGCGCCGCGATCACGCGGCGCTGCGGAATTTTTCGTCAGCGGCCTCGAACCCGTCGGAACAGCGCCATGAACACACGTCTCGCGATCGCCATTGCCGCCGCTCTCGTGGTGCCGCTCGGTGCGGCGACACCGGAGCTCGGTGTCGCGCAGGGTTCGCACGGCGAGTTGCGCATCGCGCTGCGCATTCGTGCGCCGGGCGACGTCGGCGCGGGTCTTCCGAATTATGAAGCATCGATTCGACGCGCATTGCTCGACAGCGGCACGCCGCGCGACATCGCTCTCGCATCGATGCCGGTGCATGCGCCCGCGACGCGCGAGGACACGACGATCGGCAACGATCGCGTCGCGCGCGCGGCCGAGCGCGCGCCCGATGATGTGCTCGTGCAGTGGATTGCCGCGGAACGGCTGCTCGCGCTGCACGACGACGCGCGCGCAGCGCCTATCGTGTCGAGACTGACAAGGCTCGAATCCGACAACGCGGCCGCATGGTCGCTCGCGCTGGTGCTCGCGCAGCTGCACGAGGAATCGCTGCGCATCGACGATGCGCTCGCACGCATGGCCGCGAGCACGCGCGCCGACGAGCACGTGGCCGACGCGACGCATGCGTGGCTCGACGTTTACGAAGCGCATCCGCGTCCGCGCAGCGCGTTCGTCAATCCGGCCGAAGCCGACGCCGCGCCGCGGATCGATGCGATCGCAGCCGCGAAGGCTGCGGCTCTGCCGCGCGACGCCTTCGCGAGCGCGTGCACCGCGACGAGCGAACCCGTGCGCAAGCGCGCATGCGCGAGCGCGGCGCGCGTGCTTTTGCATAAATCTACTTCTGCCGCAACGCGCGAGCTCGGGTTCACGGTGCTCGAGCGCGTCGGCGACATCGCGGATGCCGATCGCATCGCGCGAGCCGACACGCCCCGTCGTCCCGGCGAAGACCGGGACCCATTTTGATCTTCGCGCCAAAGCACAATGGATCCCGGCCTTCGCCGGGATGACGGGGTTGGGGACTTCGCCGGGATGACGCCCGAGCGCCTTTTGTCGGAATAAGCGACGGCCGCTTTCGCGCCGCGCGGCGCCCGTTGTAATCTGCCCGCCACTTTGCGTACCGGCGGGAGGCGTCATGCTGAAGGTCCTGGTGGCAAGTTCGAAGGGCGGCGCGGGCAAGACCACGATCGCGACGAATCTCGCGGCCCATTACGCGGTCGAGGGCAAAAATACCGTGCTCGTCGACGCGGACCGTCAGGGCTCGAGCCTGCGCTGGGCCGAGAAGCGTGCGGGCATGCCGAACGCGGTGCTGGGCTTGTCGGGCCTGCGTCGCGACTGGGCGAAGCACGTGCCCGAGGACGCCGAGCGCGTCGTCATCGACTCCGCGGCGGGCATCCGCTCGGGCGAAGTCGCCGAGTATCTCGACGACGTCGATGCGGTCATCGTGCCGATCCTGCCGTCGTCGATCGATCTCGAGGCCGCCGAGCCGTTCCTTTCCGAGGTCGCCAACCTGCCGCGCATCAAAAAGGGCAAGGTGCCGGTCGCGCTCGTCGGAAACCGCCTCAAGCCGTGGACGAACGCATCGCAGCAGGCCGTCGAGTCGATCAGGGAGTTCCCCTTCCCGATCGTCGCGGAGCTGCGCGATACGCAGGGCTACGTGCTCGCGTCCGAGCTCGGCAAGAGCATCTTCGACTACAACTCCGAAGTGGTGCGGTCGCATCAGGACGATTGGTCCAAGCTATTGAGATGGCTTAAGAAATTGGGTTAGGCGTAAGGCGTGAGGAAAGCTCGTCGATCCCGCGCCGGAGCCAGCTTTTGCGCCTAACGCCTTACGCCTAACGGCCTTTACCCTCCTTTGCACCCGGCGCGTCATCCCGCGCCCGCCTCGCGCGTTCTGGTCTCTTGCGGCCGACGTGGCCGTCAACGAGCACCTGACATGCGCAAGATCCTCCTTTCCGCCCTCACGCTGACCGCGTTAGCGGCCGCGGGCACGGCTTTCGCCGCGACGCCGGTGAGCTCCGCTGCGCCGTCGAGCGCGTCCTCGACCGCGCCCGCGCCGGGCAGCCGCCACGCCGAGTGGCGCCAGCAGTTCTTCGACAAGATCGATACCAATCACGATGGCACGATCAGCCGCGCCGAATATCAGGCATGGATCGACAGCCGCTTCGACAAGCTCGACACGAACGGCGACGGCTCGGTCAACGCCGATGAGGTCGCGACCTCGCCCGCGGCCGTGAACCGCGTGCAGAAACGCGCCGAAGGCTTCGTGAAGCGCTACGACACGAGCGGCTCGGGTCAAGTCACCAGGTCCGACTTCGAAGCGAAGGAAATGCAGCGCTTCGACCGCCTCTCGGGCGGCGCCGATTCGATCACCGAACAGCAGTTCGACGCGGCCGGCGCGCGTTTGCGCCATCGTCGCGGCGCACCGGCGGACAACGGCGGCTGAGCCCGCCGCAAACCGCACTGCCCCAAGCCGAGCGGCGGACCAGGGATGGCCGCCGCCCGGCGCATTCGTGCGTTCCGGCGGATGAAGCTCACCCATTCGCGGCTCCCCCGAGCGAAGCGAATGCGGCATGATCGGCGTGTCGTTTTCCTTTCGAGGCACCGTCATGGCCGAGCGCGAAATCATCCTGGTGCGCCACGCGCACGCCGAACCCGCGGCCGCCGGCCAGGAGGATCTCGCGCGCGTGCTGACCGCGCGCGGTGAAGCCGAGGCCGACGCGGCCGGTGCCTGGCTCAAGCGCCACGCGGCCGTGCCGGTGCGCGTGCTCTGCTCGCCGGCGGCGCGCGCGAAAGAGACCTGCGAGCGTGTGCTGCAGGCGATCGGCTATGCCGACGTCCGCAGCGATCCGCGCATCTACGAGGCGACGCCCGCGACGCTGATCCGCGTGCTCGACGAGCATGCCGACGCGAACCCCGTGATGATCGTCGGCCACAATCCCGGGCTCGAGAATCTCGTCGCGCTGCTCACCGAAGGCGCGTCCGATTCCGGCCGCGGCATCCCGCCCGCGGGCGTCGTCTGGCTCGGCGTGCCGGCCGAGGCCGCGATGGATCCTGGCACCGCCGAGGTCCACCACTTCTGGTGGCCGTGACCGCCGGCGCGCGGCGATGGTGCGCCCCGGACTGAATCCTGCGCTCTGGATCGCCGCCTTCGTTTTCGCTCGCCTCGCGCTCGCCGAGGAATCGCACGCCGAGCACGTCCAGCTCGACTCCGCACGTTCGCACGCGTCGTTCGGCGTCAAGGTCATGTGGCTCGTCGGCGTGCACGGGCGCTTCGGCAAGATGAGCGGCATCGTCGACGTCGATCGCTTCCGCAACCTCGCGACCGTCGACGCGCGCATCGATGCGAACGCGGTCGAGATGAGCACGAAGAGCTACGCGGACTGGGTCAAGTCGGACGAGTTCTTCGACGCCGCGAAATATCCCGAGATCCGCTTCATTTCCGAGTCGTTCCCGCTGCAGCGCCTGCGACGCGGCGGACAGCTCTCCGGCACCCTCACGATCCGCGATTCCTCGCAGCCGGTCACGTTCGATCTCCTCGCGGCCGACTGCGAGAAGCCCGCCTACGACTGTCCGATCGTCGTTTCCGGCTCGATCCGTCGTTCCGCGTTCGGCATGCGCTCGCGTCGCGGCGCGCTCAGCGACAAGGTGGATCTGCATTTCGAGGTGTTCGCGATTCCCGCGGCGGAGCGCCTCGATCAGTGAGGCCTGCGGCTTCGTCCGCGTATCGCGGATCCCGGCCATGGCTGAAGGGCGCAGCGCTCGCGCTGTTCGCGCTCGTCGCGACCGGCTGCGCGCTCAATCGCGAGCTCGCGCGCAAGGCCGACGAGATCGTCGCCGCGACGCGGCCCGCCGACGTCGCGTGCGATCGCCCCGACCGCTGCGCGATCGAATCGCCGTATCACGCGCTCGCCGACGAAGCACGTGTGACGAGCACCCACACGGCGCCGGTGCACTACGTCAATCTGCTCGAAGTGGGCGAGGATTCGCTACTGCTGCGCGTGCATCTGATCCGCGCAGCGAAGCGGAGCATCGACATCCAGACCTTCATCTGGGCCGGCGACGACGCGGGCTGGCTCATGCTCGACGAGCTCGTCGCGGCCGCGCGGCGCGGCGTGCGCGTGCGCGTGCTCGTCGACCAGCTGTTCTCGCTCGACGACGTCGAATGGCTTTCACGCATGGCGCGCGCGCACGCGAACATCGAGCTGCGCCTGTACAACCCGACCTTCGACGAAGCGGTCACGCAGCCGCTCGAATTCGCCGCCGGCGTGATCTGCTGCTTCTCGCAGTTCAACCAGCGCATGCACAACAAACTGTTCCTCGTCGACGGCGAGATCGGCATCGCGGGCGGGCGCAACTACGAGAACCGCTACTTCGACTGGGATCAGCAGTTCGATTACCGCGACCGCGAAGTGCTCGTCGCGGGCCCCGCAGCCGGCGCCGGGATGCAGGCATCCTTCGACGAGTTCTGGAAGCACCGGCGCGCGGTGCCGCTGACGCGGCTCAAGGACGTCGACCGGCGCATCGTCGCCGATGCGAACAAGCCGGCCGATCTCGCGCCGCCCGCGCGCGCCGACATCGCGCGCATCGAGCGGCTGCGCGCGCGCGCAATCGATCCGGAAACGATCCGCAGACTGTTCGTCGACACTGCGCTGCGCGTCGGCCACGTCGAATACTTCTCCGATTCGCCCGACAAGCCCGAGAAACCCGATGCGCCCGAAGCGCAGGCGCTGACCGAGCACATCGTGGAGCTGCTGACCCACGCGCAGCACGAGGTGATGTTCGAGACGCCCTACCTCGTGCTGAGCGATCGCGCGCGGAAGATCTTTCGCGATCTCTACAAGCGCGAGCCGCGCGTGCCCGTGATCGTCTCGACGAACTCGCTCGCGGCGACCGACGCGTTTTACGTCTACGCGCTCTCCCACAAGTACAAGAAGCGCTATCTCAAGCGCTACGGCTTCGAGATCCACGAGTTCAAGCCGTTCCCGGGCGACGCGGCCGAGTTCGTGCGCAACTACGACACGCTCGCGGGCGGCGCCAACGCAGGCGACTACGAGCGCTACGGCGTGACGCCGCTCAAGCGCGGCGGCGTGCGCCTTGGCCTCCACGCCAAATCGCTCGTCATCGACGGCAGCATCGCGATGATCGGCTCGCACAACTTCGATCCGCGCTCGGACAACTACAACACCGAGTCGGGCTTCATCATCCACGACGCGACCGTCGCCGCGCTCGTGCGCGAGGCGATCCAGAAGGACATCGCGCCGCAGAACGCGTGGACGATCGCGAAGCGCGAGCAGTCGAGCGTCAACGAATCGATCGCGGACGTTTCGACCGCGCTGCCGCTGTTCGACCTCTGGCCGTTCCGCTACGCGTCGAGCTTCGAGCTCGAGCCCGGCTGCGCGCCGCTGCCGCCCGGCGATCCGCGCTTCCACGAGTGCTATCGCGACGTCGGCGATTTCCCGGAGGTGGATCTGCCGATGAAGACGATTTACACGCGGATCGTGACGGCGTTTGGGGCGGGGCTGGTCGGGATTCTTTGAGTAAAGGAGCCGGGATTCGGGATTCGGGATTTCGGGATTCGCAGAGGCCGTTTTCGAATCCCGAATCTCGAATCCCGAATCCCGGCTTTTGCCGTCCCGACATTGACGCGCCGCCCCCCTGCTGGCAGTCTCATCGACCGCTTTACGACCCTCCGGAGCCCCCCCCATGTCGCTCGCCATCACCATCGAGCTCGGCGACGCCGACCTCGCACATTTCGTCGACGCCATGAAGACCGCGCAGCAGGAGGCGAAGAACCTCTCCGCGGACGAGATCACCCGCGCGGCGAACAAGCTGCTCGAGGACGGCAGCAGCGGCAAGGTGCCGGGCTTCATCGCCGAGCGTCTGTCGAAGATCGGCAGCATGATCTCGATGGTCAACGACGAGGGCTTCGGAATGGAAGCCGACGACCGTCAGCGCGTGCTCGCGTGCCTCACCTACTTCGCGAACCCGAAGGATCTGATCCCGGACAACGTGCCCGTGCTCGGCTTTCTCGACGACGCGATCATGATCGAGCTCGTCGTGCGCGAGCTGCAGCACGAGGTCGAGGCGTACGACGACTTCATCGCGTACCGCAACGAGGAAGCGCGCATGCGCGGCGTCGATCCCTCGACGCTGAAGACCCAGCGCGTCGAATGGGCCGAGGCACGCCGCATCGAGCTCCTGAACCGCATGAAGAGCCGCCGCATGTCGAGCTACGGCGGTGGCGGCGGGCGCTGGGCGCCGTCGCTGTTCAAGTTCGGCGGCTGATCGCGCCGAACCTCGCGAACCGTTTCGAAATGCCCGCGCGAGCGGGCATTTCGCTTTCTGCGAACGGCTATTCGCGGCAGCTCGGCGGCAACAGCCGGTCCGAAACCGTGCTCGTGCAGCTCCACGTAAGCCCGCCCGCGCCGTCCGGCGTGCCGGTCATCTCGATCTGTTGACCGCGAAGCGCGGAATTGACCGCGCCCGTGCCGGCGAACGTCACGACGATCGTGCATTCGGGCTTGATCGAGACGTCGCTCACGTAGCCGCCGGTGCCGGTCTGCGCCGGGAGGCCGGCTTCGTCGGCCGATTCGGGGCATCGGTTCTGCGCGAGGTAGAACGTCGTGACCGCGAGCTTGGCCGCCTCGGCCGCGATCGTCCCGGTGCTCGACTGCGCGCGCGAGACGTATTCCTGATACGCGGGCAATGCGATCGCCGCGATGATGCCGAGCGGCACGAGCGACAACAGCAGGATGTTGAGCACCCAGCCGTACCACGGCATCGGCGGACGCACGCTCGGCAGCGGCTGGCCGGGCTCGACATCGCGGAACACGACGAACGTGGACGCCATCATGTCGTGCAGCGCCTGCTTGCGCTCGGTCCAGCCCGCGAGCATGAAGCCGATGTTCGCGATGAGCGCCGAGATAATCTTGCCGAAGAAGCGGCCAGTCGCGCGCCCGAAGCCAATGCGGTTCGCGTGCTCGTCGGTGACCTTGATCCCGAACGCACGCTTGCCGAGCGTCGCCTGCGCGGCCGAGCTCTCCTGCAGCGCAAAATAGAGCCAGTAGATCGCGATCACCACGAAGTAGTTGAGGACGACGCCCGTGACCATCGCGGTCATGCTGCCCGACGCAACGAGCCCGAGCAGCAACACCATCCCGACGAGCCAGCCGATGACGCCGACGATGATCGCGTCGATCAGGTAGGCCGCCGAACGGCGCCAGAAACCCGCGTGAACCGAGCCGCCCGGCGGCAGCGTCGCCGCAGGCGATACCTCGGCGACCGAACCCACCGCCGCGAGATTGTGGCCGTAGTCGACTGGGCTTGTCGGCGCGTAACCCGCGGGACGGCTCGCCGCCGCCGCGATGTCGGGCTCCCGCGCGACGTCGAGGTCGGGCATCGCGGGCACGACCGGCGCGATGTCGCGGAACGCGACCCAGTTGTTCGAGCCGACCTCGGCGATCATCACGCGATCGGGCCAGAGCCCGTGCTCGACGCGCTCCTCGACGAACACGCGCGGCACCGGACCCCGCGCGGTGCCGTCGAGCAGCACGAACAGCGCGGGCCGGCCATCGGGCGCGCAGATCTCGGCTTCGGCGCCGACCGCGGCCGCGCCGGCCTGCAGCGTCTGCAGCTTGCCGAGCTCGTCGCTCTCCTTGATCGTGAGCGGCGCGCGCGCGAGCACCTGATCGGTGAGCTTCGCGGGCTCCATGCGGAAATACGCCGCCAGCTGTGGCCACACCGTTTCGGGCGCGAAGCCGGGAAGCGTCGAGCCCGTGAGCACGAGCGCGTATCGGGTTTCCATCGATCCTTCCCCTGATTGGGACCGTACGCGCCAAAGGTACTAGCGCGCGCCGCGAATTGCAGCACGCGCTGCCGCGCAAACCCGTGAAATCCGCCGCTCGGCGAGCGTTACGGCCGTTCGAGGATCGCGACGACGCCCATGCCGCCCGCGGTGCAGATCGAGATCAGCCCGCGGCCGCGGCCCTTCTCGACGAGGAGCTTGGCGAGCGTCGCGACGAGTCGCGCGCCCGTTGCCGCGAACGGATGACCCGCGGCAAGGCTCGAACCGTTGACGTTGATCTTCGCCGGATCGATCGAACCGAGCGGCTTGTCGCGGCCGAGCCGGCGCTTGCAATACTCGGCCGATTCGAACGCGCGCAGCGTGCAGATCACCTGCGCCGCGAACGCTTCGTGGATCTCGTAGAAATCGAAATCCTGCAGCGTGAGCCCGGCTTCGTCGAGCATGCGCGGAATCGCGATCGTCGGCGCCATCAGCAGGCCTTCGCCGTGCGTGAAGTCGACCGCCGCGACGCGCGAATGCGTGATGTACGCCTGGACAGGAAGGCCGCGTTCCGTCGCCCACTCGTCGCTCGCAAGCAGCACGCCGGCCGCGCCGTCGGAAAGCGCGCTCGAATTGCCGGCCGTCAGCGTGCCGTGGCCCGAGAGCTTGTCGAATGCGGGTTTCAGCGTCGCGAGCTTTTCGAGGCTCGTGTCGTGACGCAGCACGTTGTCGCGCGCGACGCCGCGGAACGGCACGACGAGATCGTCGAAGAATCCGCGCTCATAAGCAGCAGCGAGCTTGCGATGGCTTTCGAGCGCGAGCCGATCCTGATCCTCGCGCGAAACATGCCATTCGCGCGCCATGAGCTCGCAGTGATCGCCCATCGACTTGCCCGTGCGCGGCTCGGCCACGCCGGGGAACGACGGCTTCAGCTCGCCGATCGAGAAGCCTTTCGTCGCGGCTTCGAATTTGTGTTTGAAGTCCTTCGCCCGATTCATCGCGAGCACGCGATGGTTCAGCGCGCGCGAGTAGACGATCGGCACGTCGCTCGTCGTGTCCGAGCCGCCCGCGATGCCCGCCTCGATCTGGCCGCAGGCGATCTTGTTGCCGATGATGACCGAGTTGTCGAGCGAGCTGCCGCACGCGCGCGCGGTCGTGATGCCGGGCGTCAGCGGCGAAAGGCCGGACGAGAGCGTCGCCTCGCGCGCGAGATTCCAGTCGAACGCATGCTTGATGACCGCGCCCCAGGCGACGTCGCCGAGCTCAAGCCCGTGCAGGCCAAAGCGCTCGACGAGCGAGCCCATCACTTTGACCGACATCCCGAAATTGCCGATGTCGGCATACGCGGTGTTGTTGCGGCAGAACGGAATTCGGACGCCGCCGATGATGCCGACTCGCCTCTGCTGTGGGGTCACGATGAGCCTTTTGCCGAGCTTCCCTGGCGCGCCGCGCGGCGCACCTTCCGTGACCCGCATTGTAGGCCGAGGCGACGCGCGCGCGCATGCACACGTCGCGCTTTCGCGCGCGAGCCGCTCAGCCGGCCGGCGGCGGGCCCCAGTGCGCCTGGTTGTGACGCCAGAGATCAAGGAACCACTGGCGGAACATCGGAATCTCCTCGCCGCGCGCATCGTCGCCGAGGCCATCGAGCATCGATTGCGGCGGATCTCCCGCGTGCGCGACCGCGAGCATGCGATCGAAGAGCTCGGTCCAGAGCGGCGTGTACGCGATGCTCGCGACACGGCTTTCGAGCGACGCGCGCAGCTTCGCCGCATCGACACCGGCACCGGGTTTTTGCGCGACCGCCTGCACCCACGGCGAATCGCTCATCACGAGCAGCGTCTCGAATCCCGCGGCCTTGAGATACGCGCGCACTTCCTCGGGTGTCGAGAACTGATTGCGCGCGACGTCCTTGCGCTGCGAATGATCGGCGTTGCGATGCTGCTCGACTTCGAGCATGAAGCGCCGCCAGCCGACCGTGCTCGCGAGATTCCACGTGTCGAAGAACAGCACGCCGCCTGGCTTCAGCACGCGCGCGAGCTCTTCGAGGTAGAGGAAGAAATCTTCCTTGTCCATGTGGATGAAGACCGCGACGCAATACGCCTTGTCGAAGCTCGCGTCGGCGAGACCGTCGAGACGGCTCTGCCTGAGCTCGGTGAAGCCGACGTTGTTCTGGCCCGAAAGACGCTGCCGCGCGACATCGAGCATGTTCTTCGAGATGTCCGCGCCTTCCCAGTGCAGGACCTTCGGCGCGATCTCGAGCCCAATGCGGCCGACGCCGCAGCCGAGCTCGAGCACGCGATCGGTCGGCTTCAAATCGAGCGCGCTCGTGACCTGCTTCGCGGTGTACGCGCCGGTCAGGCGCGCGGTTTCCTCGCTCGCGCTGCCGTCGACCGCGATCAGCGCGCCCGTGGTCGTCGACGCCTTGTCGTCCCAGAAAGCTTTGTAGTTCGTGACCTGCATGTGCGGATTTCGGCCCGATTCGCTGAAATTGAGGGGTGCGGATGTTACCGCGCTTTACCCCCCTCTCCCGCTTGCGGGAGAGGGCTGGGGTGAGGGCCGGCGTGGTTCGCCGTCGCAAAGCGCCCTCATCCGCCTTCGGTACCTTCTCCCGCTCGCGGGAGAAGGGACAGCGCGCGCTACTTTTGCTTGTCGAGCTCCACGAAACTCGACTGATAAAGACTGTAAGGCGCCGGCTCCATCCCCAGCGCCGCATAGGTCGCTTGCGCGCGCGTATTTTCCTTCTCCACATAAAGCCGCAGCCCAATCACACCCGCCATGTGCCGAGCGCGCGAATCGATCTCGCGATACATCGCGCGAAACACGCCGCTGCGCCGTGCGTTCGGCATTACGTAAACGCTCTGAATCCACCACCAGCCGCCGTTGCGCCAGTCGCTCCACTCGTGCGTGATGAGGAGACTCCCGACGCGTTCGCCGGTGCGCTCCGCGATCATGTAGAACCCGCGCTCCGGATGATCGAACACCGCGACGATTCCGCGCGTGAGCACTTCGGGCGCGAGCTGCTTCTGCTCGCTCTCGTAGGCCATCGCGATGTTGCAGTCGCGCAGGAACGTCACGTCGTCGCGCGTTGCGTTGCGGATCTTGATCGAATCACTCATGCATCACCGTTTCCTGCGCGAGCTGCCGAGCTTGCGCGTGATCGTATTGCGCCCGAGCCCGAGCACCTTCGCCGCATTCTGCCTGTGACCTCGCTGCGCCGCGATCGCGGTTTCAAGCAGCACGCGCTCGAACGCCGCGTGCGCGGTCGCGTGGATGCCGGTTTCGCCGCGCGCGAGCGCGTGCTCCGCCCACGCGCGAAGGCCGATCGTCCAGTCCGCGACCGGCATCTCCGCGCCGCCTTCGACGATCGCGGGAGGCAGATCGCCGACCTGAATCTCGCGACCCGGCGCGAGCACCGCGAGCCGCAGCGAAAGATTTTCGAGCTGTCGCACGTTGCCCGGCCACGCGTAATCGCGCAACGCACCGAGCGCCGCGGGCGAGAATCGCTTCGCGGCCGTGCCGGACGCCGCGGCCGCGCGTGCGAGAAACTGCTCGGCCATGAGCGGAATGTCTTCGCGCCGCTCGCGCAGCGGCGGCAGATGCAAACGCACGACATCGAGCCGATGCAAGAGGTCCGCGCGGAAGTCGCCGCGCGACACCTTCGCTTCCAGATCCTGATGCGTCGCCGCGATCACGCGTGTATCGGCGCGAATGAGCTCGCGTCCGCCGACGCGATAGAACTCGCCCGCCGCGAGCACACGCAGCAAGCGCGTCTGCAGCGGCAGCGGCATGTCGCCGATCTCGTCGAGGAACAGCGTGCCGCCCGCGGCCTGCTCGAAGCGGCCCGCGTGACGCCGCGCCGCGCCCGTGAACGCGCCGATCTCGTGACCGAACAATTCGGATTCGAGCAATTCCGCGGGGATTGCCGCCGTGTTGAGCGCGACGAACGGACGCGACGAACGCGGAGATTCGCGATGCAGCGCACGCGCGACGAGCTCCTTGCCCGTGCCGGTTTCGCCCGTGATGAGCACGCTGAGCCCGCTTGCGGCGACGCGCCCGATCGCGCGGAACAGCTCGCGCATCGCAGGACTTTGCCCGACGAGCTCCTGATCCTCGATCGTCTGTTCGGCCACAGGCGCCGCGCTCGGACGCGCATGCATGAGCGCACGCGTCGCCGCCGCGACCGCCTGATCGAGATCGAATGGCTTCGGCAAATAATCGAACGCACCGTGCCGGTACGCGGCTGCGGTCGACGCGATGTCGGTGAACGCGCTCATGACGATGACCGGAAAGCGCGGCTCGTGCACCGCGACGCGTTCGAGCAATTTCAGTCCGCTGATGCCCGGCATGCGCACGTCGGTGTAGAGCAGTGCGGGTGTCTCGTCGACGAGCGCTGCGAGCGCGTCTTCGGCCGTACCGAACTCGCGCGGCGCGAAACCCGCTTCGCGCAACGCAGCGCCGAGCACGAGCCGCACGCTGCGGTCGTCGTCGACGATCCAGACCGACGGCTTCGCATCGGCGAGCGCATTCATGCGCGCGCTCCGTCGTCGCAGACCGGCAGCAGCAGCGTGAACACGGTCGCGCCTGGACGGCTCGCGTAGATCAAATCACCGCCGTGCTCGCGCGCGATCTCGCGTGCGATCGCAAGGCCGAGGCCCGTGCCGTCCGCGCGCCCCGAGACGAGCGGTTCGAACAACGTCTCGGCGAGCTCGGCCGGCACGCCACGTCCGTCGTCCGCGATGTCGATGCGGAGCGCAAGCTTTTGTGTGCGCTCGCCGATGCGCGCGCCATGCTCCGCGCGCGTGCGCAGCGTCAGCGATTCGGCACCGGCTTCGACTGCGTTCCGCGCGAGATTGAGCAGCGCCTGCTGCAGACGGTCGGCATCCGCGTTGATCGCGGGCAGGCTCGGATCGTAATCGCGGCGCACGCGCGCCGACGCTTCGGCCGCGATCAACGCCGCGACACGCTCGACCGCTTCGTGGATATTCGTGCGCGCGAGCCGCGGCTTCGCGCCCGCACGCAGCAAGCGATCCGACAGCGCGGCGACGCGATCGACCTCGCCCATGATGAGCTCGGCGAGCTCGATGTGCTCGGCCGTATTGAGATGACGCCGCAACAACTGCGCCGCGCCGCGCACGCCCGCAAGCGGACCTTTCACTTCATGCGCGAAGCCGCGCAGCGATTCGGAGAGCCGAAGATTCGTCGACTCCGCCGACGGCGCCCGCAACTCGAGGAGCAGCGCGTCGTCGATTGGCGTGAACGCGAGATCGGCCGCGCGATCGCCGATCGCCGTGCGCAGGCGTGCATCGCGAAGCCGCACGCGACGTTGATCGGCGCTTGCACGCGCCGCGGCGTCGACGAGTTGCGGCGGCTTCGCATCGAGCATCGCAAGCGGCTCGCCGCGCCAGCTTCGCGTGCCCGAACCGAGCCAGTCGCGAAACGCTTCGTTCGTCGCGAGCACGACGCCTTCGCGATCGGTGAGCGCCATCGCAGTCGCGCAGTGATCGAGAAATGGCCACGACGCGTCGTCGCGGCGCACGGGCGGCCGAATCGGCGTCTCGGGTGAAAGGCTCATTGCACCATTCTAGTGCGAAAAGCGATCGGGTTCGAGCCGGTCCGCGCAGGCCGCTACACGATGGCGCTTTTTGTCCGATAGCGGTCCGGCGCTGGCGTCTCGCGGCACGTCGGGGGCGTCGAGAATGCCGTACCCTGATCACCCGGAGGCCGCCATGTCCAATGCATCAACCGCGCTCATCGTCGTCGACGTCCAGGAATCGTTCCGTCACCGCGACTACTGGACGCCCGCCGACTTCACGGCATTTTCCGACCGCCTGCAGGCGCTCATCGACGGCGCGCGCCGCCGACGCATCCCGATCGTGCAGATCTTCCATGTCGAGGAAGCTGGCGCGTTCTCGCTCGCGAGCGGCTTCGTGAAGACGCTGGCGCCGATCGCGATCGAGCCCGACATCGTCTACTACAAGCATCGCCACAGCGCGCTCGTCGGCACGGACCTGCCGATCTGGCTGACCGAGCGCGGCATCCGCCGGCTCATCGTCTCGGGCATCCGCACCGAGCAATGCTGCGAGACGACGACGCGCCACGCGTCCGACCTCGGCTTCGACGTCGACTTCGTGAGCGAGGCGACTCTGACGTTCCCGATGACCGCGCGCGACGGGCGCACGTACACGCCGGCCGAGATCCGCGCGCGCACCGAGCTTGTGCTCGCGGACCGCTTCGCGCGCATCGCGACCGTCGACGAAGCGCTCGCGGGCGCCGAAGCGCTGCGCGCCGCGTGACGATGAGCGCGCACCGCATCCCGGTCGTTGTCGTCGTGCCGCCGCGTGCGTTGCTGCTCGACGTCGCGGGTCCGCTCGAAGTACTGCGTCGCGCGGGCCTCGAGCAGGACGCGGTGCAATTCGACGTGGGCTACGTCGGCGTGACGCCGACGCTGCCGACCTCGATCGGTCTTGCGGTCAGCGGTCTCGCGCCGTTGCCCGACGCGATCGAAGACGGCGCGATGATCGTCGTGCCCGGCAGCGCCGACGCGGTCGCGTTCGGCGATGACGTGAGCGACGCGACGGTCGCGCGCGACGAAGCCGCGATCGTCGACTGGCTCGCGCAGCATATCGGCGAGACGCACACGCTCGTTTCGATCTGTTCGGGCGCGCTGCTCGCGGCACGCGCGGGTCTGCTCGACGGACGCGAATGCACGACGCACTTCAGCGTCTGCACCGATCTCGCCAAACTTGCACCGAGCGCGCGCGTGCACGAGAACCGGCTCTACGTCGCCGACGGCAATCGCTGCAGCAGCGCGGGCGTCACGGCGGGCACCGATCTCATGCTGCATCTCGTCGCCGAAATCTGCAGCCCCGCGGTCGCGCTGGCGGTCGCGCGACATCTCGTCGTTTATCTGCGTCGCAGCGGCGCCGATCCGCAGCTTTCGCCGTGGCTCGAAGGACGCAATCACATCCATCCGGCCGTGCATCGCGCGCAGGATGCGATCGCCGCGGATCCGTCGCGCGCGTGGACGCTCGCGGCGCTCGCGCGCGTCGCGAACACGAGTGCGCGGCATTTGTCGCGGCTGTTCAACGAGCACGCGGGCATGGGACTTCCCGATTACGTCAACCGGCTGCGCGTGGCGCTCGCGCGCGAGCTCCTCGCTCAGACGCGCCTGGATATGGAGCGCGTCGCCGAGCGCAGCGGGTTCGCATCGGCGCGCCAGCTCCGTCGCGCATGGAGCCGCTCATACACGACGCCGCCGCACGCGGCGCGCGCCGCCGCTCGCTGAGGAGCCACGAATGACCGAGCATCGCGTCCAGTTCGACTTCGAAATCGAGTTCTCGAACGGCGGGGGCCTCCGCGGCGAAGCGTTCCGGCTCGACATCGACGGCGAGGACATCGCGGACGCCGCGCTCGCCGACGCGATCGTGCGCGACATGCGCCTGCTCATGGTGGGCGCGGTGCGCATTCACAACAAGACGATTCTCGACGAACCGCACAAGCGTGCGGCGATCGTGAAACCGCCGGGCGGTGAGTCGCGTTTCATCGATCTCAGCCACACGATCGAAGACGGCATGATCACGTACAAGGGCCTGCCCGCGCCACTGATCTGCGATCATCTGAGCCGCATCGATTCGCGCGCGCTCTACGCGCCGGGCACCGAGTTTCAGATCGGCCGCATCACGATGGTCGCGAACACGGGCACGTACATCGACGCGCCGTTCCATCGGTATGCAGACGGCGATGACGTCGCCGGTTTCGAGATGAGCTCGATCGCGGATATCGACGCCGTCGTCGTGCACCTCGACGGGATGCGCGGGCGTTCGATCGCGCGCAGCGAGCTCGCGGCACTCGATGTCGAAGGCAAAGCCGTGCTCGTGCACACGGGCTGGTCGAAGTACTGGCGCACCGACGCGTATTTCGAGAACCACCCGTGCCTGACCGCCGACGCCGCGGCGTATTTGCGCGACGCGCGCGCGCGACTCGTCGGCATCGATTCGTTCAACATCGACGACACGGCCGATCGCACGCGGCCCGTACACACGACACTGCTCGGCGCGGGCATCCCGATCGTCGAGCATCTGACCGCGCTCGATGCGCTGCCTTCGTCCGGGTTTCGTTTTTCCGCCGTGCCGCCGAAGGTGCGCGGCATCGGCACGTTCCCGGTGCGAGCGTTCGCGACGCTCGCACCGGACGCGCGGTGACCTGCCGCCCGCTTATTTCATCGCCGAGAAGCAGAACCCGTTCGGATACGTGTGATCCTGCAGCGCGCTGCTCGGGTAGCCGAACTGCGCGTTGAAGCCGCTCGAGCTGCGGGCGGTCACGGCCGGCGTGGTCATGTAGCGGTTGCCGTCGTCGGCGAACACTTCCGGCGTCAGCGGCGTCACCATCACGGTCGGCGCCGTCGCGAATGCGCTCGTGAAGGTCACGGTATAGGTCACGTTCGTCGTGCCCGCGATCACCGCGCTGCAGTTGCCGGTGCAGAGGGAAGTCCAGTCGCCCGAGCCGGCCGACTGAGTCGATCCGTCGGCGCCGACGCAACCGTGCGAGATGCGCGTGACGCCTGCGGTCGTTCCGGTGGCGCCGGTGGGACCCGTCGGACCCGTCGGACCGACGGGTCCACTCGGACCCTGCGGACCGGTCGAGCCCGTGAGGCCGGTCGGACCGGTGGGACCCAAGGGACCCGCATCGCCCTGAAGACCTTGCGGACCCGTAGGACCGATGGCACCCGTCGCGCCCACGGAACCCGTCGGACCGATCGCGCCGGTCGGCCCCGCAATTCCGTTCGCGCCGGTTGGACCCACGGCGCCGGTCGCACCCGTCGGGCCTTCAACGCCCGTCGGACCCGTGGGTCCTATGGGTCCCGTCGCGCCCGTGGCCCCGGTCGGACCCACCGGTCCACTCGCACCGGTCGGACCTGCAGGACCACTCGGCCCCGTCGGTCCCGTGGGACCCGTCGGTCCGGTCGCACCCGCGGGCGAGTTCAGCGCGTACTGCGCAACCGGCACCGCATTGATCGGCTGACGCGCGGCCAGCGTCTCCTCATTCCCGATCGTCGTGCCGACCTTGATCTCGAGCCAGACCTGCGTGCCGTCGAACACCTGGCCGAAATCGAGATCGGTCGTGAAGAGTCCATCGACGACGAGGATCGGCTGCTGCAGCGGCACCGTGCCCGGCACGATCGAACCGCCGGTTGCCGCGTCATAGAGCGTGAAGGTGAACTGGTACTCGCCATTCGGCAGCGTGCCGCCCGCGTTGAGTTGACCCTGGTACGTGAACGCGGTCGACTGCGGCGCGCGCGGCGCAGCCGAGGCATCGATCGCGACCGACAGCAGCGTAGCGGCGATCACCGCATGGAGCATCCTGCGTTTCATGTTCAGCACTCCTCAATGCCGTTGTAGAAGATCTCGTCCGATGCGCTGACTTCACTGGTCCAGAAGCCGCCGACGATCGAATACGTGCTCGCGCTCGAATAGCCGGGCGCGATCTGGCCGACGGATCCGGAGAGCCCGTAGCAGCGCGGCGAGCGCATCGCGCTGCCGCCGGCGGTGATGACGTGGAAGCCGATCGAATACGTCGGCGTGCCCGCGCGGGTCGGCACGCCCGCGACGAGCGTAGCGAGCGCGAGCGCGGCCACGACGCTGCGCGGGCGCAGTCGATGCAAATGCATGTGTTCACCCCTGTCGTGTCGGCGTGCCGTGTCGGCGTCGCCGGAGGACGAAACGCAGAGCGCGTTTCGCGAGCGAGTATCCGTGGAATATGTGAACTTTGAAAAGATGCGGCACACGTCTTTACACGATCGCGTGCGCGTCATCCGCGATGAAATTGACGCGCCATCGACATGCGATTTGATCCGGACGCCGACGACGCCGGCTCAGCGCGTCTGCGCGAGCACGGCGGCGCGACCGCTCGCGAGCAGCGTGCCCGCGTGCTCGATGCGAAACGCGTACTGCCATCCGTTGTCGTCGCCGAGCAGTTTTTCGGCGCGCACGTCGAGCGGTTCGGGCAGGTCGTCGATGCGCTCGACGAAGAGCTCGACCGCGCGCAACGCGACGAGAAACCCCGGCGCCGCGACGCCGCCCGACTCGCGCGCGACGAGCCCGCCGTGCACGGCCATCGCCTGCGCGCCGTATTCGCACAGATGCACCGCACGCAACCGTCCGTCGCTGCGCAACGGATTGTCCAGGCTTCGATGCGAACGGCTGCGCGCATGGATCGAGTCCGCAGTCCACGCGACCACTTCGTCGAGCACGCACATCGCACCGCGATGCGGGATCAGCGAACGCCAGTCGTCGTCGGCAGCGGTCATGCGGCGGCCCTTCGAGGGGGCCGCGATTATGCGTCAGGACCTCGCGCCCCGCCGGCCCGCGCCCGGTTCCGGGTACCCTTCGGCCATGGGCACACGGCAATACCGGTTCGGTCGCTTCCGGCTGAATCCGCAGTCGCGCGAGCTGTTCGACGGCGACGATCGCGTCAGCCTTCCGGTGTCGACGATCGACAGCCTCATCTACCTGATCGAGCACCGCGATCGGCCGATCAGCCGCGATGAGCTCGCGGCGGCGGTCTGGGGCCGCGCGGACATCAGCGAGGTGTCGCTGAGCCACGCGGTCATGCGCCTGCGCAAGCGGCTCGGCGATACCGGCAACGAACAGCGCGCGATCCGCACGGTGCCGCGGCTCGGCTATCGCTGGGTCATGGAAGGCACGATCGAGGAAAACGCCGATTCGACGCCCGCGCCGCCGCGAACAGCGATCGATGCGCCGGTCGCGAGCACCGATGACGTCGTACCGATCGAACCGCCGCGCGCCGTTTCGAGAACGCGATTCGCGGTATTCGCCATCGTCGCGATGGCCGCCGTGCTCGCGTTCGCGGTGTTCCTGCGCAAACCCTCGAACGAGCGCATCGCACCACCCGCGCACGGCGCGCTCGTGGTGCCCGCGACGATCGACGCATCGTCCGACGCGGTCTGGGTGCGGCTCGGCCTCATGGATCTCGTCGCGTCGCGTCTTCGCCGCGGCGGCCTCGCGACGATGCCGAGCGAAACGGTCGTCGCGCTCGCGAAACGCAACGACGGCGCCGACGCGTTCGATCGCCGCGCGTTTCCCGACACGCTCATCGTTCGCCCGAACGCAGCGGCCGCGCGCGGCCAATGGACCGTGCGGCTCGACGCGAGCGACGCCGCGCGCGACGTGCGCGTCGAGATCACGGCCGCGGATCCGATCGATGCGGGCAGAAAAGCCGCTGACGAATTGCTGATCAAGCTCGGCCACTCGCCACCCGCGTTCGATGAAAGCGATGCATCGACCGCAGAGGCGACGCTGCGCCAGCGCGTGACCGCGGCCGTGCTGTCGGGCCAGCTCGACGTTGCGCGCGAGCTCATCCGCACTGCACCGAGCGCGCTCACGGCATCGCCCGAGATCGCGCTCAGCGAAGCGAAGATCGAGTTCTTCGGCGGCAACACCGCGCAGGCGCGCGAGAAAATCGAAGCGCTGCTCGCGTCGCTGCCGGCCGACGCATCGCCCGCGCTGCGTGGCCGCGCGCTCAACACACTCGGTGCGTCGTATTTTCGCGAAGGCCGGCTCGACGACGCAGGCCGCTCATACGCCGAATCGATTCGGCTCGTCGAGCACGCCGATCGCCCCGACGTGCTCGCGAACGCGTACATCGGCAGCGGCGGGATCGCGAGTCAGCGCCTGCGTCTCGACGACGCGGCCGCCGACTATGGCCGCGCACGCACGCTGCTCGATCTCGGCAACGACGCGTTCGGTGTCGCGGCGGTCGATCTCAATCTCGGCATCATCGCGCTTCAGCGCAGCCAGCCGGCTGCTGCGCTGCCGACCTTGCGCGGCGCGGCGATGCGTTTCGAGAAGCTCGCGAGCGAAGATGCGCTTGCGGCATCGCTCACCGCGATCATCGATGCCGATCTTGCACTCCTCGATACGGCCGACGCGCTCGCGACCGCGGACCGCGTCGCTGCGCTGCAGACACGCAGCGGCAACGGGCGCGAGCGCTGGGACCTCGCGCTCGCTCGCGCACGCGCGCTCGCGGGCGCAGGACGTCTCGGCGAAGCCGACGCGCTGCTCGCGCGGCTCGCCGACGCAAGCGATCCTGCGCAGGATGCAGTAGCGCGTTCGCGCGGCAATCTGCTCGGCGCCGAGATCGCGCTCGCGCGCGGCGATTGCGTGCATGCGACCGAGCTCGCCGCGGCCGCAATGACGCCGACGCTCGACAAGGCGGTGCCGATCGACTACGCGCGCGCCGCCCGACTGCGTGTCGAATCGCTCGCGTGCGCGGGAGAAACGCGCGCCGCGAGCGAAGCGCTCGCCGCGCTCGAAACGTGGGCGACGACCGCGCCCGCGTCCGCGCTCGGTATCGAGCTGTTGCATGCGCGCGCCGTCGCCGCTCGTTCGAGCGAGGACGCGCTGGCCGCATGGTCCGCCGCGATGACCGCCGCGTCCGCGCGCGCGATTCCGGACGAGATCGTCGACGTCGGCCTTGAATCGGTGCGCGCGCTGCTCGGCGCCGGCCGCGTCGACGACGCGGTGTCGGTCAACGGCCGCACCGCCGCATGGGCCGACCGCGATGCGCGCGCGGCGCTGATCCAGGCGCTCGTCTATGCCGCGCTCGGTCAGTCGGCGGCGGCCGACGATGCGTTCGAGCGAGCGCGCCAACTCGCCGGCGAGCGTGTGTTCGTCGACCTGCCGCCGCGCGGAAATCGCACGGCCGGGCCCTGAATCCGCACCGCGCACGACCGCTACATCCTTTCTACATGCATCGCGCGGCCGCGTCGGCGACATTGCGCGTCCCGCCTGCGCGCGCAGGCGATCCTCCACCGCCCGGACTTCCGAATGCTCATCACGAACACCCGCTCGACCCTCACCGCCGCGCTCGCGATCGCGCTCGCGGGCGCGCTGCCTGCCCACGCGGGCTCCGCGCTCTACCACCTGACGCCGCTGACCGTGCCCGACGCGACCTCGGTGACCGTCCTCGACATCAACGACGCGGGCCAGGCCGTCGGCCTCTTCACCGACGCCGACTTCGTGCGCCACGCGGTGCTCTGGGACGCGGACGGCTGGCACGAGCTCGCGGTGCCCGCGGGCGATGCCGTCGACGGGATCGCGCGATCGATCAACAACGCGGGCCAGATCGTCGGCACGGCCGACGACTTCGTGGTCCCGACCCAGGGCCTGCTCTGGGACGCGAGCGCGCCTGACACATACACGGTGCTCAACAACGACTCGGGCGCGGGCGTGAACCCGAACGACATCAACAACGATGGCGTCGTCGTCGGCGGCTTCGGCTCCCCGAGCCGCGCGTTCGTCTGGACCGAAGCGACCGGCCTCGTCGACTACGGGATCCAGGATCCGAACGTGCCCGACCAGCAGGCACGATGGACCGCGGTGACCGACAGCGGAAAGATCATCGGCTTCTGGAACGAGCACGTCTCGAACATCCACGCGACGATCGGCACGGTCGGCACGCCGGCCGTGCTCGGCCTCGGCGGCCAGAGCGACGAGCAGCGCACGAACGCGGTCGGCATGAGCCCTTCGGGCGTCGCGGTCGGCCTCGGCAGCTTCGACATGTCGATCCTCGTGCCGGTCGTATTCCAGGACGACGGCTCGTTCACCGCGATCGAAGGCGCGACGCTCGACCAGGACAACGGCAGCGCGATCGCGATCAACGACGCGGGCGTCATCGTCGGCACCGCCGGCATCGGCACCGCGAACGGTCCCGTGCCGGGCTTCAAAGCGTGGGTTCATCGCGACGGCACGACGTACGATCTCTTCGAAGTCGTCGACGACACGACGGGCTTCACGCGCTTTTCGAACGCCGTCGCGATCAACGCGTCGGGCGTCATCGTCGGCACCGGGCGCGACGCGGGCGACAACGTCGCGAGCTTCGTGCTGACGCCGATCGCGGGCGACGCGGTGTTCGCGGACGGCTTCGATCCGTAAAGCCGCTCGCGCGCTTTCGCGCGATGTGTAAACTTGGATAACGCGCCGGCGCGGCACCCGTTTCGCGCCGGCGCGCAAACCAGGGGAGTCATCGCATGAAAGCACGTACCGCTGTCGCGGCCGCGACGGCATTGTTTTGCGCGGGCATCGGCATCGGCTGGGCCGCGACGAAGAACGCGCCTTCGCTCTATCGCGGCAAGTCGAAGGATGAAGCCGGCCTCGCGCTCGTCGAGGCCGCGAAGGTGCAGGCCGGGAAAGGCAGCTGGGAGCGCATCGCGGTCGGGCGCCTGCTCTATCTCGGCGGGCACAAAGCCGAAGGGCAGGCGATCTTCGACGCGCTGCTCGCGGGCGACCACGAGGACAGCGACGAATTTCGCATCGCGCGCGTTTACGAGGAAGCGCACGAATGGCCGAAGGCGAAGCCGCTGTTCGACCGCTTCGTCGCCAACAACCCGAAGGACGAGAAAGGTCTCGCCGACATCGGCACCTATTACCTTTTGAATGGTGATCGCACGACGGCGGAGAGTCTCTTCGATCGTTCGTTCGAGACGCTCGAGTTCTGGGCGACGATCAGCGCGGCCGGTGCGTATCTCGGCGTGCCGCCGCAGGAATAGTGCTCGTCAACCTGAAACGCTGTCATAGGGTGGGCTCAAGCCCACCCTATTTCGTTCGTGCGTCAGAATGCCGGGCCATGAGGATCGAAAGGCAAAAGTGAAACCCAACGCCCAGCGCGACGGTCAGCCCGATCGCGCGCAGCACCGGCAGCGACGACACGGCCTGCATGCCGAACACGAGCAGCGCGGCGGCGACGCAAACGAGCGTCGCGTGCAGCGTGCGCCGCGCTTCGGCCCGATCTGCGACGGGCCGCTCGAAGAACAGCGCGTAGTGGAGCCCGAGCCCCGCCGCGAGCGTGACCGCGACGAGATGGAACAGCGATAGCGACAATCCGGACGCGCGCTCGACGACGATCACGAACAGCGTCGCGAGCGTCATCGGCGCGAGCACGTGCCACGCGCGGCGCGGGCTGCGGAGCGCGACGACCACCGTGATCGCAAGCAGCACGAACGCGATGCCGAGCGCCTGCAGGATGCGCTCGCGATACGCGACCACGAGCGATTCCGACGCGCCCTTGAGATCGAGCAGGCGCACCGCGCCGCGTTTCGTTTGCGCGAACGCGTCGAGCGCCGCCGCATCGTGCACGCCCGAGAGCGTTGCGAGCGCGAGCGTGCTGTCGTCGCGTGTGACGAGCATCGACGCGAGCCGTGCACCGAACGGCGCGCGTGCGAACTCGGCGGGCGTCACCGGTGGAAGTGCGCGTGCGACGTCGACGTCGTCGAGAAACGGCGTGAACAGATCTTCGCGGAACGGAAGATCGGCACTCGCTTCGGTCAGCGCCGCCGACAGTGTCGCGCGATCGGGCAGCTTCGCCTGGCGCGCGCGCTGCGTTTCGACGCTCGGCAAATAGCGGCTCGGCAGCTCGAACGCGTCGAGCGCCTTTTTCGCTGCGAGCGTATCGAGCTCGGGCTCCAGCATTTCGGAGAGCGCAAGCACGGCGTCGGCATCCTTCGCCTCGAGCACGAGCAGGTAGCGCACATCGGGCGCGCCGAGCTCGCCGCGGAGCTTTGCATCGCGAATCAGCAGGTCTTCGGGCACCGGCGTCAGCGCTGCGAGATCGTTTTCCCACATCGGCCCGGGTGCCTTCCAGAGCACGACAATGCCGACGACCGCGAGCAGCCACGGCAGCCACGCGGGACGCGGAATGCGATCGATCACGCGAAGCGCGGCACCGACGCCTTCGATCGCCGCGGCATCTCGAAAACGCGGCGGCAGCACGTACGGCAGCAGGTAGCGCGTCGAGAATCCGGCGACGAGCAAGCCCGCGATCGTGAACGTCGCGAGCTGCTCGAGCCCTGGAACGCCCGACGCGAAAAACGCGAGATACGCGATCGCGGCCGAGACGATCGCGGTCGCAAGCAGCGGCCACAGCGCGCGCACGCTCGCGATGGCGTCTTCTCCCGCGCGGCGATGGCTCAGGAGGCGAATCGGATACTCCTGCGCGACGCCGAGCAGCGTGAAGCCGAACGCGATCGTGATCCCGTGCGCCGAGCCGAAGACCGCCGCGAGCACCGCGACACCCGCGAGCCCACCGCTGACGATCGGCAGCGCGGCGAGCAGAAGAAGCTGCGGGCTGCGATACGCGATGAGCAGAAGAAGAATGAAGCCGACCGTGCTGACCGCGCCGATGAGGTCCGCTTCGCCGCGCGTCTTCGCGCTGATCAGCACGCTGAAGTAGCCGGGTCCGCTGATCGCGAGGTGCGCATTCTTCGCGTCGGGCAGCGCGGCGAACGCGGCGTTCAACGCGTCGATCGCAGCGCCTTGCGCGGCAGGATCGAAACCCGCGCCGCGTGTCTGCGCGAGCAGCAGCGCCTCGCCGTCGGCAGAGAACCAGACACCGTCTCGCGTCGCGGGCGGTTTCGGCGGCGACCAGCGTTCGGCGAGCGCGAGCACTTCGAGCGTCGGATCGCGCGGGAGGATCGGCTTCAGCAACGTCGCCGCGGGCGACGCGAGATCCTCGACACGCTGTTGCAACTGATCGGACAGAAACGCCGCGTCGAGCGCGTGATGATCGAGCGTCGGCGACAACAGATAACGATACGGCAGCCACTTCGGATCGAGCGACGCGGGATCGAACGCGCCGTTGAGCACCTGCTCGAAGTGCGGGTCCTTGCGCAAGGCATCGGCGAGACCCTTGCTCAGCGCCGCGAGCGTTTCGGGCGGCGCACCGTCGATCGCGAGCAGCAGGAGGCGCGTACCCGGCCCTTCGCCGATCTGGTCCATGAGCAGCTTCTGGTCCGCGGTTTTCGCCGGCGGCATGAAGCTGCGCAGATCCGTGCTGATCGTGAGCGAGCGCACCGCGAAGAACGCGAGCGCCGCGAGCGCGAGAATCCACGCGCCGACGATGAGCCAGCGGCGTCTGCTTTCGCTCAAGGCGCCGGGATGCCGCGGCAGAGCGCGTCGATCATCGGCGGCGTCGGGCGCACCGGGATCTTCGCGTCGGCGAGCGATTCGACGAGCAGCACGTTGACGTCGCCGTCGGCTTCGTTCGTGTAGAAACAGCGCGCGTTCGTGCCGGCACCGTCGACTTCGATCGACGTCATGCGCCTCGCGAGACGATCGTCCCGCGGCACGAGTTTGAGCCGCCACGTCTTGTCGCTGCCGCTTGCGGTGATCGTGAAGTCGCGCGCGAGTGCGTCGGCGTCGCCGCCGAGCAGCGCTGCGAAGCCGCGCAGAAAGCCTTCGAGCTCCGGTGCCTGGCTCAGCGAGAATTTTCGCGCGGGTTTGTCGCCGCGCTGCACCGAGGCTTCGCCGCCGGCGATCGTCATCGCTTCCCTGTACGGCGCTTCGACGCGGCGCGCGAGCTTGCTGGGTCCATCGTATTCGAGCTCGCCGCGCAGGATCAGCGGACGATCGAGCATGCCCGAGAAGCGCACCTCGGCGAACTTCGTCGTCGCGGGCGCCGCGCGCTTCAGACCCGCGACGAGCGCGTGCGCATCCGGCGCATTGTCAGACGCCGCGCGAGACGGATTCGGCGAGATCGCCAGCAGGAGCACGAGGCTCGTCGCGATCGAAGCCTTCGAGATTCCAGAAGTCATGCCAGTTGAACCAGTTGTAGGGATCTTCGCGTACGTAGTGTTCGAGCCGCGTCGCGTAGCGCTGCGCGACCGCGCGGAGCTCATTCCTGCGCGCGCGCCGTGGCAGCACGAGCTCGTCGGCGAACGCTTCGAAATGGAGGTCGTACCGTTTGCCGCCGCGATAGAGGCCGATGCAGAGCACGATCGGCACCTTGAGCAGAGCGCCGATCAGAAACGGCGCCGATGGAAACGGCGCGGGCGAGCCCATGAAGTCGACGACGACCGTAGCCTCGCCTTCGCGCGCGCGATCGGCGAGCAGCGTCGCGAGCGCGCCTTCGTGCAGCACTTCGCCGAGCGCGAGCACGATCTCGGTGCCCGGGCGCGACGCGTCGATCACGTTTCTCGCGACGTCGGGATTGAGCGCGTGCAGCAGTTCGGTGAGCGCGGGCGTCTTCTGCGTGTCGAGCAGTGCATAGACGCGAACGTCGGGCCGCTCGGCCGCGAGCACGCGCAACGCTTCGAAGCTGCCGACGTGCGCGCCGAGCAACAGCACGCCGCGGTCGGGCCGCATGCGCGAGACGAGCGCATCGAGCCCGTGCACGCCGACGTCGAAGCGCTTGTAGCGATCCGAGAGCAGGAACATGCGATCGAGGATCGTGCCCGCGAAGCGATGGATGTGGCGCATGACCTGCCACGCGCTCGCCTTCTTTCCGAACGCGCGCTCGAGAAACGCATACGACACGCGCCGCTCGTAGCCGCGCCGGAAAAAGAAATAGAGCGTGATCGGATAGAGGCAGAGCCGCGCGACCGGACGTCCGCAGCGAAGGCCGATCGTGCGGATCAGCCAGATCGCGAAGCGGCCGCCGCCTTCGGGTCGCGCGCTCCAGTGCTCCTCGCTCATGCGAGCTCGCCTTCGCCGCGCAGGATCGGCACGGCATTGCGATCGATCCGGAAGCGCGCGCGCGCACCGTCGGTGCTCACGCGAAGCTCGGCGTCTTCTTCCGGCTTCAGCGGCGCAAGGAATTTGACCGATGCGATCCTGACGATCGAGAGGCCGCGCGCGCGTTCGATCGCCGCGGCGATGCGATCGAGCAGCACGACACCGGGCACGATCGGATTTCCGGGGAAGTGGCCGGGCAGCGCGGGATGCGTCGCCGCGATGCGCACCGCTTCGACGATGTCGTCCGAGGCATTCATGCGTCGTCGTCCATCACGCTGCGCGCAAGCGCGGGCCAGCGCTGCACGAGTCGCGTCGCGAACCGCGCGGCCGGCATGTGCTCGATGTCGCGCAGATGCCAGTGCCGGTACGCGTATTCGATCGCGAAGAACACCAGCACGGCCGCGTAACTCCCGAAATGGAGATATTGACGCCATGCGTCCCCCTGGACCGCAAACGGCGGCGCGATGCCGAAGGCCGCCAGCGCGCCATCGGGTACGGCGCACGCGATCATCGCGGCGAGCACGATCGCCTGCGCGCCGAGCAGCAGCGCCCACGCCTGCGTCAGCCCGCGCGCATACGCGGCGACGCGCGGCAGCGCGGCGCGCTCGGGGTTTTCGATGACGGCGATCAGGCGCGCGATCAGCGGCGTGCGTCCATTCGCGAGCGTATGCGCGAAGAGATACGAAAGCGCCGCGTTGACGACGACCGGCAGAAAATCGATCGTGATCTCGCCGTGTCCCGCGATCGCGAGCGCAACCGCGACGAGCACGACCGCGGTCCAGATCGCGATCGGCACGACGTAGCCGCGACGAAGTCCCGGCCAGAAAAGCAGCGTTGCGACGAGCACCGTCGCGAGCTCGTCGAGCCACGCGATGCCGCTCGCGAACGCGGCCGCGACGATGCCGAGATAAAGCACGACGAGGATCCCGCCGAAACGCGGCCGGCGCGCGGATGTCGTCGTCTCGGGTGGAATGGGCAAGGTCGCGGACACGGGAAATAGCGTGGATTTCGCTCGGCGTGGAGCGCGCGCGACTGTAACATAGCGTTTTGCGCTTCACGTGTGGGGAGAGTGACGGCATGGCGGCGAGTGATGCGTTCGATTGCGATGTGCTCGTCGTCGGCGGCGGCCCCGGCGGTTCGACGACGGCGGCGTTGCTGCAGCGCCGTGGCTGGCGCGTGATCCAGCTCGAAAAGGACCGTCATCCGCGCTTCCATATCGGCGAGTCGCTGCTGCCGTGCAATCTTCCGATCATGGAAGAGCTCGGCGTGCTCGACAAAGTGCGCGCGCTCGGCGTCGTCAAGCACGGCGCGGATTTCCCTTCGCCTCGTCCCGAGGGCTATCAAACGTTCCATTTCCGCCGCGCGCTCGGCGGCTCGCCGCCCCACGCGTTCCAGGTCAAGCGCGAGGAGTTCGACCAGATGCTGTTCGAGCACGCGCGCGAGAACGGTGTCGATGCGCGCGAGCGCGTCAAGGTCGAAAAGGTCGAGATCGAGGGCGTCGGCAAGGTCCTCGCGCACGCGCGCGACGCCGACGGAAACGCGCTCGCGATTCGCGCACGCTATTTCGTCGACGCGAGCGGGCGCGACACGCTGCTCGGCACCGCGCTCAAGCTCAAGCGCAGGAACGAGTCGCATCAGAGCGCCGCGATCTTCGCGCATTTTCGCGGCGTCGAATTCCGGCCCGGCGAGGACGCGGGCAACATCAGCATCTACAACTTCGAGCACGGCTGGTGCTGGTTCATTCCGCTGCGCGATGGCGTGATGAGCGTCGGCTGCGTCTGCTTTCCCGAATATCTCAAGACGCGGCGCGGGAAGAACGAGGCGTTCCTGCTGCAGACGCTGCAGATGATGCCCGAGGCGTGGCAGCGCATGGCGAACGCGGAGATGATTTCGGAGGTGCGCGTCACCGGCAATTACTCGTACACCTGCGAGCGCATGACGGGACCGGGCTGGGTCATGGTCGGCGACGCATTCGCGTTCGTCGATCCCGTGTTCTCGTCGGGGGTCTATCTCGCAATGCACAGCGGCAAGCAGGCCGCGGCGCTCGTTGACGACATCCTGCGCGATCCTTCGCGCGAAGCCGTGCTCCAGGCGAAGTTCGCCGACCGCATCCGACGCGGCGTCAAAGTGTTCTCGTGGTTCATCTACCGCTTCAACTCGCCCGCGATGCGCGGCCTTTTCTCTTCGCCGCGCAACATCTGGCGCGTCGAGGACGGCGTGATCTCGATGCTCGCGGGCGACGTGTTCGATAGCCCGGCCGTGATGCGCCGCCTGCACTTCTTCAAGGCGATTTACGCGATCTCGGGGCTTTTGATGCTGCCGCGGTTTCTTGCCGATCTTGCGAACCGGCGGCGTCAGGCGAAAGTCGCGTTCAGCGGCGGTAATACGCCGGTCGATCCGGCGTAGTGCAACTGTGTGCCGTCGTCCCGGCGAAAGCCGGGATCCATTTTGATTTTGTGTGCCGAAAGCAAAATGGATTCCGGCCTTCGCCGGAATGACGGACAGGGTGGCGAACGCTCAGGCGATCGCATCCTTCCGATTCTGCTCGATGTGCTGCGCCAGCGCGCGCAGGCTGCCGAAGATTCGCTTGTTGTCGGGATTGTCCGAGCGCAGCTGGAACCCGTAGCGCTTCGATACCGCGAGCGCGAGCTCGAGCGCGTCGATCGAATCGAGGCCGAGATCGCCGCCGAACAGCGTCGCATCGGGCTGGATCGCTTCGGGTTTGATCCAGTCGATATTGAGACTCGTCACGATGAGCTCGGCGAGCTCGTGCTCGGCCGGGGATTGCGTAGCGGCGGCTGGCGTATCCATCTCGGGGCGAACTCGAATCCCCTTCGGGGCGGAAAAAAGGTCGCGCAGTGTATCATCCGCGCGGCCGCGCATCCGCCGGTGCATTCGTCGACACCGTGTCCCAGCTTTCAGCTCCCAGCGTGATTCCTGAACCTGCAGCGACGCTGCCGCCGCTCCGCATCGGCTATTCGAGCGCGGCGCCCGCGGCGCTGCTCGGCGATCCCGGCGTGCTCGCGGCGATTGGTTTCGGCCATGCCGATTCCATCGACGATCCGCGCTTCATGCGCATCGGCCTCGAGGTCGTCGGCGAGCCGCTCGTCGAAGTCTGGCGCTCCGAAGGCACGGTGCGGAGCGGACGCGAAGACGACCTGCGCTGGAGCACCGACGGCAACTACACGATGTTCGCGATCGAAGTCGCCGAGCCCGGCGCCGACGACATCGCAGCCGCGGCCGAGCACGCGTATCGCGAGATCACGCGCGCGGTCGCCGCGAGCGCGACGCCGCATGTGCTGCGACTCTGGAATTACTTCGACGCGATCAACGTCGGCGACGGCGACGACGAACGTTATCGCCGCTTCTGCGTCGGTCGCGTGCGCGGCATGGACGGCTTCTGGCGCGAGACATTTCCAGCCGCGACCGCGATCGGCCGCCGCGACGGCGTGCGCGTGCTGCAGGTCTACGCGCTCGCGGCGCGTTCGGCCGGCGTGCCGGTCGAGAATCCGCGTCAGGTCAACGCGTGGCGCTATCCGCGCGAATACGGTCCGACCGCGCCGACGTTCGCGCGCGGCATGTCGACGCCTGCGGGCCAGTTCCTGATCTCGGGCACCGCGGCCGTCGTCGGCTCGTCGTCGCGACACGAGGACGATGTCGGCGCGCAGCTCGAGGAAACGCTGAAGAACATCGAAAGCCTCGTGACTACAGCCGACGCGACGCTGCTCGGCAACGGCGCGAACCTGCTCAAAGTTTACGTGCGCGAGCCGCGTCACGCGGCACTCGTCGAATCGCGTCTGCGCGAAGCGATGAGCGGCCTCGACGGCCTGCTGATCCTCAACGGCGACATTTGCCGGCGCGAGCTGCTCGTCGAGATCGACGGCGCGCGGCTTTGATTCTTCGCTTCGTCATAGGGTGGGCTTAAGCCCACCCTATATGGACGCATCAGTCGATCGCGCCCGTGCGGTTGAACAGCGACTCGGCCGAATACGAACGCGGCCGCACTTCGCGCAGGCGTCGCGCCCACTCGACGAGCTCGCTCTGGAGCATGACGATCGTGCGTCCGCCGACGTGCGTGCCGATGCGCAGCGTCGCGACGAGGCGCGCGCGCAGCGCGGCCTCTTCCTCGCGCTTCTGAAGCTGCTCGATCGACTGCACCGGCGGCGCGAGCACGCAGCTGCGCGTGCTGCGACCGATCACGAGAATCCGAAGCGGCGCGCCCGTCGCTTCGAGGCGCGCGGTCAGCGCATCGCTTTCGGAGATTTCGAGCTCGGGCGCGGTCAGCGCGACGAACGCGACGAGCGGCAGCACGGGCGCATGCGCGAGATCGAGCGGATCCTCCGCAACGGCCGCGAGCGGCAGGCTGCGGTCGAACCAGATCGCGTCGACTTCGCCGTTCGCGACGACGACGTGACGCGCGACATCGAAATCGAGCTCGGCGCCGAGGCGCGCGAGCAGGTCGTGCAGAGCCAGCTGGGCGGTCATCGAGTGTCCTCGTTCGGCGGTGGCGGCCTTGCGGCCGCCGTCGAGGCGCGCTTTTCGGAAGCACTGAGCTTCGGGGCGCACATCATAATCCCGGCGAAGAGCCAAACGAGCGCCGCGTTGATCACGAGGTGGCCCTGCTTGGCCGTGTCGGCGAGCCCGTCGCCGAGCAGCGTGATGCCGAGCGTCGCGACCATGGTGACGACGACGAGTACGGTCGCATCGAGCGCGACGCCGCCCTTGCGCAAGCCGGGCCGGACGAGCAGCACGCCGAGCGCGACGATCGGCAACGCGAGCAGCGCGAGCTGCAGCCACGGATACGCGTGCAGCGGGCGCCCGAGCGTCGGCACCGACGGCGGCAACTTTTCGACTTTCCAGCACAGTGGGATCCGAAGCTTGGAATTCACGTGACTTGAAGTCGCG